>ODAI010259706.1_pt1 | contig 16026 bp, 7 predicted proteins | sample 1539321 | NCBI WGS metagenome assembly ODAI01 (sample SAMN02144231, study PRJEB22623) | gut metagenome | biome: sheep rumen | host: Ovis aries | place: New Zealand
CTGAAGGCAGCGCTGGGCCTCCTTGATGGCCTCGGCCATGGTGTAGCTCTCGTTGATTTCTTCCTTAAACTTCATATCGTATGTCTTCTCCTATTTCTTTATGTTGCGCAACAGCCAGTCGAGTTGCCAACGGTTGGTGGCGTCGCTGGTCCAGTGTTCGTTGACGGGGGTGATGAGACTCTCCTTGGGACAGGTCAGCAGGTTCCACACGGCGTAGCTCGTGGTGGGCGGACAGACATTGTCGTTGTAGCCCCAGGTGAGACAGGTCTTGGCCTTGATGTAGGGTGCGAAGTTGACCACGTCGTAATAGGCCAGCGTCTTGAGGGCGGCGGGCGTCAGCAAGTCGCGCTTGAAGTGGGGATAGCCGTGGGTGCGGTCGGGCTGCGAGGCGGCGCCCATGTCGCTCAGGGCCGGGTGATTGGCCACGCAGAGGGTCACTCTCGGGTCGAGGGCTGCGGCAATGAGTGACAGAGCCCCACCCTGAGAGCCGCCCAGGGTGACGACGTTACGGCCATCCCACTCGGGCAGCGACGTCAGCAGGTCGATGCTGCGCACCAGCCCTAAGTAGACATGGCGCATGTAGTAAGTATCGCGGCTCTCGAGTCCCATCTCCAGATAGTTGCCGAAGACGCGGCTAAGGTCTGAGAACGTCGCGTCGTCGAGCGTGGGGTTCAGTCCGTGAATCTCGGTGACGAAGCGGATGACGCCCTGCTCCTGGAAGTAGCTGCGCTCGACGGCCTGTTTGATGGTCTTCACACCGGCTCCCGGAGGGGTGAGCACCACGGGGCACGAGCCGGGCTTGGCGCCGCGGGGCAACATCAGGTAGCCGTAGAGCGAATGGTGCTGGCGGTCGACCTCGAGCTTCACGAGGAAGCACTCGACCTTGTCGCTGGAGTAGACCGGGAACGGCTCCTTGGTGAACTTCAGCGGATAGTCGGCAGCCTCGCGCAGGCACTGCTGCCAGTAAGCATGGAAGTCGGAGGGCTGCTGGGTGAAGGGCTTGATCTGCTCGGGCGAGAAGCCCACCTTGACATGATGATGATAGGTCTTGCCGCCGACCGTCAGCTGCAGGCGCAGGTCGCGGAAGCAGGGGCGCGTGGCGGTGCCCATGTTGATGGTGCAGCGACCACCGCGCAACTCAGCCTTGCCGTGGGTATCGGCCTCAAGCAGGTCGGTGCCAATGGCGTACTCGACGGTGCCGTCGCAAGGCACGCCGTATTTCAGGAACTGCACCTCGACCTTGGCTTGCTCGCCTGTCTTGTAGAGCCAGTCGGCATGGTCAGGGACGGTGACCCACAGGTAATCACTGCGATAAGGGTAGTTCTCGACACCCCACGCGGCTGTCAGCCAGACGGTGAGGAGCATGACGAGTAAGGCGGTTTTCTGTCTCATAAGCTATTCTTTCTTGACGGGTATTTCGTAGGATTGACTATTGCCGAGGAGGTCGATCATCCACTGGTCGACGATGATGTGGTCGTCGAGGGCCTTGATGTAGAGCCGATGGCGACCCGCGGTCAGCCAGATGGGCGTCTTCTTCAGCGCCTGCTGACGGAGCACGTTCTGCTTCCACTGCTCAGAGCGATAGGGCTCCTTGAGCGAGATGACGGTGCGCGGCTGGTCGTCGATGCCCACCTCATAGCGCAGGTCGCCACGGTCGCTGGGCTGGGTGGGAATCATGGCGGTATAGAGCAGGGCCTCCAGCCCCTCCCCCTCCCCCATAGGAAGGGGAGTCTCGAAGTCGTAGGCCAGTTCGCAGCCTTTGGGCAGGGCGACGGCGCTCATGGAGTGACCGAGCATTTGGATGGTCGTCATCCCCCTCCCTGCGGCGGCGGAGGATTTAAGGGTGGGGCTGTCGCTGGCATTGCGGGCAATGACGCGGCGTGGCGTGGCATGCTGGGGCAGCGTTGTGCGCACAGGCCCGAAGACGGGAAGGTCGCGCGGGGCTGCTGACATCAGATTGCGCCACTTGCCATTGTTCAATTGGTTATAGCGGGTGGTCAGCTGCTGTATGTCCTCGTAGGCGCGACGGCTGTCGTCCTCACCTGCAAGCATCTTGCGCGTCATGGCGGCGGCAGCGTGTACGGGGTAGAGCACGTGGGCGAAGTAGGCATCCTGGCGGCCCTCCATGACGAGCGGCCGGTAGGTCTCGACTGTGGCTTCTATGCGGGCGAAGTCGGCCATGCGCTGGTAGGCCTCGGCAAGGGTGAACGCCGTCGTCGTAGGCACTGACTTGCCACCGGGGTAACGCTTCTTGTCGAGCTCTACCTGCGTCCAGCCCATGAACTCGGGCCTACGGACGGCATTCAATCGGCAGAACTCCTTCATCGCCGGCGCAATGGCATGCCCTACCACCGAGCCGAACTGCGTCGTCAGCCACCGCTCCAAATGCTCCTCCAGGGTCAGCACTCCCCTCTCCTTGCGAGAGGGGCTGGGGGTGAGGCTTTCGATGTCCCACGCCATGTCGAGGAACAGCTCCAGCTGGTAGGCGGCCACCTTGGGGTCGTGGACATTGGCTATCCACAGGCGGCGGCAGTTATGGTCATAGGCAGCACGCATCTCACTGTAGATGAGTCCGGGCTGCGTCGTCGTGAGCCACAGGTAGTCGTGGGGCCGGCCCCAGTAGCTCAGGTGGTAGTAGATGCCTCCCCCACCCTGCCGCCGCTGCTGCAGGCTGTCGGGCAGGCGGGTCAGATAGCCGTAGTTGTCGTCGCACCACATTAACGTCACGTCGTCGGGTACGCGGAGACCGCTCTCCATAATCTCGAGCACCTCCTTATAAGGTATGAAGACCTGCGGCACCTGCTCTACCTTTTTATTATAATAGGTCCGTATCAGCTCGCGCTGGTCGTCGATGACCTGCTGCAAGCCGTTAAGTTTCTCTTCGGCTGTCTTTACGCCTTCCATCGAACCGTCGTGGATGCCACGCATGCCGATGGTAAAAAGTTCCTCGGAACCACGTACCTCCTTGAGGCGCTCAGTCCAGTAGCGCTTGACGGCCTCGCGGTTGGTGATATAGTTGTACGGTCCGCGCTGCTTCACGTCCCACTCAGCCACGTTGTTGCGCAGCAGCGGCTCGCAGTGGCTGGGGCCGATGACGATGCCGAAGGAGTCGGCCATCGCCTTGTTCTTGCTTTGCAAGCGTCCTTCGGCCGAGCGTCCTTTAACGGTGAAGAAGCCCGGCGAGACGTCGTGCATGGCTGGCCAGATGGTGTTGGCACGCAGGCGTAACATCAGCTGGAACAACCGCTTGTAGGTTTGAGGTCCCATACCGTCGGGCGACCAGCGACGCAGGCTCCAGTCCTCGTCGTTGATAAAAATGCCGCGGTAAGCGACACTGGGAATATGGTTGATGCTGTCCGCCTCGTGAAAGACGAGGCGCGTGCTGGTGTGGGGACGGACATCGCCCCACCACACCCACGGCGAGACGCCGGCCATACGGCTCAATTCCAGAATGCCGTAGGCCGTGCCGCGGGCATTATGGCCTTCGACCACGACCTGACCTCCCTCAGCGCGAATACTGAAGCCATCGTCGGTGCCGCGGCCTTGGACGATGCGGATGGGGGCACGGCGCGCCGCGACGGCCTTCTGTCCCGTCACCTGCTGCATGTCGTCGCTGAACATGCGCAGGGCCTGCTCGACAACGGGGGCAGGCTTGCCCGTAAGCTGATAGGCGACGGGGTGCTGGCCGTCGAACCAAGTAATAGTGGCTGCGACAATGCCGCAGCTCACTAAACAGAGGGAGATAAGGGTAAGGCTTCGCTTCATTCTATCTTCATTCCTGCGGTGTTGTAGCGCTGGCCGTCTTTCACAATGACGAGACGCCCATTGACGAGACGCTTCTGATGAGAGACTGAAGACGACGTACGAGGGGCGACGATGCCATCGGTAATGGCTTCACCAGCCTCCAGCTTGATACAGTCGTACATGATACCGTTCTTGCCGCCGGTGCCGCTGGCCTGGAACGTCAGGAGGTTGGTACCCTCCTTGAGAGCCGTACTGGGCAGGTCGACGGTGTAGACATAATGGCGGCCGCTGTTAACGGCACTACGATAGACGGAGGCATCCTTGTAGCCGGGCTTCCACGTGGCACGCACCGTGCCGTTCAGCTTCACGGCGATGGAGGCCTTCTCGCTGGCGCAGCCGGCAATCGAGGCCGTCAGGTAGATGCGACCTGCGGGACGCTTGTCGACGTTGAACTTCACCGTCCACGTGCCGTCCTTCGTCTGGGCATAGTACCAGTCGGTCTTCTCGTTACTCTCGCCGACGGTGTAGGTAAGCGTCTGGGGCACATACTCCCAGAGACCGTACTGGCGGATGGTGTCGCTCAGCCGGAACTCGCTGCTGCGACGGTCGTTCTGGCCGATCATCCACAGCATCTCGGTGTATTTCTTCGGTGTCCAGGTAATGGTGCCAAGGTCGTTCTCTCCGGCAGCGACGGCGATGTCGTCCTGCTCGAGCATGTCGGTCACCTCGCCCGTCTTGGCATAGGCGAAGAGATGGTAGGTATCAGGACGGACATTACGGATCTCGAAGTCGCCGTTCTGGTCGGTGAGGGTCCAGAACTGATAGCCGTGCATCATCTCGAGGGGATCCTTGCCCTTCTCCTGGGCCAGGACGATGCGGACGCTGTCGCAGCGCTGGCCGGTGGTAACGTTAAGATGACCACGGACGGTTCCGCGCTCGCGGGGATAGAGGTCGTTCTCGAACCACTGGTAAGGCCACTCCTTGGCCTCTTTGTCAGCTTGGATGCGGGCACTCTTCACGGGGTCCTTGCTGTAGGTGGTGAAGATGAGGAACGGGCCGTAGAGCTTCTTCTCGCCCTCACGGAGCACCATAGCCTCGCCGCCGAAGTGCTCGCCCTGCAGCATCTGGATGGTGATGGGCGACTTGCTGGTGGCGTGGACAGTGAGCTCCTGACGCTCGCTGCCGCCGTTGATCCACTCGTAGCTGACGGGAATGTTGTACAGGCCGTAGTAGTTGTTGCTCATGCCGCACAGGCCATGCAGCGTGTCGCGCTCAACGTAGTTGGCCCAGTTGTACTTGGTGTAGATGCTGCCGTCGGCCAGCCGGTAGGTGGCATCCTGGATGGTGTTCTCATCCTTCTCGGCTACGGCCATCTCTGAGTTCGACGGGATGCGGCCGTTCATGCGCCAGTCGACGTAGCCGTTGAGCATGGTGTCGCTCAGGCGGCTGCAGACGCGGGCCTCCTTGATGGGCTCGCTGGCCGACGTGGCGGTGCCGGTGGCAATGACATAGCTGTAGATGCCGGGGACGCCGCGCCGCATGATGTAGCCCTGCTCGAAGATGGTATTGCCCGTCGTGGCACTGTAGAGCACCTCGCAGTGGTCGGCCGTCTGCTTGACGATCTTGACCTTCGTGGGGTTCAGGCCCTGATTGCCATTGGCGGTGGTATAATCGAAGTAGATGCCGTTGCTGGACAGGAACTCGGTGCCTTTGCGCTGCAAGGAACTGACGCGGCCGGCACTGTTGATCGTAACGCTCCACGTGCCGTCGGTCATCTTGGTCGTCATGCCGCTGACGGAGAGTGTGACGTCGCCGTCGGCAGCCCAGAGGGCTACCGACAGCAGGACGTTACACATCAGTAGGAATATTCTCTTCATCATTGTTTAATTACTTCACCTGCAGACCAGCGACGTTGACGGTACCGGCAGCAGTCTCGATGAGAATCTGACCGTCGCGGACAACCTTGCGTACAGCCTTCTGGCCGGCCGACTTGACATCAGCGATGCCGTCGGGATCCTCAGGAGCATCCTCAGAAGCGTAGATCATGATGACGTCGACACCCGTATTCTCGCTACCGCCAGCCTTCAGCGTGACGTCGGTGGGCTCGGTAATGGTCAGCAGGTCTGACTCGGTCTCGGTCCAGTTTGTAGCCGTAGCCGAGAGGTAGACGTCGTTCTCCTCGTTCTCGCCTATACCCAGGGTGCAGACGTAAGAGGGGGTCTTACCGGCGTCGAAGAGCACGGCACGGATCTTATAGGTACCGGGCTGCAGGGTGACGAGCTTCAGGTTCTCGAGCACGTAGCCGGCCTTACCCATCGACGAGCGGATTGCGGAGTTGGGGCTGGTGCAGAGCACGGCGCCCTCAAGGTCTTCGCCCTCAGAGAGGTAGACGACGCCCGTGTAGGCGGTCTTCTTGTAGTTGATGACGAAGGTGGTGTCGCCCTTCAGGTCGAAGGCCTCGATGAACTCGCTGCCCTTCGTGCCGTGGGTATAAGCCGTACCCTCAGCGTCGACCACCCAGTAGGGATAGTTGGCCTTGACGGTCGTACCGGTGACGCTGGCGGTCGTGGCGACAAGCTCCTTCAGGTTAGTGGTCTGCTCGTCCTCGGTGACGGCAGCCACGACGCTGTACGAGCAGGGCACCTCTTCCTGGGCCAGCTCGATGGTGATGGTCTTCAGCAAGCAGTTGCTGAAACGGAAGTTGACGTCGCCGGCCACCTGAACCTTAAACTTGTAGTTAGCATAGGAAGAGCCGAGCCAGATAGAGTCCTGCAGGCCCGTCGAGGCCTCCAGTCCGTCGGGGGCGATGGCGCCGCCGTTCATGGCCTGGATGCAGGTCTGCTTCGTAGCCGAGCCCTTGGTGGCACGGTTAGCGTAGAAAGTGATGACGTCGCCCTCCTGACAGTCGGGGATGGTCATGTACTGGTTCTGGCCGTTGAAGGCGATGAGGTCCTTGTAAGAGCCCTCGGTGTCGCCGACGTAGAACGACTTCTTGCCGAACTTAAAGAGCAGGTCCTCGGTCATGGGCAGAGCCGTGCCGTCGGGCAGCATGATCTCCTCGTAGTTGAGGGCGGGCACATAGTAGCGGTGCGTGGTAGCGTCGTTCTTAGTGATGTCCATGAACTTGGTCTCATCCTCAGCCTCGCCACCGGCGGGGTTGGCAGAGCCCTCAGCCACGATCTGGGCTGCCGACTCGGCATCGATGGTAAACGTCCACGACATCTTGCGTTCGGCGCCGCGGGTCTTGAAGTCGAGGGTGTAGCCGCCCACGGCAGCCCTTTCCTCGCCGTCGACCTTGACGGAGTTGATAAAGAGTTGATAGTCGGTGGAAGGCGCAAGTTCGAACTCTGCAAGGTCGAACGTCACACCGGTGGCAAACGAGCCCTCGATTCCGTCAAAGTCGATGTTATCGCCACCGCTGAAATTCTTGAAACTGCCCTCGAGCACAAAGGTTGTCGACGTGGGATCGTCGACGCCGGTGACGTCGGGGAAGGTGACGGTAATCTTACCGGTGTTGGGATTGATTTTCTTCCCGTCAGCCAGGCTGAACTTGATGTTTCCTAACTCTACCTGTGCCATAGCGCTCAGGCAAAAGAAGAATGCCATAAAGGCGAGCGTAGAAATTTTTCTCATAGCTTAATACGTTTTTGTTGTTAATGACTAATTACTATCAAATGCTTAAAGATGGCTGTACGCCTCGCGTGGCGTACAACCATCCGTTGAAGTGGCTTTCTTACTTATACGGCAGATAACAGTTCTGGGTCGTTATGCCCGGTGCGTTGTTCTGTAGCATCCGGCTGAGCCAGATGTCGCCGAAGTTACCGCCATAGGTGCCGGCACGGTTCTTGTGCAGGGCCAGGCGGCGCAGGTCGGAGAAGCGGGTGCCCTCGAAGGCGAACTCCATGGCATACTCGTCGCAGAGCAGGTCCTCCATGGCGTTGATATAGTCCTCCTTGGTGTAGTTCTGAAGTCCGAGGTTGAACTTCTTGCTGATGTCGGCAATCTTAGCCTCGACCACCGGCTGGTAGCGGTAGGAGGAGTAGAGGTCCTCGACAGCACCGGCACCGTGGAGGTGGATACCGACGATGGACTTCTGTGCACCGTTGGTGAAGATGGCCGAGTTCTGCTGGGCGAGGAAGGGCAGACGGGTGGTCAGCAGCTCATAGGACTCAGGCGTGAGGAAGTACTTGTTGTCGACGTGGGCCTGTGTGGGGTCGAGCACCTTGTTGCCCTGCTCGTCGACAGAGTCGTTGCCGGCGATGTCCTTCAGGTAGACCTCCTGATAGCGGTAGGAGGGCAGGCCCTGACTGCCGATGGCGTCGGTCCAGATACCGGTCTTCAGCACGGCGAAGGCAGCGTCAGGATAGCCCATGCGGTTGATGGCCTCAGCCAGGTGGAGCCAGACGGTGGCATTGCGGTAGAGCAGGATGTAGCCCGTCGAAGGCTTCTCAATGTAGACGAGGGCCGAGTCGGCACCCTGTCCCTGCTCAATCTGGTTGAGTGCACGGGCGTCGCCGAGGGGTGCGTTCTTGACAATCCAGTTGAAGGGCGACACCTTCACCTGCTCAGTGTAGTAGTACTGCTGGGCGTAGCGTGCCGAGTCGATGTAGGTCTCAGAGGGCACAACCTGGATATCCTCTGTCCGCGGGCAGTTGAAGATGAAATTGTCGGAGTTTGACGAGCGGGTGCCCGTGGTGCCATAATAGCTAAAGCCGAAGGTGGCGGGAATGTCGGTGGTCTTGCCCATGGTGTAGTTGACGGCCATGGGGATGTAACTGATGACGTCGCCGGGCGAAGCCTGATGGCTGAAGGAGTTATCCCACACATACGAGCCGCTGAACGTCGACACGTTCTTAGCCGAGTTGTAGTCGGCAGGCCAGCGTTCAGTCAGACCCGAGAATACGGGATTGTTCCTCGTCTCATAGTTGTAGTAGGGACTCAGGTAGTTGAGGTAGTTCACCGAGATGTTTCGCGGGTTGCTCTGGCCCGTGTAGCGCAGGTACTGGTAGTAACAGGTGGCAGCCTTCTCATATTCGCCCAGCTCAAGGTAGATGTCGCCCAGGACGACGTTGAGCGGTATGAAGCAGTGGGCGGGATTGATGGTCTTGGTCACGTTGCGGCCGTTGTCCTGCCAGTTCAGCTGACCGATGCTGCGCGACGTCAGTCCGAAGGTCGGCACGGCCAGCTCGTCCTCAGTATAGCGGGCCTTGAGGGCCTCGAGGTTGGCAGCCTCGCCGGCGAGGATGGCATCGTAGCGCGTCATCGACGTGTTGGCGTTAATCTGGCCGATAGTGGTGACGGGCTCCGTGACGTAGGGCACAGCCCCGTACTGGCGGGCCAGCTGCAGGTAGGTCCAGGCACGGAACGAAGCCACGGCAGCATACTCGTTGCACACGACGTTACGCACACCGGTCTTCAGCGTGGTGTCGCGGTGGGCCAGGTAGTAGTTACAGTTGTTGATGACCTTGTAGTAGAGGTAGACACTGTCGTACTTGTTAGTGGCGTCGGCACGGAATGCGGCAAGGTCCTGCAGGTGGACCGAGGCCTTGTTGGTGGTGGTCACCAGCTCGCCACGCATCTCGTTCTGGAAGTAGTACTGGTCGGCCAGCTGCTGCATAGCCTGCATGATGCCGTAGGCGTAGAAGACGGAGTCGGTCTTCTGGTCGAGGCCCGGTTCAAAGAGCTGTCGCGAGCTCTCGGTCTCGAGCACGTCCTCACAGCTGACGACTACGGTAGCACCGCAGCCCAGCAGACAGGCGATTAGATAATTTTTGATATTCTTGGTAATCATAATTCTCAATTTTCAATTTTCAATTCTCAATTACAATTAGAGGTTGATCTTGACACCCATCGTGAAGACACGGCCCTGGGCCAGGTTGCCACAGTCGATGCCCTGGAAGAGCTGGTTGTTGCCGGCCGAGAACTCGGGGTCGCTGCCAGTGTACTTGGTAAGGGTGAAGAGGTTACGCCCCTCGGCCCAGACCGAGATGCCCTGCAACCACGACTGCCACGACTCGGGTATGGGCACGACGTAGGTCAGCATGACGTTCTTCATGCGCAGGTAGGAGCCGTCCTCAATCCAGCGGTCGCTGAAGCGGTTGTTGCCCATCGGGTCGCCATAGCTCAGGCGCGGCAGGTCGGTCGTCTGGCCCTCATAGCGCCAGTGTTCCACCTCGGCCACCTGCTGGTTGTAGAGCGTCGAGCCGCTGTTCAGGATTGAGCGCTGGTAGTTGAACACGTCGTTGCCCAGGCTGTAGTTGAAGGTGACGCCGAGCGTGAAGCGCTTCCAGTTGAGGTTGAGGAACATGTTACCATAGATGTCGGGGTTGGGGTCGCCGATGATGGTCTTGTCGGCGGCGTTGATCTCGCCGTCCTGGTTCAGGTCCTGGAAGACGACGTCGCCGGCACCGAAGTACTGGTTTGTACCGGTCTCGTCGACCATGTAGAGGTTGGCGGCCTTGGCGTCGGCGGTCTTAGCGAAGACGCCATTGGTCTTGTAGCCGTAGAAGACGCCCACGGGCGAGCCTTCAGCGGTCAGGATGTTGTCAATGCCATAGACCGACGACGTGAAACTGCCGTTGGCCAGGGCCTTCACCTTGTTCACGTAGTGGCCTACGGTAGCGCCGATCTCCAGGTTCCAGTCCTTCAGGACCACGGGCTTGCCGCTGAGAGCCACCTCGAAGCCGGTGTTCTCCAGCTCGCCGTCGTTGGTCCAGTAGTTGTTGATACCGCCGATGGGGTTCTCAAAGGTCTTTAGGGCCAGCAGGTCCTTAGTGCGGTGGATGTAGTAGTCGGCCTTGGCACTCAGGCGGTTCTGCAGGAAGTTGGCCTCGACGCCGATGTTCATCTTTGACGTCGTCTCCCACTTGATTTCCTCGTTGCCGACGTTGGTGAGCTGCATACCGATCTCGGTGTAGTTGTAGCGCACGGTCGAGAACGAAGTGCGGGCGGCGTAGTTGTTGATATCGTCGTTACCGCTCATGTCGAAGCCGGCGTTCAGGCGCAAGTAGTTGATGCCTGCCGACTTGGGGAACCACTTCTCGTTGGTGAGCACCCAGCCCAGCTGCACGCTGGGGAAGATGGCCCACTTCGTGCCGAAGGCCTTCACTCCGCCGCTGGCGTTCGAGCCGAAGCGGCTGTTAGCCTCGGCCAGCACCGATACGGTGGCGAAGTACTTGTTCATGTAGTTATAGTCGCCCGAGAGGTACCACTGCATGTTCTTCCAGACGTCGTCGACACCGGTGACGCTCGAGTAGTAGTCGTTACCAGTAGCGAGTGTCGGGTTCTTATCGTCCTCGAGCTTCTGCGAGTACTGTGTGGCCAGGTCGCTGTTGTCGAAGGCGAAGTAGTTGTAGCGGAATCCGCCCGTAGCGAAAATAGAGTGTGCGCCCAGCTTCTTGTTCCAGTCCACGTGGGTGTTGCTCAGCACGTTGGTCTCCTTCGAGAAGATGGAGGCCGTCTTCGAGTAGACGGTACCGAGGTTCTCGATGGCGAACGAGGGCAGTCCGATGTTGGGACGGTAGTAAGCCTGCGAGTTGCGGTTCAGGTAGTAGCTGAAGTGCGAGGAAACTTTCCAGTTGTCATTGATCTCGTAGGTCGGCGTCAGTGTGACGTTGAAGAAGGTGTTCTCGTTGCGGTTCTTACGCTCGCCCGTACCGTTCTCGAGCAGAGCCAGGGGGTTGGCCAGCGAGTAGTTGCCGTCGCGCAGGGTGCCGTACAGGTCGTCAGCCTCAGAGAGCAGCGACGTGAAGGCCTTGATGTTCTGGTTGTACTGGTAGGGATAGAGCAGCGGGCTCTTGACCAGCGACAGGAAGGCCGGCGAGGTGATGATGCCGGCGTTGAGGTCGGCGGGCACGCCCTCGTCGAGCAGGTTGGTATTCGAGCGCGAGAACGACATATCGAACTTCGTCGAGAGGTTGTAGAGCAGACTGATGTCGGTGTTGAAGCGCACGTTGATGCGGTCGTAGCTCGTAGCCTTGATGTTCTTCATGGTCTGTATGTAGGCCACCGAGAGGTTATACATACCGACGTCGTCACCACCCTGCACGTTGATGCTGTAGTTGTGGGTCAGGGCCGTACGGTAGACGTAGTCGCTCCAGTCGGTGTCGTTGTGGTAGGTGTTGTAGTAGTAGCCGTCGCGGGCGTCGTTCAGGAAGTTGAACTGCAGGGCGTCCGACGACGAGCCGATACGCTTCTGCACCTCGGGTATGGTACCGAGCTGCTCGACGGCGTAGTTACGATACTGCGCGGCGTTCATCATCGTGGGGTAGCTGGGCGTGAAGGTCCAGCCCACGCCGAGCTTGGCGTCGATGCGCGTAGCCATGGAGTGGCCGCGCTTGGTGTCGATGATGATGACGCCGTTGGCGCCGCGTGCGCCGTAGAGCGCGGTGGCGTTCTTGAGCACCGTCACCTTGTCGATGTCCTCGGGCGAGATGGTCGACAGCATGTTGAACACGTCGCCAATGTGCAGCGACTCACGGCTGCGCTGCATGTCGAGCTCCACGCCGTCGAGGATGACCAGGGGCTGGGCGTTGGCGTTGATGGAGCTGAGACCGCGGATGAACATGGCTGCGCCCTGCTCGAGGTTGCCCGAGTGCATCGTCATGCGGAGGTCGCTGCCAAGGCGCTCGGTCATCTCCTCGTCGATGGAGAGTCCGTTGCCGTCGGAGGTAAAGCTGTTGGTGGCCGTTATCGTCGTGCCGTCGGCATACATCGGACGGAAGGCGTCGCTCAGCATGGTGATGCTGACGAACTGGCTTTCGTCGCCGGCCTTGATGGCCACCTGCTGCGACAGGTACGAGGGCGACTGCACGTAGAGCGACGTGGCGAAGGTGGGCACCTTGATGGTGAACTTACCTTCCTCGTCGGTCATGGCGACGTAGCGGTTGTCGCCGAGGGTCTGCACGCGCACGCCGACCACGGGCTGCTTGGTGGCCTCGTCGAGGACGACGCCCTTCACAAGAATGGTGGGGTTGGTGTCGACGACCTTGGTGCGCTTGGGAGCCTTGATGCTCTCGGTGGTCTCCTCGTCGTCGACTTCATCCTGAGCGAAAGCCGCGGGGCTGGCGGTCAAGACTATAGCACAGAGTGAGAGTCTGAGACTCTGACGCTGTAGGATGTTATATATCGTTCTTTTCATCGTCGTCATTATTCGTTAGTAGAGTTAGCCCAATAGTCATTATATTCCTTCGGAACGAGATAGACACCCGCCACACGCATCGACTGGTCGTACTTCGAGCGGTTAGCCGACGAGGTGTAGCTCTTGGTGTGCATCATCATCAGGCTCGGGTAGGCTTCCAGGCCATAGTAGCTGGCGGGGAAGGTGAACTCGCCCAGGTCGATGACGTTCACGCGGCCCGGGTCGCCGAGGTGGATAGCCGTATTCGTGTCCTCGCCGGCGTCGGTCGAGATCTCGACATTCGACTTCGCGCCCTGGGGCAGCACGGTGTACTGCTGCTTGTTCGAGGCGTCGGTCCAGCTTAGGTAGAAGCGCAGGTAGTAGGGCTTCACGGGAGCCTCGGGGGTGAACACCTGCTCGGGGACGACCACGACATAGATATGATAGGTGGCCGAGCAGACGTCGGGCAAGGCGAAGTTGAACTCGGGCTTACCCGTCGTACCGTCGATGTAGGCACTGTCTACAGAGACGTACGAGAAGTAGCGAGCCGACTTCGGCAGGAGGAAGTTGCGGAACATCGGCGACAGCTTGCTGAAGAGCGAGTCGCGGCCGGCGAAGCTCTCAAGGGGAATGCTGTGCGACGACAGGCGGGTGACCTTCAGGACCTGTGCAGGAGTGGTGACCTTTATAGGACGCAGGTAGGACTGCCAGGGACGGAAAGTCAGCGAGTCGACGGTGCGCGTCATGCCGTTGCTCATTTCGCCGGTGGCGACGGTGTGCTCCAGCACGGTCTGGGCGTTCGTCAGGAATGAGCGCGACGTCGAGAAGATACTGTCGCGGCTGGTCAGCGTGCCCTGTCCGAACATCGGCAGGTTGCGGCTGTGGCTGGCTGAGAATACCAGGTTCTCGACGATGTTGCGGCATGTCAGCGAGTCCTGCAGCTCGGCGCCGGTGGTCTCGGCAGCCTTGTCGGCCTTGGCGTCGGTAGCCTTTGTCGACGAAGCCACCGAAGTCTTCTTCGTCAGGTCCATGTAGTCCATCTTGGGGATGTAGTTGAAGCACGGATGAATCTTCCCGTAAGCGTCGCGCCAGGCCTTGTCGTTGGGGATGACCATGCAGTAGGTACTGTCCTCGTTGTCGAGGTTGGCGTTCATGATGCGGTTGATGATGTTGTTGCGCTTCTTCAGCACGGAGTCGAGGTAGGTCTGCTTACCCTCCACGAGCGGGCCGATGACCGAGGCGTTGACGTCGAGGTAGTACTCGTCGTAGCGCTGGATGTAGTTCTTCAGCGAGTCGCAGCTCGTGAGCACGTCGAAGTTCTCATAGAGGTTGCTGTGGAACTCCGACATACCGTTGATCTTGTGCATCACACCGTTGGTGGCCGGCAAGTTGACGTTGCTGTAGGCAAAGCCGTCGAAGGCCGTCGGCGTGAAGGGGTGGTGCTTGGCGTTGAGCGAGACGATGGTCACGCTGTCGAGCGCAGCCGACACGGGGTAGTTATACTCTGTGACGTGCTGCTGCATGAACTGCTTCACGATTGTCGCACTGTCGCTGGCCATCAGGCGGTTGTACTCGTCGTCAGGGATGGCAGCGTCGATGGGCGCCCAGACGGTGTAGAATCGGGGGCTGCTGAGTGCCTCCGAGAACTTGCTCTTCTGGGCGAGGGCCTTGAACTTGCTGAGCTGCGAGTCGGCCGCGATATTCTCCCACAACGTCAGGTTGGCCCCGGGCTGAGCGTCGGCTGGAGCCGTGTTGTAGTCTGAATAGTCGGTGCAGCTGGTGACTGCGGCACCGCCGCAGCACAGCAAACAAGCGACCAGATAATTCTTCATATTCTTGGTAATCATAATTCTCAATTTTCAATTCTCATTTCTCAATTGTCAATTCTCAATTCTCAATTGTCAATTCCCAATTGATTAATACCAGTCCTCGGTCATCGTCTGGCTGTTGACAATGTCGAGGGGCACCAGCTCCACGAAGTCGAACGACCAACCCAGGTTGGTGTCGTTCACCAGGTTCTTGATGCGCAGCCAGTAGTCCTTGCCCTGCTCGAAGCGCTGGGTGGTGATGATGCGGCGCAGCATCATCGTGCCGTAGCCCGTCTCCGAGCGGCAGCTGGTTGAACCGATAATCTGCTTGGCAGCCGAGTAGATGTCGTCGTCAGAGTATGACAGCGGGTCGGTGACGGTGTTGTACGTACCGCGCGAGAAGCTTGCCGGGGCACGCATGTAGCCACGGACGTGCATGCGCTGGTCGCTCTCGACGCCGCAGTCAGAGTCGGGGTTGTCGTCGTTGCGCTCGATGATGTCCTCATAACCGATGGTAGCGTCCTCGTAGGGGTTGGCACAAGCGTCGAAGGGAATGCCGATGGCCACCATGTCGCTCTGCTTCGGCGAGTTGCCGAGGTAGAACTGCATCAGTCCGCCGCGACCCATCGGGGGGTAGATGATGCGCAGCTCGTACTCGCCCGTCGGCACGTGGGGCAGCTTGATGGCGAAGTCGTAGACGTCCCAGCCCTGGAACTGGTCGCTGTTGTGTGCACGCCATGCGCCCATGACGTTGAAGCGGAGCAGCGTGCCGGGGTTGTAGCAGACGATGTTGTCGAAGAACGTGTTATCGAAGGCTACGCGGTTACCGTCGCCGCCACCGTTGAGCGTGCTCACCTCAGCGGGCGTGGCGCCGCGCAGACCGTTGTTGATTAGCTCATAGAGGAACGTCGAGGAGTCGAAGCGCAGGCGCTCGTTCAGGCCGTTGCGCGCGTTCTGGTCGTACTTCAGGATGCCCTTGATGCGGTGGATGTAGCCGTTGAGGGTCTCGACGCTGCTGTTGCGGTCCACGGGGACGCCCTCGAACACCAGCTCGTGGTCGCCGTCGTTGGGCATGCCGAAGAGTCCGAGCTTCGAGGTCAGCGTGTTGTTCGTCATGTAGCGGTTCAGCCACAGGTTCTTAGTGGTCTTGGGGTTGGTCTGCCACACCTTCAGGATGGTGTTGGGCAGCATGGTCTCGAAGTACTCCTGGGGCTCGTAGCCGAAGCAGAAGTTCCACGAGGCGTTGGTCTGTGCGTTCTTCTCGTAGACGATGCGGTCGATAGGCATACCGGCACGCAGGATGTGGTAGGCCACAAACATGTTGACGACGTTGAACGGGTTGGTGTAGTCGTCGCC
>ODAI012547804.1_pt1 | contig 16026 bp, 3 predicted proteins | sample 1539321 | NCBI WGS metagenome assembly ODAI01 (sample SAMN02144231, study PRJEB22623) | gut metagenome | biome: sheep rumen | host: Ovis aries | place: New Zealand
CTGCGGCCACAAAGAATATTTTCTGAGCCGTTTAATTCGTTTTTCCTTCTTTTTGCTCATGAGGATATTATATAGAAAAAGGTGGGGTGTTTAAAGATAGGCCTTCGCGGGAATCTGTTTTTGTAGTTCTAGGACTTTTTCGAAGGTCAGTCCGGTTATTTCGGAAATCTCTTTTGTTGGGTATTTCTTTTTAATCATATTAGTTACAGTTTCTATGGCTTTTTCTTCTTTACCGATTTCGATTCCTGTTTGTTTACCAATTTCGATTCCGGCTTCCTTTCCATTTTCATAATCATAAGTTCTTTGTCTTTCCCATTCCATATATTGCCGCCTCCATTGTGTATTGTGTTTAGCTTCTTCGGTCAGTTCTTCAATTCGTCTGGTAAAATTGTTGCTGGCTTTCTGTCCAAGGACAAGCTGTAAAAAGGCTTTCTGCTTTTCGTTTAATATTTTATCACAGTTTTGGGCAATAAAAAAGTATTTAAAAGCTCTGTCATTTAGATGAATGATAGTATTTTCTCGGCACAGGTTTTCAAAACTGTAACAGACAAGCCCTTTTTCGAAAATATCCTTAATGCATATAAAAATGACATAGGAATCTTTAAGTTCCTTGTATTTTTCACCTGAGTTGAGACTATCAACATCAATGCTTCCCTGATAGTACCTTGCTCGTTCGGGAAGCTCTTTTGTATCCGATGTCTGCATCTCCAGATTAAAGACCTGAGTGCAGTTCTTTGCAGACATCAGGATTATGCCGCATGACTTTGTAAAAGATAAAGTTGTTGGCAATTGTTGCTTTTTCCCATTTTTGCTCCGGGGTGAGCTCTGATTTGAAATCTTTAGACATATTTTGTCCTCCATTGTTTTCTTTCGGGGCAGGTAGATTTTTAATCTGTGTAAAATGCCTCTAAACAAAAAATGGAGCATCCCTCTTGAAAAAGGGAAAGTCTAAGAAATACTAAAAAAATATTCATATATAATATACAAATAAAAATGCAAAATTAGGAAGTAATTTTAAGGGATTTTTAAATTTTTATTATAATTTCTCATCTTTTTCAAAAAATTTCCTCAAATTTTTGTAACAAGTTCACTGTGCTTTTTGATGATGGTTGTAATATAATGTACATCAACGGTGAATACAGGGGTGATGATGCACTCGGCAGACTGATGCACGACTTTTCTACCCCAAATGCTGATGAAATGATTTACAACAGCCTCGCCGACAAAGTAAGATTTTACAAACAGGATGAAACGGGGGTACGAATGACAAGTAGGATTGTAGAAGAATACGGCGATGAACGTGCCGCCGAAGCGTTGAAACAAGGCATACAACAAGGTATAGAGCAAGGTGAAAAAAGACGAGCTATTGAAGATGCCAAGAATCTTTATGCAAACAAAGTTCCTATTGAAACCATTGCAAAATCTCTTAAAATGACAATTACCGAAGTTCAAAACATCATAAATTCATAAGATTCTTTTAAATATCATGTATAAAAAAACACCTTGTCTGGATTGACAAGGTGTTTTTTTGTTATTTAGGATGTTTCCCTTTTACTACTCCTTGCGGAGGTATACACAGTCGAAGCGGCTGCTTACGTAACCTACGGCGAGTTTGCTGTTGTTTGCAGTAGCAGTTGCAACAGAAGCACCGTCTGTTATGTCGAGAGCGAGTGTAATTCTGTCTGAAACTGCGCTTGAAGAAAGAGGTGCAGTCATTGTATCCCAAACACCATCATTTTCGAGATATGCAACTTTTACAGCATTTTCTGAACTATCGTTGCTTGGGTCGTAGTATGAAATTACAGGTTTTGCATTAGCACCTGTCTGAGTTGGAGCTTCAAGCTGGATGTCTGTCCAGGTACCTGCGCCTTCTGCATCTACCACTGTAATAGTGAAGTTGTAAGTTCCATAAGATTGTTTAGCACCATAGATGTAGTAAAGCTTGTTTCCGCCCTTTGCACCGTTACAAGCAATGTGCAAATTTCCGCCCGCATCTGTTACCATGCTTACATACTGACCAAGACGAAGTAATGAATCAGCAGCTGTATTCTTCACTTCCTGACGAGTCCATGCATCGCCTTCTGTTTTTGAAGTTGCAGTACCTGTAAGCACTGGAGTATTGCTGTTTAATGGGTACGATGTTTTTAGAGCAGTTGTTGTATGATTTGTCATTGTACCGTTTCCGTTACCATTTGCAGTTGCAAGCATCAGACGCTTGTTAGTTGAATCATAGTAAGCTATTACAGGAGCTGTAGCTGTTGTATCCACAGCTATAGAAGACCATCGGCCAACATCCAGATTGGTCTTTGAACCTCCAGATTGTGTGGTATCATAACCTGCTACAACACATTCTCCTGAAGTATATCCATCTTTTCTGAAAGTACCTGCACTGTTAGCGCCACCTCCGTTTCTCATACCTTCTGTTGAATATTTAAACTCTATATAATCAGCACTATCAATTGGTTTTAGAGCAGCATATTTCAAACATTTTGCGTAGCGGTCGTAATAAGAAAGATATGTTACTCCATCATATAATGCAAGTCTTGGATTTAGGAACTGATTAAACATTTCATCATAACCATCTGAAGAGTCAGCTTGATCAGGTAATTGATAATTACCCATTCTTTCAATTACATGCTTATAGTTAGCAGTCGATGCTGTTACATTAGCTACTGCATTTCCACTACCTGAATTTACATGAGTATAATACCCGTTTCTATTAACTACGAAGTTCTGTCCCCATCCGCGGTCATTACCCTGCCAGCAGTCAAGAAGCATATTATATCTGTTTCCGCTGGAATCAATTATTACATCATAGAATGTTGCAGGGTCTCCGAATTTTTTAGTACCAATAGTTGTTCCTGAACTATTTGCCGGGTTCGGAGCATTTCCGCTAGTTCCGCTTCCTGTAGTATTTGGGTAACTTGCAAAGAACATAGAACCATTAGTAGCCCAACCGCCATATAATGTATATACATTTGCATTATAATTAGCATCTTTCTTTGTAGCTACTATCCTATCCATAGCAGGAGAAATCGGGTCATTAGAGAAGTAGAAGTACTCGTCGTTCTTCCAAACGCTCAGGTAAACATCGTCGGTCCAGGTGTCTGTGTCGTAGTTACCTTCCATTTCGTTTCCAGTGTTAATGTTGTTCAATGAAGAAACTCCGCTTGTTTCTACTTTGATGTAACCAGATGTAGCTGGAACTTTAAAGGCCATACCTGTTGTTCCTGTTGCTCCAGTTGCTTTAAATTGAGTTTTTACAGTTCCTGTTGCATTATTTTGTTGACCGCTTACCTGCAGCTTGATTGCATTATCTGTAGTTCCAGGCAAGTTAAAGCCTGTGATATTTACAGTTTCTCCAACTACTACCTGATACTTACCTTTAAGAGAACGATGTGTGTCTGTCAAAGCTGTAGCACGTTTCAAACCTGTAATATATGGCACAACGTCTACCTTATAAGAAGGTACATTATTTGTTCCTTCATCGGCAGTTTTCTGGCTGTCGGTTGTGGCGGCTGTAAATGCAGAAACTTTTGTTGTTGCGGTTGTTTCGGCATTATGATCTACAGCAAGCATATACAGTGTCTTGTCTGTTCCAGCTGTATCGCTAATCTTTGCTGTATCAATACTAAGAGTCCAACGTACTTTATGACCGTTCTGGTTAAAATAACCTTCACCTTTTGCTTCTGAAACTGTGAACTTCCAGCCGTCATCAATTGCTGCAGATGCAAGTTTCCAGCCAGAACTAGGATCGTAGTATGCGGCCTGATAGAAATCTTTTGTTACGCCAGTTGCAACTGTGACACCAGTTTTCTTTCCACTATTTCCGTACTTATCTGTTGCACTGTAGTAATTTGTTGGAGTAAATCCATCAAAACTGAACCACAGAGAACTCAAGCCTACGTTATCATAAGCAGTACCACTGAATGTAATCTGTCCAGATACCTTAGGGTCGCGGTCGTATTCACCAACTGTTTCAGTGTCACCAGTTGTTGTTGTAAACTTACTTTCTGGTAAGTTAGCTGAAAGATCAATATGACCGTTTGCAGAAAGGTTATCATACAAGCTGTTTATAGATACTGTTTCTTTTGTATAAACATCTGCATTATCAGCAGTATTTTCATCAACATCTACAGTACAAGCCGCATCTGTATAGAAGAAATATTTTGAAGAATATCCTTTGTTTCCTTTTACGGTGCTGTACGTGAACTTGCGTACTACTTCTGTTGTATTGTTGGCATTTGCCTCGGTACTGCCATCACCAGCCCAGCGGAATGGTTCAATTACAATGTTTGGAGCGGTATCATCAACCAAATCCTGATAAATCTGAGCATTCAAAATAGTCCAGCTGGAGTTTTTTCCTGGAGTTGCACCTTCTGTAGAATCCCAGAATGAGAAGTTGAAGTAATTCATCTCGTTTTCGCCAGAACTTGTTCCAATTGTATTATTAGCAAGTACAAGCTGGCCAATCTTGTTGCCTTCTCCTTCAATATCTATAGTTCCAGTTACTTTATCATTAGTAAGTTTATTTGTTGTTGCTGCAGTCAACTCCTTAGGCTCATCTTTATTTTCACTTGTTTTTTCAAATGCATAATAAATATCACCAGTACCACCAACAAATTCTGGAACAACCGCAAGGCCATTCTTTGCTGTAAAGTAGTTAGAACTTCCAAGCTCTTTCTTAGTATCAAGATTCCAGATATCTTTTCCTTGATTAATAACTTTATTACCACTTGAAGTTGTAAGTGCATAGAAGGTTTCAAACTCTGATGGATAATCATATGTTGTATTACCATTGAAGTTTGTTCCAAGCATGACCTTTGTAATACGCAGAGGTCTGTTTTCTATACCTGTTTTTGTGTATCCGTGAGCCATGTTTCCGGCAGCATCAAATACAACTACGTGTAATTCTATTGGACCATCTGGAATATTACTTGTAGGAAGAGCGGCATTCCAAGTTGTTGTACCACTAATTGTCTGGAAGTTTTCTAACATACCATCGTTATCGGTTTCGTTAAGATTATTACCTGTCTTTGTTTCACCAGAACTATCTACAACCATACCATAAATGAACCATGCCTCTGTAAAGGTTCTATCACAAGAAGGTGTAAATGAAACTGTACCATCCGTTCCTACTGCAGTTATAGTACGATAAAGACCACCAATCTTAACAAGACCACCAACGCGAATATTCGTATTGTCTTTAACTCCAGTAACAGTAGCAGGAGCACCTGTCCCAAGTTCAACTTTAATAGAATACTCGCTTGGACGTGTTACAGTCATCTTGGCTGTCGTCGTATCATTTTTAACATAAAGAGCAGGAAGATTATCGCCTGTAGTATCAGTATCACTAGTTGTATCAATATAAACAGCTCCGACAGCACTGCTTGTACTTAAGGCAGTTCTAACATTATCTTCCATAAGATTATGAACACGTGGAGAAGATCCGTTTGCATCTGTACGTTTTAAGTAGAATACAGCCTTGTCAAAACCACTTCCATTATCAGTAACTTTACCCCACAAAGAAGCATAACCATCTGTATCATACAGTTTTGTTGTTGGAGTTAGAGAAGCTCCTTTATTAGAACCATATGCATTCATATAATGTTTAACAGTTCCGTTTGAACCCACATTTGCAGAAGCATAAGTTTCTGCAAATGCTGGTGGAGTATTATCTACATTGAGTTCAATCTTCTGGGTATTTGGTTTCTTGTCATCTGAATCATCGACAACACGAATTGTAACATTCCATGAAGTTTGAGATCCAAAATCAACAGGAATCTTCATATCAAACTGATCAGTACTACCTGATTTTCCTGTAAAGCATGATTTTGCATCGGTATTAGTACCATAACTTGCGTCGGAAATACCACCAGTTGCCTGGACATCGCCTGTAAGGTACCAATTGGTTCCTGTAAGGTACATACCCGGAGTATATTCAATTTCTGATATAGCCTGTGTACCAGAGAATTGCTTAAGTTTAAGATTGTTGAAAATTGGAATATCATTACTTACAGAAACATTCAAGGTTTCTGACCAGGCACTCTGAAGCTGGCCATTTTCTGTATCGTTATCAATAGCAATTGCACGAACCTTAATTGTTTCTCCAGAATAAGTATATACAGGATTATTCTCGGTACCAGTATTAGTTTCTGTAATTTTTGGTAACTGATCACTTGAAAGATTAAGAGTGTAAGCCCAGTTCTTTGTTGTTCCAACCTCTATACCATAACCAAATGAAGTTTTTACACCATTTTTAGTAATGGCAATTTCGGTAATATCTGTTTTCGGCCATGGGGTTCCAGTAATCATTGTAGTGGCACTTGCAAGTGTCGTTGCTGTTAGATCAGCAGTTAATCCAGGTACACCAGTATCCCACTTACCATCACCATCCATATCAAACTGCAGGAATACTTTTGCAATACCTTCATCATCATCTGCACTACCAGAAATTCTTGCAGTTTTACCACCCATGATTACATAATTAATTTCATTTCCATTTATTGTTACAGTCTTATTATGAACAGGGCTTCCAATCAAAACAGAAGGACGGTCTGTATTTGGATTATACTTTATTCTTCCGTTTGTTATGTCGTAACCTTCATTACCAACCGCATCTGTAAGACGGAACCATACTGGAATATTATAAACTCCACTGTGATTTGTAGTATCTGTTTCGTAACCACGGAACTTTTCGCCTACATCTGCGTTAGGGCTTGATGTAGAGTAACCAATAAGATCACTCATGTTGTAATCGCCACTAAAATCAATTTCCCATTGTGATGAAAGAGGAGCGTCTCTCCATACAAGTCCTGATGCACTTGTAGTTGTTTGATCTGTATTTGGAATACACCATTCAACCTTTACTACACCAGAGCCATTTTTGTTATCGTTTGCGTCACCACGGTAAGTGAAGGTACCGTTCTGCTCACCAAGAGCATTTGGTTTAAGGTTAGAAACACTTGCAGGGGCTGTGTTATCTACAATGATGTTACGACTAATGAAACCTTTATTACCTACAGCATCTTCTACAGTTACTTTAAATTCATGAGCTTCATTTGTGTCCATTGTTATTGGACCAAGATAATAAGTATATGTAGTTGAATCTTCTGTATGAACCTCTTTTATTTCTTCCTTTTTATATGTGTAAGTAGTACCGTTTGTATTTTTGTAACTGATGAGTACTGGCGAAGAAGTTGGAGCAGAACCATTTGTTCCACTCAAAGCCTTCATTCCGGTACCTTCTGTTACCTCTATTTTTGCATAAAGAACATTATAATCACCACCAAAGGCAAGATTATTGGTTGTAGACCAGACAATATTATCATCGTCTTCGTTGTTTGTATCGGCAGTGTAAATCTCTTCTACAGTTTTTGTAGTACCAGTTTCGTAGCGAGCCAATTCAAGTTTTGTTGCAGACGGTGGTGTTGTATCATACTTAAAGGCAATTCCATTGAGAGAATTTTTAGTTGTACCTGTATCTGCACACTTAAAGTATGGCTGAGAAAGTTCTGCAGGGCCATTTGTTGTATTAGCAGCTGCATTCCAGAAAATATTTCCTTCTTTATCCTGAACTGCAAAGTACCAGACAGTTTCACCATCTTCTTCTGTGGAATCTACAGCCCACGAACCACCATTTACTTGTATTTCAGTCCAGCCGTTTGCTGTTGCCTGATCTTTATCTGGTGCAGTTGTTGGAGCTGTTGTTCTATACCACATTTTAGCAACGTTACCGTCATCATCCTGAATAGAACCATATACGTTTTTGATTCTGAGGGTTGTCTGATTATTCTTTGCCAGCTGATTCAAAGTAATTACCGGGCGGTCTGTATTCTGGTTTACTTTTGCAGCAATAATATTAGAAGGCTTTTCGTTACCAGCCTTATCTTTTGCAACTATAATAAAGCTAACAGTTGTGTCATCTGAAATTGCATTTGTGCCGTCAAGCTTTGAGGTATCGATATCGCTGAATTTCCATGAAGCAGCATGAGCAATTGAACCAATTTCAATCCATTTTGTATCTGCATCTGTGGCTGCTGTTTTATCTCCGATGTTAGAAGCAGCAGGGGCAGCAGTCAATGTAGTTGACTTTGTATAATACAATTTCATCTTTTCAGAAGTAGAAAGTCCGTTTTCATCGCTGGCAATACCACTAATTGAAATTTTATTATTTATTTCAGTTACATCTGTTGTTGAACTGTCAGCATCGGAAATATCATCTACAGTTAATTGAGGTGGATTTTGATCTACAGTCATCTGGAAAAGAGTATATTCTGCAGAGTTTCCAGCCTTATCTGTTGCTGTAAAGTTTACACCTCCACTAAGCATATCTTCAGGTGGGATTGTATATGAATAAATAATATGATTAGTAGTTACAGTAGAAGGAATTGTAATTTGAGATGGAAGTGTTGTTCCCTCAATTTTTGTAGAGCTTCCAGATTTTCCTTTTTGAACTAAGGCATCAGAATCTGCAATTCCTGTCTGGTTACCAGCTGTATCTCCATCAATTACTGCGGCATAAACTGTTACAGGCTGTTCCAATGAAGGATTTACAAGAAGTGATGTGATTTCTGAAGCAGGTGTTATTCCGGCTCCAAGGAATATAGGAGCCTCTGGAGGAACTGTATCAATATATACAGAGAAATTTGAAGTAGCTTCATTCTGAGCATTATCTATTGCTTTTACGTAGATAGTGTTTAATCCCTGTTTATCACAGGTAATGCTACCTTCATATTTTTCGTTCTTAAGCAGGAGGCTTGAAGTATTTGTAAAATTAGAATCTGTTGCAATTTGTACAGAAGATACTTTAGACAAGGCATCGCTTACTGGAATAGAAACAGAAATCTGATTTGTTTTATACCATACAGTTCCATTAACAGTTGCCTTTTCGGAAGTTGTTATAGTTTTAGTTCCGAAGGTAGGAGCTGTTGTATCTACAGAGAAGCTGCGGGTTACGGTATTTGTCTTTCCGGCTTTATCGGTTACTACTACCTTGAAGTTATAATTTCCATCCTCAAGCTGTATAGCATTTGCAGTTGTTTCTGAACCAACTTTGAATGCTTTTGAATATGTTCCGCTTGAACCTGTTGCATCTCCAAGTTCGGTTTCAGTAGTATCAACGACCTTATATATTTTAACGTTGTTCACACCCCAACTGTCACTTGCGGCCACCTTGATTGTAAAGCCTGACTTATTATATGAATTTGCAGCAGGAGTTACTGCATCAAAACTTATAGTAGGAACGCTCTTATCATATTTAAATGAAGTTGACTTTGTCCATGCACTTGAGTTTCCTGTCTTATCGTAGGCTTTTACCCAAAGATATTTTTCGCCTTCTGTATTGAATACTGTGTTGAATGGGGCTTTTGTAAACTCTACAGTTGAAGACCAGGTACCATCTGAACTAACATCAATTCCACTTACCTGAGCAGTGGTTGGAGCTGTTGTAGAATTATTAAATGCAATGTCTACTTTATCTGGAGCAGATGTTGCATCTGAAATGCTGCCAGAAGTTCCTTCGAACTTAAAGAGATTGCTTTCTGTCTGTTCTTTTGTTGGAAGTGTGAATTTTGCAGGAGTTACAGTTGGTGCTGTTCTATCAAATTTAATTGTTAATTCTTTTGTTATTGTTTTACCAGCTTTATCTGTAACAGTAATTGTTGCTTTGGCATTATTAGTTGTCCAGCTCTTCCAGTTTCCAATTGTAAATTCACAGGTACCTTTTACATCATCGTCAGTTTTTGTTTCTGATAGCGGTGTTGTTGTAGAATTTTCAGTAGTATCTATTACATCAAGTTTTACGCTTTCTACACCAAAGTTATCTGTTGCAAGACCAAAGATCTTGAAGGTCTTTGTAGTAGAATTGTTCTTAACATAATAAATTGTACCATTGGTAGAATCTGTTGTTGTATAAACATCTTTTGTAACTGAGCTTTCTGTTTCGGTAAATCTTATGTTTTCAAACTTTGGAGCCTCTGTATCTACAGTAATTGTACCAACACTTATCTGTTTTGAGTTACCTTCACCGGCATTATCTGTTGCAGTTGCGTAAACTGTATAGGTTCCAGAACTTGTATTGGCAGGAACAAAACTTGAAACAGCAATTGTTTTTGTCCAGGTTCCATCATTATTTATAGTTGCTTCACTTTCTTCTTTATCATCAATTCGTACGGTAACTTTCTTAAGACCAGAACCAGAGACATCATCACTAACATTTCCGCCAACTACAAGGTTTCCAGTTCCATCTGTATAGGCACCGTCTGTTATTCTTCCATCTATTGTTGGTGGGGTTGTATCTTTGTTGAGGGAATAATAAGCCAGGTTTGTGCTATTATGATCTTGAGAATTCCATTTATCATTAGAATTTACACCTGTTGGTCCACCATAAATTGCAAGAGTATCTGCGGCACGGTTACCGGCATTATCTTCGGCTACGAGCACAAGGTATTTGGCAGTTTCTGTGTTATTAAATACCTGGATCTGACCACGGAAATTGCTGGTTACAGTTACAGATCCTTTTGTTCCATCTGTTTTATTGTAAGGAACATGTTTTGTTTCATTAACAATAGAGATATTTCCGTCGGCAGAATCTGTACCAGCTTCAAAACCAGAAATATTTATTGCGTCGGCAGAATCATAAAGCTTATAATAAACAGCTTTAAGTCCACTTCCCTCTTCTTCGAAAGTACCACGGAATTCCATTGAGCTGTCTTTTCCATAGGTTCCAAATGAATACTTACCACCAACACCCATGTTAGCTTTATCAGCATCGGTTGTACCATTGCCTACAGTATCGCCAGTTTCCCATTTACTTGAATCTTTATCGTTATCTGCATTTCCAATGCGGAAATAAATATCTTTATTTTTAGCATCGGCCCAGTGCATTGCCTTAGGTTTTGTAGTATCAAATACAATGTACAGGGTTTCTGGTGTTTCGCGTCCAGAATTATCTTTTACAGTTACTACGGCAGTTGCGTCTGTTGTTTTACCTTTTATACAATCAAGATTAAAACTCCATTTTCCTGTTGAACCCTCCATAGTTGGCTGTGTAGTTATAGGAGGATTTGTTGTAATATTAATTGTTACCGATTCAATTCCAGTATCATCTGTAGAAACTCCGGAAATCTTAAATGATTTACCAGCTGCTGTTGAGTTATTGATATAATAATAATAATACCCATCTTTATCTTTTCCATAATAAGCATCTTTTGTTTCAGAACCCTTTGTTTCTTCAAGTTTTACGTTTGACATTACAGGAGCTGTCTCATCTATTGTAATATCAAAAGCTTTAAGTTCTGCTGTAGAATCACCTGCAATATTTTTACCTGTAATGGCAAATTTTCCGCTATCCCCAGGTGTAAAGGTTGCCTTCCAGTATTTAATTGTAGTTTTATCTGAAATTTGAGCATAATCTTTAAATGTTGAATTATCTGTTGAATAAGTTGCAGTTACATTATCTGTAATTTCTGTATTTCCAATTTTGAAAGTTAATGTATCAACACCACTTTGAGGGTCTTCATAAGTACCCTGAACGGTGAGAGACTTCCCTGCCTGTACATATTTATTTGTATTATCTGTTACACCAAGCTTATCTGTTACACCAAGTTCCGGAACAGAAGCATCAATTTTCACTGTATAATATCCAGGATTTGCTAAACTTACCGTATTTCCAGCTCTATCGGTTACACGTACATACAATTTGTTTGCAGTACCCTCGCTTTGAAATACAGCAGAACCTTTATACTCTGCAGAAGCAGAATCATAAGAAAGTGCTGTCCAGGTTGAACCATCTGTTGAGTATTCTACAGTAGACATTCCGGCAGCATCTTCTGCATCGCTTGCTTTTACATTAAGAGCAAGGGTTTTAGATTTATACCACTTTGCTGCTGCAAACACAGCATTATCAAGTTTTACCTCATCAATCTGAGGTGCATTTACATCGACTGTAAATGATTTTGTAGCCTCTTTGGATTTATAGTTTACGTCAATTACTCTATATTCAACTGTATAACTTCCGGAAGCAGAAACAGAACTCAAATCTATTGAATCTGTAACAGCAGGACTTTCACTGTTAAGAGCGGCAATTGTTCCTGTACTAATAACAGTATCAGAATCCTGTAAGCCAAGCTCCTGCTTAGTGTAACCTAACCATTCAAGAGTATCGCCATCATATTCAATATCTCTTCCATTATGTGTAAATAATTTTGAGAAGCTGCTATTAACTGTCTGCCCCTGCTTAACAATTCTTGCAAGAATGAATGGAGCCTGGTCTGATTTAATACTTACAACAGGCTGCACTGTATCATGATTAGTGAAGAGAGATTTTGAAAGCTGGATTTCTTCAATATTTGGAGCCGAAGCAGTAACTCTTGCATAAAAATCTACTGTTCTTGTTTTAGAAGCAAGACCTGTACTTGTAACTGCATTTGCATCTGTAACTACAAGTGTTACATGATAGGTTGCAGGGGTTTCAAGCATTGATACTTCAACCTGAGAATCTGTTGCTCCGCTGAGAGATATGGTTTCTGTTTTTAATGCAAGAGACGGATTACTTGCATTTGCGATTGTATATGTAACTTTATCAATACCGTCATCATCGATTACTCTATATAAAACTGTCTGATTTGCATAATAAACGTTCTTTATTTTATTTTCCAAATTGCGGGCAGTGGCTTCATCCATAGAAAGAGTAGATTTTACAGGGTCTTTTGGCAAAATTACAGGGTCATCGGTTGCCTGATCTATATAATAAGTTTCTTCGATAACTGTTTTATACCCAGCCATATCGTATGCTGTAATACGAACTATAACTTGACCAGGAGAGAAGATTGAGGTATCTGTTGTGTCAATTTCATCGGTTTCGCCAAAAGTTGGGGCATCATTAATTGTATATACAATATTACCGTTCTGAATAAAGTCAATTTTTGGCTTTCGACCTTCACTTTCGTCAAGACCTACAAGACCCGGCAAAATTGTTACATTAAGTTTTACATTTTTACCATTTATATATTTCTTTGATACTTCTTTACCATTTACAGTAATTTTTTCCGGACCTCCGCTTTCTACAAGAGCTCCGTTTGTTCCATAATAGTAGTTATAAGCCAAAGGTTCTACGTTAGTAATTTTTACAGTAGGCTTATCTACCTGGTACATAAGGGTTTTCTTTACAGGGATTGCATCCTGAGTTACGCTGGCATAGAATTCAATTCCGTGTTTACCGCTCTTTAATTCAGGGTGTTCACCTTCATCTGTAAATTCAAAATCATCAACATCTATTTCTGTTTCAAAGACAAATACACCTTCCTGTCCTGCAGGTGTAACAGTAAGAGGAAGGCGGGCTTTACCATCAAGAGAATATTCTGCTGTTGGTACACCATCTTCTACAGAAACTGTTCCTTTAAACTTGAGTGTAGTTATTTTTGTTTCATCATCCGGATTGTAACGAGGAACATAAAGCATTGCACTATCGTCAAAAGCTTTTCCGTTAATGCTTGTCTGAACATCAAGCTGTGGAGTTGCACCGTTTGGAGCAAGACGGAAGCCGAAGGTTTTTATGTGACCATCTTCATCACTTTCGGCAACTACTTCATTTGACATTGAGTCAAAACCTTCCATTGCAATGATGTAGTAATTTCCTACTGTAAGAGAAACCGCCTGTCCCTCTGCATTTTTACAGCCTTCTTTTGTAATTTTTGTTGTAAAGGTATAACCTGTACCGTTCTTTTCGTATGGAGGGTCAGAAGGATTTGGATAGATGCGGTTTGCAGGAATATCCTCTGCCCCCGGGGTTCCGTAAATATCACATGGAAGAAGGTAAACTTTAAGAGTATCTTTGTTGAGTGGAATTGCATCAAGACCTACGTCTACTTTAAGGGTAATATTACTTTCATTAGAAAGATCATTTGCAGGATTATTAAAGTCTTTTCCGTCTTTTTCAAGGCCTTCGCGTCCTACTACTTTGAATTCAGGATTGTTTGCAGGATTAAGTGTAAGCTTACCGGCTTTAACCTCATTTGGTTCAAGAAGGTCTGGAATTGACTTGGCATCAGCGGCACGGGAAGAATCTTCATCTTCGTAAGTTCCGTTCATTATGCTGTAAAGTTGGGTTACCTTAAACTCTGAAAGAACGTCTGCATAAATGTCGTCATAAAGATAATAAATATCACTAGAGTTACCCATGTTATCGTCTGCTTTTGCGTCTTCAGGAGTAAGCGGTAAACGAATTGCTTCATCATAAGCTATGATTGAACAGTAAACAGGAGGCTTCTTGCCATCTTTTTTAACAGAACCATAGATTTTGGCATAGTCGTTATTTTCATTTTCTAAGAATTTTGCAATATCGAGGGAAATTGTTGGAGGAACATTTTTTTTAATAATAGGATTTTCCAGAAGCTTGTTTGTGCATTCAGGATCTGAATAAAAGTTTATATGAAGTTCTTTAACATTGTTGTCATCTGCTGACTGACCGGAAAGGGTAAGAGTCTGTCCAAATACATCAGAATCGCTATCAGTAGCTTTTGTTGAAGGGCGCTGTAAAACAACAACAGGTGGAGTATTATCTATAATAAAGGCACGGGAAATTACAGTTGTATGAGAACCATTATCGCGAATTGTTACGGTTGCTTCGTAGTTTCCATCAGGAATCTTATCTTTTACAGGATTAATTATGGCACTCCAGCTTCCTTTTGATTCTTTTACACCTTCTTCCTGAACAACTTCTCCTGTAATATCAGAAAAAGTTTGTGCAGTTCTTGTGTTTCTTAAGGAAACTGTAATGTCCTTTATTGTACCATCATCAGCCCAGGCACCTTTAATGGCAAAGCTGTCGCGGATTACACTGGAAGTTTTTGGACTTTCAATTGTTATAGTTGGCGCTGCTACGTCGACTGCTTCGCCAAGACCGACTTCACAGGAAATGAAAGCGGCGACTGAAGTAAATGCAATAAGGCATACTGCGAGAATTGATTTAAAAAAGTTCTTGTTTGTCATACGTTTTTCCCTCAACTTTTGTACAGACTTTTACAATATAATTATCGGCATATTGATGTGTTTTAAACACTTTCAGACAATAAACCCATAATATCTTCCATATAATTGTAAAGCATAAATGAGAATTTGCAAGAAAAATTGATTTTCCCTTCGACAGGCTCAGGGACCGCAGTGTTGTTCAGGGACCGCGTGTTGGAGTTAGTTCAAAACAGAAGACGGGTTGATTGTGTTGCCGTTTTTGTAAACTGTAAAGTGGAGGTGTGGGCCGGTACTAAGACCAGTGCTGCCGACTGTTCCAATCTGGGTTTTCTGGGCATAAACAAAGTTGCCTTTCTGACAGGTGATTTTGCTCATGTGGCCGTATAAAGTTTTGTAACCGGAGTGATGTGTTACAATTACGTAGTTTCCGTAGGTTGCGTTGTAGCCGGCTGTAGTAACCTTTCCGTCCATTGCAGGATAAATTGGTGTGCCCGAAGCAACTGCCATATCAATACCACCATGGAAGGAACGAGAACCGGTGTTGAATGGAGAATCGCGCCAGCCGTAGCTAGACGAAAGCCAGTAGCGGACTTTAAGAGGGCGCTTGAATAAATCGCCGTTGATTTCCTGGCGGGTCATCCAGTCAAGTTCGGCATCTGGAACAAAGAGAGAATATCCTGCTTTGAGCTCGGTACTTGGATTAAGATAATTTACAAGTGCGCATTTCTGGGCATCAACTTCGTATTTTTCTGAGATTTTCTGAATTGTTTCGCCATCTGCTTTTACTGTATACAAAATGCCTGGCATTGAAGGAATTTTCAAATACTGATCCGGCTGAATAAGGCGAGACTGACGGATATTGTTTACGCTTATAATTGTATCCTGTGTAATTCCAAATGCATCGGCAATGTAGCCAATCATATCTCCGGATTTTACACGATAGGTTTGATATGTAAGTGTTGCAGGTTCGACCTTTGTAGATTCAAATGGAATAACTGCAGCGGGAGTTTCGTCAACTGCAACTTCTATGGCAGGGTCAGGTTCTTTTGTTTCTTC
>ODAI011821160.1_pt1 | contig 16024 bp, 15 predicted proteins | sample 1539321 | NCBI WGS metagenome assembly ODAI01 (sample SAMN02144231, study PRJEB22623) | gut metagenome | biome: sheep rumen | host: Ovis aries | place: New Zealand
TATCAGATCGTCAGCGGTATAACTATAATCAGGATCATCGGGTATAAAGTTGATCGAATCCTCTTTTTGATATCTGTTTGGATATTCATCGAATGTGGGTCTTACAAAGCCTGTAATACCATTTAATAAGCTCATAAGGGACTTGATTAGTTCTGATGCGCCGTTACCCACAAGAATATTTTCCTGATGAACACCAAAGTTTTTTGCTGCCAGGAGCGAGTTTACACGCATTCCGGAAGGATATTCTGTCAGTAATGTATCAAAGCTCGCTCTTAATTCGTCCTTCATTTTTTCAGGTGGAAAGTACGGATTTACAAGATAGCAGAAATCGATCAGTTTGGGATAACGCCAGTATCCGCCATATCTTTCCTGAAGCATTTTTATACGATCATCTTCGTCAGGTGTAAAAATAGATTCAGCTATATCAAGATCCTGTATATCGTCGATCTCATACCATTTCTGACCGTTTAGACGTTTTGCCTTTATCAGCGGCATATCGAGCATTGTGATAACTCTCAGCACCTGCTCGTAATATTCATTTTCTCCCAAAGCAGACTGATATGCTTCAAGAAAAGGGACATAATGTGTCTTTGAAAAATGTTGGCTGAATTTATAGATATTAACAGTTTTGTAATAATCCTTGATCTCATCATACTTGAATTTTTTTCCCGGTACAAATGCTTCTATGCTGTCATCATCTGTTAATTTTACACAGGTCCCGTCCATCCAGCTTTCATATTTATCAACAAGAGCCAATGTGTCTCTGGGGTCAGAAATCAATTCGTCAAGAACACTGTCTTCAAAGATAAGATCAGACTCGAAAAGCAGTGTATCTTCCTTACAAAGCCAATCCTTTGCAAGAGCAAGGGAGTATATGTTATTGCTCTTGTCGTAGATAGGGTTCTCAATATATTCAATAGGAGTCTTTATGTTCAAAGTATCTATATATTCGATCAGTTTGCAACCTTCATAGCCAACCACTATCACTATTCTTGAGAGATCATATTTCTCTATCTGGTGAAGCATACGATCAATCAATGAAACATTATTGACCTTTACCATACATTTTGTATTGTTCCGAGTAAGCTCTTTAAGACGTTTACCCATTCCTGCTGCCAGTATTATAGCCTGCACGTTTACCAGCTCCGTCCGTTGTAAATTTTATGATTAAGTATTGCGATATAATGCAGATCACTTTTTGATGTTTTCATTGTAATATATGTTTTTCTGAGCAAAAAAGCGTTTTCTGTCGGCATTCTCATCTATATCGTATACTGTTTCTTTACCTGTATCCTCGCCTGCGATCTTCATTAGTGTCGGGTATACATCCAAATGAGATATAGGCGCATAAGAAGTTTGTATACCTTCAAAATCATCACCTGCTCGCTTAATCATGAGCAATGGATATGCGCCGCTGTCATGATTCTTTAATCCGTGATCTGCAAGCAGTATTATCTCGGTATTATCATAAACACCATTTTCCTTCATTGTCCTAAAGAACTTTGAAAGTATCTTGTTTACAGCTATCGCCTGTTCATCGCCGCTTATGCTCCAGTTTTTTGCACGCTGAAGGTCAGCTGTAATGTATCTCGGATCATGCAGCCCGTACAGGTATATCAGTTTGAACTGTGGTGTATCCGTTAATTCAAAATTACTGTTTATCGTATTGTAAAAAGCCAGGTTATCAGGATAGTATGTCTGATTATTGGAAAAAGTATAATTAAATTCATCAGTATAAATATAAAATGCCTGTCTGAAGATCTCGGGAAAATACTTCATAAAAGTGACTTTATAAAATAACTTACCTACGTTCATCACGGTATTTACATCAACTTCGCTTTCTATCAGATTATTCGAATATTCTTGAAGTATCTTTTCATCGAACATTCTCTGAGTAGCGTATATATTCATCTGATAATTTTTATTTATTGCTTTGAAAAGTGAGTCTCTGCCGATATATGAAGTATTATCGCTCGCTTCACCGGTTAATATACAAGGAACGGCTTTGTCTGTCATCCCATACATACCGACAGTATTACTGAAATAAGTAAACCCGTCAAACTCATCCACACAGTCAGGCTCGGTTTTTACTGCTTCATCAAAACAGAAAGAATCATACTCATCAGTGAGAATTATCAGATAATTCTTTTCCTTTGAAAACAAATATTCATTTTTTTTGCTGAGTATAAGACCATCGTTTTTTTCGATACGATTAAAAAGATTGTTTCCTTCGTCACGAATCACAGCATTTATAAGTGATACCGATATTGTAATTATCTCAATTAGTATAACAGCAATTGCCATAAATCCAATAATTGATTTATATTTTGCTCTGTTGAATTTATAAATCAAAAACGGCACTGATATTATAGCAACCCACACAAGGAGATTTACGATCCCTTTTATTAAAGATACATCCTGTTTGGTTCCATCGAGCTTTCCCAACCATATAGAAAAATAATTTCCCTGTATATATAAAGCCAGACTCAAACCGAATATCAGCGAGCAGATGTTTATATGTGCTTTACCCTTTATAAGAAAACATACCGGGAATATGATGAGCACCACAGTTATGCTTACCGGTATTATCGCCATAAATATCAAATTCTGATTCAGCATCAGCGATGATATATTTGATATATAAAAATCATACGGTCCAAAGAAAAACAGATTAAATGAAAAAAACAATGATAGTATTAAACTGAGTGCGGCTTTTTCATTCTTAGGCTGTATTTTTTCGTCATAAACTTCTGATTTTGCTTCCTTTTTAGCCATCAGCGATTTTTCCTTCCTTTCAGACGCTTTATAACGTATCTTCCATATATTTCTTTGCTTATTCCGACATTATAGATGTATTTGTCTCGGGTCTCTTTTATGATACGTGAATAGCTTTCTTTATTTTCAAAAAATTCGTTTATCACTTCAGGAACTTTATCAAGCTCGTCAAGATCCAGAGATCGTCCTATGATATTACGAAGCTCAATATTCATAGGAACTGTTTTTATTTTGTTATAATCCTGATTCATAACTTTCATAGGAGTATTGATGAACAAAACAGGGCGAAGCGCTGTAAATGCGTATTCCCAGCATATTCCGGACCAGTCGGTTATCATTATATCTGCGTCAAGCACAGAGTTTGTAGAAGAAAAATCTGTCTCAACAGTGATATTTGTTCCTTCGTATTTTTTCTTCAGCAGTTCGAAGGTTGCGGGCGTATGTCTTACTGCCTGGGGATGAGGACGCAGGATTATGTTATAATCCTCTGATTTAACAGCGTCAAGCAACTCTTCTATACCGTTCTCGATGATATTATCAGGTTGCCAGGACGGTGCAATAAGAACCAATGGTCTGCTGTTTGCTTTTTTCTCTCTTTTATTGAATTCTTCGATCATATCATCGAGCAGAGGATATCCCGCAGCTACTACGGTCTTTTTTTTCAGGCCGCGCAGTTCCTCTGTTTCCCTTATTTCACTGATTGCAGAAGGTCCGGCGCAAAATATGGTGTCATACCAGTCAAGTGCGCCTTTTCGCATACCAAGGTTATTGCTGCCCATTCCATGATTTACAAAAACATATTCTATATCTTTGCGTATGCGTGATCTTTTGATATGATATTTTTCAAGATCGGGCATGGTCATGATACACATATCACAGTCAAGCTTCATGAAAAGCAATATAAGATATTTGTCATCACTGATGAGGTAGGGGTGTATCTGTGCTCTTGTGTCGTTAAATATCTTATCATCGGGATCGCTTGTGACATAGTGTATATCTATATCGGAATTATCGCAGATATAGTCGATCATTCCGGAGAAGTACTTATAGAAGCCGTTCTGCTCGGAATAGATCATCAGCTTCATGTCTTTTACAGCGAAAAACTTCTTGTAATCAGCTTTTTCTCGTTTAAGTATCTCAGCGTGTTTTTCTTCTTTAAGTTTTGTTTGCCGCTTCATTTCCTCCAGATGCTCATAATCGATATACTTTTTAGGAGGTATTATAAGATTTGTCAGCAGCATCGAGGGTATTGCAAAAAGATTGCCGAATATCCAGTAAATGCCTACACCTGCAGGAACAATAAAAGCAAAATATGTTGAGAAGGATACCATAAAGATCGTTGTAAGTATCTTATTTGCTTTGTTCTGACTGATCTGCAATACATTTATCTTATTCTGAGTAATGCAGAGTATAAATGCGCTGAGACCTGCTAGTACGGGGATAAGTATCAGTACGGACGGCTTTTTTAATGACGGCGATCCGCCCAGATCGATGCCGCAGAATGACAAATTAAAGTTTTTTATGCAGTCTATAATGCTTTGTGAAACATCTGCAGGCGGTGTACTTCCCGATTTCAGCTGATGTATTATCTCTGTCTGGTATAGATTCTCTGATGAGGTTATATTCAGCGAATGTGAAAGCCATTTGTGTAAAGCCGAAATGTCGTTGCTGTCTATGCTTAATACGCTTGATAACGGAGTATATATAACTCCCACCAGTCCAAGCACTATAGGTATCTGTATCAGCAGCGGTACTATACCCAGCAGTGGATTGTATTTTACTCTTTTGTACAAAGCAAGCTGTTCATCAGTGTACTTGTCTTTGTCGTCGATATATTTGATTTTCAGTGCATCCAATTCCGGCTTCATCTTAACCATTTTTATTGAGTTTTTCTGGGTAAGAAGATTTACGGGAACAAGTATCAGTTTGGTTATCATTGTGAAGAGTATTATGCTGATACCGTAATTTCCGACCACCTCATAGCACCACCTCATCACAGTTCCGAATACCGTAGACAGAGTATGGATTATCTCGTTCATATTATCACCGGATCAATGTTTATCATCCAGAAGATCTTCGGCGGTGATGACATCGGCTTTATTGTCATCTTTATCTCCGTCTTCGGCTTTGTTTATTGGCATCTCTTCACTATTCTTCTTTTTCCTGAATGCACGGGTTATCTTGTTCCAGAAAATACTTGCTGCAGCTCCGATGGCTATGACCACACCGACTACTATCTGTATGATATAGCTTGTAGTCGCAGGATCTACATACGCATAACAGGTCTTTGTGAATATCGTCATAAGACATACAACATTGAATGCAGTTATAATGTGTTTTTTCATTTTTTTTCACTCCATAAATATTTATGTTCCGATCAATAAAATGACCGTATTTCTGTTGAACCTTTTTGTTTATATATCCAGTCGAAGTCGATTTGATATATCTAGTTAATTATACCACATTTCCTTAAATATTGCAAGACCTCATAAAAACAGCGCGACCGTTATTGTAGATTTCATAATTCATGTTAAGACGCACTAGACAATTTCTCATTTTTGTGGTACAATCCTATCGTTGGTTTAATGGTTTTTGCAATTATATTATACCACTTATACCACAAAATGAGAAAGCCTGGCACTACCTTTTTGGTGTGTCAGGCTTCTTTTTCTTTGTTGGGGCTGCAACAGCCCCCCTCATGATGCCGCTGACCGGACTTGAACCGGTACGGTATTGCTACCGGCAGATTTTGAGTCTGCTGCGTCTGCCAATTTCGCCACAGCGGCTTATATTAGCATTAATTGACCATAATATTATATCACATAGTGCACCGAAAGTCAAGTGGGTAATCGGCAAAATAATATTGCAAAAAATTTATGCATAATCACTATTAAAACAGCATAAAAAACTGTTGATTTTTACGTCAAAATATGTTAGAATTATTAAGAAGAGGTAGCATGATTTATAGTAAATGTAAATTTAAATTTTGCTGTTTGCTTTTGTACTGCCTCAGCTAAGTACAAGGGAGGTATATATATGGTTATACAAGATCTCAAAGTCCTCATTTGTGACGATTCCATGTTCGCTAGAAAAAAGATGAGCATGACTATATCTGCACTGGGTATCAATGAAGTATTTGAAGCCGCTGATGGTGAAGAGGCTGTTGCCAAATACAAGGAGAACAAGCCGGATGTGGTATTTATGGATATTATTATGCCAAGAATAACAGGCATCGAGGCACTCAAGCAGATAATTGAGTTTGACCCTGATGCCAAGGTCGTTATGGCATCAAGCGTTGGTACTCAGGGACATCTGAAGGAGGCATTGCGCGCAGGCGCTGCAGATTTTCTGCAAAAGCCCATATCCGATGAGGATACAAAGGCTATACTTGAAAACGCCGCTAAGGGGGTGCTGTAATTGTTTGCACAATTTTTTGGCGGATATCTTCTCAATAAAAAGCTGGTCACTTCTGAAGATCTGACACAGGCTTTTGAAGACAAAAAGCATACAAGGATGCGTCTTGGCGTGCTGGCTATCAATGCGGGACTCATGACCGCAGATCAGGTCGAGCACGTTAATATAACTCAGCAGAGTGTTGATAAGCGTTTCGGTGATCTTGCGGTAGAGCTTGGGTATGTTACCGAGGAGCAGGTCGACAAACTGCTTTCACAGCAGCCTACCGAGTATCTGCTGCTGGGACAGACCCTTGTAAATAACGGCGTGCTTTCAAACGCGCAGTTTGAACAGGCGATCAATGATTATAAGTCTGATAATGAGCTGACGGACAGTGACCTTGAGGGCAGCAAGAATGAGAGTCTGAGCAAGCTGGTAACAGAGTTCTATCATCTTGAGGAAGCATCGAATGCCAGAATGCTGACAGACTATGTAACTATGATGTTCAAGAACATCATAAGATTCATAGATGGTGATTTTACGCCCCTGGAAGCTATAGTTATAAGAGAATTCGATGCTGAGAACCTTATAAAGCAGCGCATCACAGGCACATATGATGCGGTTACCTGCATCACTGCGGATAAGGATGTTTACTTTGAGTTCGCAAAGAGATTCGCAGGTGAGAATTTCGGGGATATCGCAGGATTTGAAAATGAGACTGTCGGTGAATTCCTGAATGTAGTAAACGGTCTGTTTGCTGTAAACCAGTCAAATGAAGGCGGAGCAGAGCTGACAATGACACCTCAGGAGGTCGTTGAGGATGCAAAGATCAGCTTTGAAAAGCCTGCATTCTGCATACCTGTTGTATTCAGCTTCGGTGAAGTAGATTTTATAATCTCTACCGAATAAAAGTGATATAAGAGCCACGGCATTTCTGTTAAGTATGGAAGTGCTGTGGTTTTGTTTACTGCGGATGTGTGTCAATTTGTAAACGATATCAGTATAAATCGCCCTCTAAATGGGAATAATATTGTGAAAATGTTATATTGAAAAGATATGTGAAAAGTGATATAATACAATAGTAAATAAATCGGGGCTTTTGTCCCATATAAATAATATGTATGGAGGATATAAAAATGAAAAAGATACTTGCGATGACCGCAGCTCTTACAATTACTGCAATGGTATTCACTTCGTGTGGAAAAAACGGAGATAATACTGAGTCAAAGGCTGCGACCACAACTACCACCGCTGCTGAAACTACAGCACCTGAGGACACTACTGCTGATGAGACCACAGAGGATGAAACTACTGCTGAGGAGGATAAGGGCAGTGAAGTTGATAATTCCAACTGGAAGCCTCTTTCCGCTATCGCAGATTCTCTCGAGTGCTATGATAATGCATCTGTTAAATTTGCAGCAGACAGCGATATCAAGGGCATAGTATCCGCTTTCTATGAGGATTCGGAAGAAGCTAAGCCCGGCGATGCTGATTATACAGGTGATGAGGCTAAGATAAACTTCTCGATACAGGAAGTTGCAGGCGTGCCTATGCTGAAGTGCGACGAGGAGATCTATGATACCGAGGATACTCAGAACAACGGTCATAAGGTACTGAAGGTCAAGTTCGATATGAACAAGCTGTTTGCAGCACAGCCCGAGCTGATGGATGATATCTTCAATATCAAGATGGAGATAGTTACTATCGCACGTGAGCAGGCTATATATGATGATGGCCTTGGCCCTGTTACCGTAGGCTGGTTCGGCGGCGCTATGGGTACTAACAATGCAGGCGAATGGAACGGCAATATGGCTACTATCGAAATGGCTTCCGATGCAGGTGACGGCTGGTGCAACCAGTGGGCTCACAGCGTAGTTAATGCAAGGATAGGTATTAAAGAAAAGGCTAAGTTCAACCACGCTAACGAAACCAACTTCACTACAGTAATGAGCTGGGTAACAAAGAGCGATATCGATATGTACATCGCTGACATCGTATTTGAGGACGAGAACGGTAACGTTATCGCACTCCCTGAGGGCGCTATTCCCGGAGGAGCTTCCTATGAGAAGGAAGAACTTGTTGATGCAGATTCTGACGGCATAATCGAGTATGCTGAGGACGGTACAGTTGTACTTGAAAAGTAATACAAACCATAAAGAAGGCACTTCCGCTTAATGGGAGTGCCTTTTGTTTTATGTGAACTCAGCTTTCATACATCCCTCTATCTCCAGTTCACGGAGCTCACCGCCGCTGATGTTTGCGGTGAAGGACTGTCCTGCTGTCTCGCCCTTTTCCTCGGTGTGATCTCTATGCTCGGTGCAGCTTATATCTTCTCCTGTGATGAGAGCATCCAGACTTCCTGTCAGCAGAGGCATCAGCCCGTATTCGGGATACTGTCCGCGGCTGCACAGGTATTCAATATCATCAAACTCCATGCGGCAGACTTCACTGTCAGATGTCATTGTCAATCCGGCGACGGTGTCGGGTGATATGAAACTGCACTCCCATATACCTTCTCCGCCCCGTCGCAGCTTTGCTGTGTACTCCCGTCCGAAGTATTCTATTACCGCGGTCTTGTCAAAGCTTTTATCGAGCACGGCAGGCTTTGCGGCTGTCCTTTCAGCGCCGCAGCCTGTAAGTAGTATTGCTGCTATAGATGTACACAGCGCGGTCATCCCAATAATTGTCTTCATAACATACCTCCCGAAAAAAGCGGCTCTCCGATGAAGAAGAGCCGCTTGTATAATTGGCAGATATCAATCCTCTCCGCCTTCCAGATGTTTCAGGAAGAACGGCAGATAAGCAACTATATCCCTTGCGAGTATACCGCGCTCAGAACGCTTTGCGCATAGTTCCTCGGCACATCTGCCCAGTACCATGCAGGCAAGTATGCAGTTAATAAGCGAGGAACGCTTGGTCTGAGCTGTAAGTGAAGCTATCAGACCTGCCAGCAGATCTCCGGAGCCGCCCTTGGACAGTGCAGTGTTGCCTGCAGTGACGATCTCTGTTCTGTCAGCACAGCATACGATAGTCTCAGAGGACTTGGATACCACCGTGACACCGTATTTCTTTGAGAAACCGTAGGAATATTTCAGTCTGTCTGTCAGTACTTCATCCTGTGAAACACCGCAGAGCCTTGCCAGTTCGCCCGGATGAGGAGTGAGTATCACCGTTGACTGTTTCTTCAACAGTACATCTATATTCGGTACAAGCGAATTTATTCCGTCGGCGTCAAGTATCACAGGTACAGGCGACTTCTCTATGAGCTCAGCTACCAGCTTTTGTGTCTCAGGCGTATTTCCAAGGCCGCAGCCGAGAAGCAGTGCCTTTGCATCTTTCAGGCTATCGAGTATGGAAGGTACGTTTTCTGAGGTCATGAAGCCGTTTTCGTCTGTCTTCATCTCGTTGAATATGCATTCATACAGATTAGCTGAAAGTGAATCTATCACTTTGCCGGGAGTGCATATCTCAACCAGACCAACACCCATTCTCATAGCGGCAGAAGCTGAAATGCCTGCAGCACCGATATACCTTTTGCTTCCGCATACGCATACCAGCTTGCCGAAGGTCCCTTTGTGCGCCCAAGGCTTGCGTGAGGTCAGGAATTTAGCGCCGAGCTGCTGGTTGTTCAGCATACAGGCCTTTGAGTATATTTCATTTGCCATTATAGGATCTCCCGTTGTTGCCGCAGCAGGGATGCCTATATCCTCGACCCTTATATATCCGCAGAAATACTTTGCAGGAGAAAGCAGCATACCAAGCTTCTTGGCGTGCATGGTAACGGTGATATCAGCCTGTACTGCAAGTACGCCTGCCTGACCGCTCCTTGCATCTACACCGGAGGGGATATCACAGGCTATGACACGTCTGGCATAGGTGTTGAGCTTTATGAACAGAGGCTGCAGATCTCTTTCGATCTCACCTGTGAAACCTGTACCGAAAATGGCATCGACTACCAGTGAAGCATCATCTATGGCAGCAGCCCATGGATGGGAGTTGTCGCCGTCGTAGAAAAGTACATCGATATCCTTGTTGAGTGAATCGTAAGCATTGATCGCCGCCGGTGTCGCAGGCTTGCCGCAGCATAGTACGATCTTGGTGCTTATGCCTGCCTTGTTAAGAAAATTCGCTGCTACAAGACCGTCGCCGCCGTTATTGCCTTTGCCTGCAAGTATAACTACTTCGGGTGTATCCGGCTGGTCTTCTCTGCGTGTCTCGCTGATAACGTGCGAAGCAAGCACTTTGCCGGCATTAGCCATAAGCTCAGAAGCGGGAAAACCCAGTTCTTCCGACCTTTTTTCACAGGCTTTCATCTGCTCAACTGTCAGTATCCTATCTTTAATCATATCCGTTCCTCCTTATCCTGCGGTCATGCCGCTTGATTTTTTATATAATGATAGTCATCCCTCTTTCGGGAAAGCTATCACAACTGCCGATGCATATTCCTTTGTATGAGTTATTGAAAGGGAGAAATCCAGTCCGCGGTCAGCAGCAATCTGTTCTGCACTGCCCGTAAGCTCAAGGTGCGGACAGCCCAGTTCATCCCTTACCACAGCCACTTCGTTAAGTTCAAAGCCCCTGACACCCGTACCCAGGCTTTTGGAGAATGCCTCCTTGGCTGCCCATGAGCCTGCCATGCTCTCTGCAGGGTCGCGGAATTTTTTGAAGTATTCCTTTTCGGCTTCCGCATACACTCTGTTGATAAAGCTCTCTCTCTGACAGCTCCTGCGTATGCGTCCTACCTCCACCAGGTCAGTGCCTACTGTGAAAGCAGCCATTATTCAAAGTCCTCTGCGGGCTTGTCGGATACATTTACCTTGCTGCGTATGGTGCGGGGCAGGTGGGTCTTTATCACCCTGAGCATATCGTCATCAGGGGTGAATATCAGCCTTACATCCCCAAGATCAGCGTGCTTTATGTCCATATACCAGTCCTGCATCTCGCTGTTCATTGCAGAAGCCATTATTATTGTCCTGCTGCCGCTGTCACTGCCTTTGTATTCACCTATGTCGGTGGCATCGTTGACTTTCAGCGTTGCAAGATGCTTTCTGCTCCTTGCAGCTATGACCTTGTCTATATCCAGGTCACCGTTGGTGAATATGTATTCATATTCCAGGTTCAGGTTCTGTATAAGATGTACTCCGCCGTAAACTATCAATCCTGATATGAATAGTGCCATCGGAAAAAATCCCGAGAGCATTATGGTGAACATTATCACCGCGAATGACAGTGCTACACAGGCAAATGCTATGAGAAAGCGCATAGTGCTGTCCTTGCTTGTATTTTCTTTTCTGATTATCTGTTCCTTGAAACTGTCCATTGATACTTTCCTCCGTTGCGCAGATAAAGTTTGAATTTCTGTGATCTGCGGCTGATCTTTATTATACTTAATAATTATAGCACATTTTTTGCGTTAATGCAAGCTGATTTATGTGATATATGTATGGAAAAAAACGAAAGTTCTGTGACCTTACTTGAATACGGGGAGGTTTTGTGCTATAATATTCGCTGTGATATAAACAGACAGGGAGGCGTTGATGCTGACTATAGATTTCCATGTGCATTGTTTTGCACCTAAAATAGCCGAAAAAGCAATAACCCAGCTGAAAGACCGTGCTGACATAGAACCGCTGACGGACGGTCTTATAGAAACTACCGAGGCACGGCTGGATGAATGGGGCATAGACAGGGGAGTACTGCTGTCAGTGGCTACCCGCCCTTCGCAGGTGAAAGTGATAAACGACTGGTGTGCCGAAAATAACGGAGGCAGATTCATAAGCTTCGGTACTGTACACCCGGATACGGAGGATATCCCCGGAGAACTGGACAGGATAGTATCGCTGGGGCTTCGCGGTATCAAGCTTCACCCTGATTATCAGGGATTTATGGTCGATGAGGACAGAGTGGATCTTTTGTATGATGAGATAGAGCGCCGCGGTCTGCCTGTTGTGCTGCACGCCGGGTTCGATGTATTTTCGCCTTCAAAGATACACTGTCCGCCCGAGGCCGCTTTGCGTATGCTGAAAAAGCATCCTCACCTTAAGGTGATACTGGCACATCTCGGCGGAAATGACTGTCACCAACAGGTGCATGAGATACTTGCGGGCGTTGACGGAGAGGTGTATTTTGATACAGCTTTCACAGGCAGATACCTTCCTGACAGTTTGATGGAGAAGATCATAAGGAAACACGGCGCTGACAGGATACTGTTTGCCAGCGATATCCCGTGGGACAGCCCTTTTGAGATAAAGAAAAAGATAATGCGGCTGCGTATTTCCGATGATGACAAGGAAAAGATATTTTCGGGTAACGCTGTGCGTCTGCTTGGAGGGATATGAGAAAGCAGACGACTGGCTTGAAAGGAAAGATCAGTATGTGTAAAAATATCTGGAAAGTAATTATTGCAGTGTTGACAATGGCTGCTCTTGGCAGCTGCGGTCAGGTGGGCAAGGGCGATGCTTCGGAAACTGAGCCTATATTCACTTCGGGCGTATCCTACACAAAGCGTTCGGTGCATACTACCAAGACTGCTACCTTTGCTGTTGGTGATATTGATGCTGATGACGGCGATGCAGACGGTAATTATACTACCACCACTACCGTGACAGGTACGCTGGAGAATGATCAGCTGTTCAGTGATGATGTGGACGAAGATATCCGCGCAACACAGCGGACCGTGGCGAAGACCTACTATTCACTGCCGGAACATAACGGCACTACCGCACCTGCTGTGACCGTGAGTGCTGAAAAGACTACCACCACCGCGAACGGAACGATAGCCATAGAAGATCCTTCGGCACGTGCCACAAGGAGATCTTCTGCGGTCACAACCACATCTTTTGCGTCGGATAAGATGTTTGAGATGAAGCCTGATATGAGATATGATTCAGGCAGAAAATATACCGTTACCTCAGATACTACTTATTTGAACCTGAGATACGGACCGTCCAAGGATTATGACATAAAGACTACTATACCCGACGGCTATTCGGTGCTCGGTATAGGAGAAACTGTAGGTCCTGACGGCAACGTATGGGTATATACAAGCTATAACGGAACTTTTGGCTGGGTAATGAGAGAACTGCTCGGCTATTGACAGACTGCCGCCCATAATATTGCGAAGCTTTGACAGTATAATTAAATAAAACATTTTTATACATGGAAAATTTGGCGTTAATGCGATTGACAAAATCCGCGGTATAGTGTATACTTATATAGTGCGTTATTATATGTGTCCGTGCTGTCTCTTGGCAGGGACATCGTCTAAATAAAATATCAGGTCAAATTATCAGGTAGGTGTTGCAAATAATGGAAGGAAAAGAGATAAGTATACAGGAAATACTGGGCATACTGCTCAGCCATATCAGAATGATAATCGTTGTTACGATACTTGCAGGTATCGTGGGATACAGCTATGCAAAGTTCGTACTGCCTCTCCAGTATACTGCCAGCATTAAGATATACGTAACAAACGGTAAGACCGGTGATCAGGATAATGATGATAATCTTATAAACGCTCAGGATCTTAATACTGCGAGAAGCCTTGCGACAACATATATCGTAATACTTGACGATCCGCTGCTGTATGAGTCTATCTCAGATAAGCTGCTTAAAGATTATGATGTAGACGATCTCAAGAACTACTTCACCATATCAGTCGATGAAAAGGGCAATGAGTATATACCCTACGGACAGATCAAAAGGCTTATAAATATATCTGCAGTAAATAATACTGAGGTGCTTCAGGTAACAGTTACCAGCCAGGTGCCTAAGTTCTCGGCAGATATATGTTCCTATATCTCAGAGCTTGCTCAGGAAGTCATCACACGTACCACCAAGGCAGGTTCGGTTGAAACGGTATCACCTCCTAAGGTGCCGACAACACCCAGCGGACCCAATATATCAAAATATCTGATGCTAGGTCTTATCGCAGGTCTTGCAGTGTCTGTAGGTTTCGCGCTAATCACCAGCTTCTTTGATAATACAGTTAAGAGCGGTGAGGATATAAAGGAACGTTTCGGCGTACCTGTCCTCGCAGAGATACCCGACATTTTCATGGACGAGAGGGGAGGAAACGGCAAGTATGGCAAATACTAAGAAGATCCCTGGCGGTAACAGGAACAGAAGAAGAACACTTATGGATAAGAATGTGGCTTTCCCTGTTACTGAGGCATACAAGAACCTTAGAACCAATATCTCCTTTGCTCTTTCTACCAAAAAGAATAAGATATTTGCTATATCCAGTGCACTGGCTTCTGAGGGTAAATCCACAGTAGCTGCAAATATCGCCATAACTCTCGCACAGAACAATAACCATGTACTGCTGATCGACGGCGACTTGAGAAAGCCTGTTCAGCACAGAGTATTCTCACTGACGAATGATCTTGGACTTTCTACGCTGATAAGCGGTACCAACACCTTTAAGGAGATAGTACACCACAATGTTATCGACAATCTCGATATAGTTACCTGCGGTCCTATCCCTCCCAACCCTTCAGAAATGCTGGGTTCGGATAATATGAAGCAGCTGCTGGATCAGCTTTCTGCTCACTATGATTACATCATCATTGATACCCCCCCTATAAATATCGTTACCGACTGTCTTACACTTCTGGATTCGATAGCAGGCGTACTGCTTATTGCAAAGTTCGCACAGTCAACTTACGATGCTCTTCAGGAGGCTATCGAAGCGATAAAGATGGCGGATGGTTCGCTGCTTGGTGTAGTTGTTAACAATGTTTCTGTTATGAGCGGAAAATACGGCGGAAAGTACGGCTATAAGTACAGGTATGGCTATAGATACGGCTATGGCTACGGTTACAGCTATTCCAGAAAACCCTCTGATGAAGGGGAAAACGATGAATAAAATAAATAGCAGCCCGCAGCGGCTGCTTTTTTATTACTATACACTTGGGAGGTCATTATGTTTGAAACTGACAGAAGAATATACTGTTCGCAGATAGGTGAGGGCGGACAGGTGCGCAACAGCGGTCTGGTAGATATCCTTCAGGATACATCTGACAGGCATCTTATGGAACACCCTGTACTGGCACCTTTTTTCAGGGAAACAGGCAGCGTGATGTTCCTTACACATCGTCAGGTGGATATCATAAGACGTCCTCAGTACGGTGAGCATATACGTACAAAGACATGGACGTATGAACTCAAAAGAATGTATGGCTCCAGAAACACTTTGGTACTTGGCGAAAAAGGCGATGTATGCATACGTTCGATAGCAGGCGGCGCGTTCATGGATATGATTACAGGCAGACCCATAAGGGTGTCTGCTGATCTCATAGCACAGGTCAGGAGCTATGAAAAGCTGGAAATGGAGTATCTTCCGCGCAAGATAGCGATACCTGATGAAGACCCGTCAATAGTATGCCAGGTGCCGATAAGACGAAGCGATATAGATATGAATGAGCACGTCAACAATGCAAGATATTTTGACATCACTGATGAGCTATATAACGAGTGCCACAAAGCTAAACGTCTTCGTGCAGAATATAAATTCCCGATAAAGCATGGTGACAGGGTATTTGCCTACAGATATGATACGGAAGATGGTTGTATAATATCCCTTAAAGATGAACATGGGAAAGTGTATTGTACAGTGTCCTATAGCATATAGCACCGTGAATCGGAGAATACCATTAGCGTGGGTATGGTATCCTACGTTTCTTTTGTGCAGCTGTCTGCAGGTATTTTCAGAAAATACAGTCGAAATATTCATATTATAATTTTATACTGATGTAGTGATATTATTATTTTGGGGGGCTTTTTACGGAAGCAGCAGAAGTTATTTTACGACAGATAGTCATTATGTTCATTATACTCATCATCGGACTTGGGTGCA
>ODAI012006698.1_pt1 | contig 16024 bp, 12 predicted proteins | sample 1539321 | NCBI WGS metagenome assembly ODAI01 (sample SAMN02144231, study PRJEB22623) | gut metagenome | biome: sheep rumen | host: Ovis aries | place: New Zealand
CCTTCAGGTCCTTGATCTTCTTGGAGTAGATGCCCATGGGCTCGATGTGGACGCCGAAGGCGCTCTTGAGCTTCACATCTTTATGCTCCTCCATGAAGTTGTCAAGGTAGGGCTTATGCTGGAAGAAGTTGGCATCCAGTTCCTTGTCGTTGAGGGCCAGGTTCGGCTGCACATAGTCGTTGAATTCCACGATCTCCAGCTTCACGCCGTCCTTTTCCAGGACAGGCTTCACAGCCTCCAGGATCTCTGCATGGGGCACAGCCGTAGCGCCCACCTTCAGGGTCTTGGCAGCAGAGCTGCTGCTGTTGCCTGCAGTATCCCCGCCGCAGCCCGTAAAGGCCAAAGCAGCCACAGACAAAGCTGCCAGCATAGAAAGAACTTTTTTCATACAAAAACCTCCCATTCTCTTCCCGGAAGTAAATCCCCAGCCAATCCCAGCCTCTCAAACTTCAGCCCATGGATGGGCGTCCTGCGGCCGTTGGCTTTCAAGGATGAAAGGCAAGGCCGGTAAATATGCCACTGGCATATTTACCTTTTGGTTCGTTTTCTTTACTATAAAGAAAATGAACAGACGGAAGTAAAAAAGAGGGCTAAAGAGGATAGCTAAGGACTTCCTCCTTAACGCTTATCTAATTTCTTAGCCAGTGTACCTCCCAAGAGCTGCACTAACTGGACTAACACAATAAGAATGACCACCGTGGCCAGCATGACTTCCGGGCGAAAGCGCTGATAACCATAGCGGATAGCCAGGTCACCCAATCCGCCGCCGCCGATGGCGCCTGCCATGGCAGATTCGCCCACCAGGGCGATGATGACGGTAGTAAGCTGTGCCACAATGGAGGGCAGGGACTCAGGTATCAGCACCTTCCAGATGATCTGCATGGGGCTTGCGCCCATGGACTGGGCCGCCTCAATGAGGCCGAAGGGCACTTCCTTCAGGCTGGTCTCCACCTGCCTCCCGATGAAGGGAATGCTGGCAATCACCAGAGGGACCATGGCCGCGGTGGTGCCGATGGCAGAACCCACAATCAGACGGGTAAGAGGTATGATTGCTACCATCAAGATGATGAAGGGGATGGAGCGGACGGCGTTCACCACTGAGCCAATGACTTTATTCAGGGCCGGTGCGGAAAGGATCCCGCCTTTTTCCGTGGTGTGCAAGAGCACTCCCAAGGGGACGCCCAAGATCGTGGCAATCACCATGGACACGGCTACCATGTAGACTGTCTCGCCCAAAGCCTTAAAGAGCAGCATGATCATGTCTTCTGACATAACCGATCACCTCCTCTTTCAGGTCTTTGGCGGCCAGGTATTCCATAGCTGCCTGGATGCGTTCTTTCCGGCCTGTGAGGCCGATGATCATGCGTCCGAAGGGCTGGCCGGAAATCTGATCCAGGTCCCCGAAGAGCATGGTGCATTCCACCTCAGGGAACTGGCGGATCATGCCTGCCAGCACCGGGTCATCGGCAGATTCGCCGATAAAGGTCAGCCGCAGCAGGAGGTAAGAATCCTCACTGTATTCCTGCTGGATGGCGCCTCCCCGGAAAGCCACGGGCAGCTCATTGGACAGCAGCACGGAGATGAATTCCTTGGTGATGGGCTCCTTGGGATTCGTGAAGACTTCCAGCACCGTACCTTCCTCGGCGATGATGCCCTTGTCGATGACCGCCACCTTGTCGCAGAGGTCCTTGATGACCTGCATCTCATGGGTGATGACCACCACGGTGAGGTGCAGCTTGGCATTGATGTCCTTGATGAGCTCCAGGATGGAGCGGGTGGTCTGGGGGTCCAGGGCGCTGGTAGCCTCGTCGCAGAGCAACACCTTCGGGTCAGAAGCCAGGGCTCTGGCTATGCCCACCCGCTGCTTCTGGCCGCCGGAAAGCTGGGAGGGATACTGGGAAGCCTTGTTCTCCAGTCCCACCAGTTTCAGGAGAGGTTCTACCTTTTCCCTGATTTTTCCTTCCTCTGTGCCGCTGAGGCGCAGGGGGAAGGCGATGTTGTCATAGACCGTGGCGGAGGACAGCAGGTTGAAGTGCTGGAAGATCATGCCGATGTCCTTCCGGGCTTCTCGCAGTTCTGCGGCGGAAAGAGACATCATATCCTTGCCGTCCACGATCACCTGCCCCGCCGTGGGCCGCTCCAAAAGGTTGATGCAGCGCACAAGAGTAGACTTGCCGGCACCGGACAGGCCGATGATGCCGTAAATTTCTCCCTTGGCGATATGCAGGTCAATCCCCTTCAGCGCCGGAACCGGGCCTGAGGGACTGTCGTAGGTTTTCTCTATATGAGAAAGCTTTATCATGTTACAGCTCCTATTGCATAGTTATTTAGTAGGTGATAAAAATCTTAACACAGGCAGACAGCATATGTCAATCTGGAAACTGCCTGTAAAGTTGCTAAGACATATTATAACGCTGATTAAGGTTAGAGGCTAGTCTGTTGTTGATTACGATGAAACAATTTTATCACGGAAAATTTAGATAAGTCAATTGCGGGATAATGACAGAATTTTTAGTTTGAATCTGCTGTCAGGAAACACATAATTGGAAAAAGGCTGCTTGCCCATTTAGTGCAAGCAGCCTCTGTTCAAGTCATATAATTGTCTGTCAGATATACTTCCATGCCTTGGTGCGCAGGAATGTCAGCAGGGCATTGGTCTCCCAGCCGAAAATTTGCGTCGCATCATTTTCTGATTTCTTGAAAGTATTATCCTTATTGAAGCGTTTATATTCGCCATTAAAACTGTCATACATATCCGTACTATTACGCTTGAATTTATTCCAGCCCTCGAACTTCATGCTGGAATAAGGAGTGGGTTCATTGAGGTTATACATCATGAACATATTGGACTCAGGCTTATAGTCAAAAGTAAGTCCCATCAGTCCATCCTCGGACTGGATCATATAGGCCCCGCCCACACCAGAGGTATTTCTCTTGATGACGCACTCAGTTTCGCCCAGAGGAGAACGCAGGCTGTTGTAATGGTTATATGCCATGATTTCATCTATTAAGGACGGATAGTTGCTGGTAACCCATTCTAACAGATGTTCATCCCTGTTTGCAGTAATGTTCCAGCCGTTCTCTACTTTGGAAATATCATTTGAGCCTCTTTTAGGGTCATGATATTTATTATAATATTCAAGCTCTACCCCTCTGCTATTACCTATATCCAATACCTCATGCCATTCAGCATTGGTCTTGGATACAGTGCGGGCAAAGTAGATATAGAATTCTTCTCCCTCTTCTTTGCGCTTTGTTTTTACATCCAAATATTTACGGCCATTATACAATGTGGTCTTGATAGAATTGGTGTCTACAAAATAGTAGTCATTATTGCCATTGTAATAGTACTGTACCCAATTCTCATTATTGTCGTCTGCCAGACAAGTCCCAAACAGACACACCATACACAAAACCGACAGCATTAAGCTGCGCATCCACTTGATTTTCAAAATATTCACCTATTCCTTCCCTTCGCTTGTTATGCACCATCCATGTGACAAGGCAAATTTTAGCATTAGAAAAATGGTATGTCAAATTCTGAGCAAGCAAAGAGAGCAAGTATATCATATACGAAAATGGGGCTGCCCAGGATTTTCCTCGCTGCACTTGTCATTCCGGGTACATACGCCGGATATAGTTGCCTTAATCTATAAAAAATAATGTATAACGAGTACAAGATGTCCCCCACTTCTATAAGTGGGGGCGGTAACTTACTAACAGGCGGCGAGTTAATATCTCCCGCCTCGTTGAAAGGCCAAGAGGAAGCTTTGTCTATCGACAAAGCTGGAAAAATGGCCTTATAATATTTCGCCTATTGGACTTTCTATGGAGGATATATTACAATAAAGTAGTATTTATATATCGTAGGTTATTACGATGCAAGGGGAGGTAGTTCCCATGAAGATATTGGTGACCGGCGGGGCCGGATTTATTGGTTCTCATGTAGTCAGGGCCCTTTTGGCTGAGGGGCATGAGGTGACAGTGCTGGATAACCTTTTCACCGGTTCGTTGGATCATATACCCTTGAGCGAGGTGCACAGCTGGGTCATGGACATCCGGGGGACGCGGGCCAGGCGGGAGATTGAGTTCAGCCGCTTCGATGCCATCGTGCATCTGGCTGGCCAGACCATGGTGGATATGTCCTTGAAAGACCCCTACTATGATGCAGATGAGAATCTTATGGGGACGGTGAATATACTGGAAGCAGCCCGGAAGAGCGGCGTGGGCCGGATAGTGATGGCATCCACGGCGGCAGTCTACGGGGATGTGGCCCAGAGCCGCCTGCCTTTGGTGGAAGAAACGCCTCTGCTGCCCCTGTCTTTCTATGGCTTCACCAAGATGGCAGTGGAGCATTACCTTTCCCTCTATTACAGGAACTACGGCCTTCCCTATGTGGTCCTGCGCTTTGCCAATGTGTACGGCGAGCGTCAGGGAGACAAGGGGGAGGGTGGTGTCATCAGCATCTTTGCCAAGCGCATTGCCAAGGGGCAGGGCATCACCATCTTCGGAGATGGGGAGCAGACCCGGGACTTCATTTATGCCGGGGATGTGGCCGGCGGCATATTGGCAGCCCTGAAAACCGAGAATGTAAATACGGAGTATAATCTGGCCACCCAGACGGAGACTTCTCTCAATCAGCTGATACACCTCTTTGCCGAGGTGGCGGGCAGGGATATTGGGCCTGAGTATGCGGACGCACGCAAGGGGGATATCCGCCGCTCCATGCTGGCCAATGGGAAGGCCAAAGCAGGGCTGGGCTGGGAGCCAAAGGTGAGCCTGAAGGAAGGGCTGGCCAACACTTATGAGTATTTTGCCAGGAAATGAGGCTTATATATGTATAAATCTTTGAAGAAATGTATGGGGCTGAAAAAGTCCGTTTCAGCATTGTTGGCGGCCATGCTGATTTCTCTGCCGGGGGCATCTTCTTTGGCAATGGAATCCATCATGCCTTACAGCGAGGTCTGGGGCGGGGAGTCCGGCACGGCTTACACTGTGGTTGACGGCTCCGGAGAGATCCAGCCTTTTCAGGTGGATCTGATCGGCAAGATGGACGGGGGCAAGGGAGGCAGCCGTTCCATCATGGCCCGGGCTTCCGGGGCTCTCATTGAGCAGACTGGCGGAGTATTGCAGGGCATGAGCGGCAGCCCCATCTATGTGGAGGGACGCCTGGTGGGTGCCCTGGCGGCAGGCATCAAGGACATGGCCCCCTATACCTTCTTCATCACCCCCATCGAGGATATGCTGCCCCTCTGGAGTATGCCTGACAACAAGAACAAGGGCAAGCTCTCGACCTTCGACCTGAAGAAGTATCAGGAGGACAAGGCCAAGAAGGCAGAGGAAGAAGCAAAGAAAGATGCCAAGGCTGAGGGAGAAAGTGCTGCAGAAGAGAAGCAGGACGCCCCTGAGACGGAAAATGCCGCAGCTGAGGCTGATGAGGCGGGCAAGGCTCCTGCAGCGGCAGAGGCTGTCAGTGAGGAAAAGCCTGAGGCTGAGGCAGCTGAACCTGCCCCCGAAGAAACTGCCGGGGCTGAAAAGTCCGAAGCTGGTGAACCTGTCGCAGAAATGGAGAAGGAGCCAAAGAGCACTCTGTTTTTCTCCGGCTTCAATACCAGCGGCCTTGATTACCTGAAGAAGAAGCTCGATCCCAAAGGGGAGTTTTCCTTCGTGCCCATGGGCATCGAGGCGGGACAGGGCTTCCTTGCCACCCGTTACAATGCGGAGCTGCAGCCCGGCAGCCCCGTGGGAGTGGCGGTGGTCTGCGGTGATTTCTCCGTGGGTGCCACAGGTACAGTCACGGCCGTGGAAGGCAAGAAGGTGCTGGCTTTCGGCCATTCTTTCCTGCACAAGGGCAATGTGAACTATTTCATGACAGATGCCAGCGTGGTGGGCACCATCAGCGGGCCGGCTGCAGGCATGAAGATTGCCAATATGGGTTCCATCATCGGTCGGGTGAATCAGGATCGCGAGACCGGTGTGGCCGGCATCCTGGGAGAGTTCCCCTCGGTGGTGCCCATGAAGATAAGGGTGGAGGACAAGACCCTGGGCCGCCAGGACAACTACGGGGTGCGCATTGCCTATGACGAGGACTACCTGCCCCAGCTGACGGCAGGGGTGGCCTATGCTGCTGTGGCCAAGACCAGTGACACCACCGCAGGCGCCACGGCCAAGATTGACTTCACTATCCGCACGGACGCCCTGCCCGGGGGCAAGGTCAGCCGCAGCAATATGTTCTACGGGGCCGAGGATGTGGGCCAGAATGCCGTGGGAGAGCTGGCGCAGGCCATGAACCTCATCTGCAGTAATAAGGACAAGGAAAGCGATATCGTAGATGTGCAGGCAGATATTTCCCTGGAGGAAGGCCGCCATACTGCCAGCCTGGTATCCGCAACGCCGGAGAAGATGACGGCGGCTCCCGGTGAGACGGTGAATTTCAAGACCACCATCAAGCCCTATCGCGGCGAGAAACAGACCCTCACCATTCCCTATACGGTGCCGAAGCTCCAGCAGGAGGGAACGCTGCACCTGGATGTGCGGGGAGGCGGCTTCATCCCCGTCACAGCCGCCATGCTGCTGCAGCAGGTAGGTCTTGAGACAGCTGATGAGGAAGGCAAGACCCAGAAGGTGGCAGACAGGCTCCAGAATCTCATGGACACCCCCAGGAACAACGAAATCATCATCGCTCCCGGGGCAGGCCAGCCGCCCACTTCGGAAAAGGAGCAGCGCCGCATGATCCGCGAGGCCGCCAAGGCCGCCAAGGCTCAGGCCGAGGAGGATCAGAAGAATCACAAGGTGGAGTTCCTGAAAGACAAGAAAAAAGACAATCAGACCCGTTTTGAGACAGAGTATATTATAGATAATGTCATCCATGCCACCCTCAAGGTTGAAAGGCCTTAAAAGTATTGCCAGTGCAAGGGGTTAATGGTAATATATGTAGTGTTGCTTTAGAAATACGCAAGTTTTATTGATAGATACCCGCAGCAGCGGGGGGCTTTTCAAGCCTTAGGGGGATTGTAAGCAAGAATGGAAAAACTTATCATACATGGAGGCCGTCCCATGCGGGGACGGGTGAAAATCAGCGGGGCCAAGAATGCAGTGCTGCCTATTATCGCAGCTACCCTGCTGGGGCAGGATAATCCCAGCGTGCTGGACGAGGTGCCGGCCCTGGAAGACGTCTACACCATCACCGAGGTGCTGAAGCAGCTGGGGGTCAGCGCCAGCTTTGATGAAGAGAAGCATCAGCTCACCGTGGACAGCCGGGTTATCGGCAGCTGCGAGGCGCCCTACGACCTGGTGCGGAAGATGCGCGCTTCCTTCCTGATCATGGGGCCGCTTCTGGCACGCTGCGGTCAGGCCAAGATATCGCTTCCCGGCGGCTGTGCTATCGGCACCCGTCCCATTGACCTCCATCTGAAGGGCTTCGAGGCCCTGGGGGCTGAAATCAAGATTGGCCACGGCTACATCGAGGCCAATGCTCCAGAGGGGCTGAAGGGCACGAAGATTTATCTGGACTTCCCCAGCGTGGGGGCCACGGAGAACATCATCATGGCCGCTTCCATGGCCGAGGGCCAGACGGTGCTGGAAAACCCGGCCCAGGAGCCGGAAATCGTGGATCTGGCCAACTACCTCAACGTCATGGGAGCCAAGATCCGCGGAGCTGGCACCAATGTCATCAAGATCGAGGGACAGCCGAAGCTCAGGGGACGGGACTACACCATCATCCCTGACCGTATTGAAGCTGGTACCTACATGGTGGCAGCAGCCATGACCCGTGGGGATGTCTATATCGAAAATGCCATTTCCGAGCATTTGAAGCCCGTCATTGCCAAGCTCAAGGAAGCTGGTGTGACGGTGGAGGAGGATATGAACGGCATCAGAGTGGCCTGCGACAAGCGCACCCGCGCCGTGGACATCAAGACCATGCCTTATCCAGGCTTCCCCACTGATATGCAGGCTCAGTTCATGGCCATGCTGGCTGTATCTGAGGGCACGGGCATGGTGACGGAAACCGTGTTCGAGAACCGCTTCATGCACGTCGATGAACTGAAGCGCATGGGGGCCCAGATCAAGATTGACGGCCGCACTTCCGTGGTGGAAGGTGTGGAAGGGCTCACCGGCTGCCAGGTGAAGGCGACAGATCTGCGCGCTGGCGCGGCTATGGTGCTGGCAGGTCTGGTGGCTGAAGGGGAAACCCAGGTGGGATATATACATCATATTGACCGTGGGTATGACCAGCTGGTTGAGAAGCTGGTGGGGCTCGGGGCAGATATTGCCAGGGTTGACCAGTAAGCAGAAGTTAAAAGGCTCCTCTTTTGGGAGCCTTTTTTGCTAGTTATGTTGCCAAGGGCGTGCTTTTTCTTTCCAGAAAGAAAAAGCACCAAAAAGAAAGTAGCGGGCTGCCTTCCTTCACGGAAGCCAAAGCCCGCCGGGCGCCCATCCTTGGGCGCCAAGGGGTGGGAGTTTGAGGGGGCTTGTAGCGTGAAACACAAACTTATTGTGGGAATCTCTGTGGCAATTATCTTCTTGATAGCCATCGTCAGCGGTTCGCTGTATGTCATGAATCATCGTGAGGCGACGGCTCAGACTGCCAGTTCCAAGCAGGAGCAAAAAACAGAAAATAATAAGGAGCAGCAGAAACTCCTCACTACTGACGAGCAGGTGGAAGATATCTTATCCCGCATGTCTTTGACTGAGAAAATTGGGCAGCTGATGATGGTTAGCCTGCCTGGCACGGAGGTGGATGATGAGGCACGTTATGCCTTGCATCAGTTCCACTACGGCGGCATCGTGCTCTTTGACAGGAACTTTGAGAGCAAGGAACAGGTCAAGAACTTCGTTCTGGATGTGCAGTCCGGAGCGGGGGAGAAGGTGCCTCTCTTTGTGGCCATTGATGAGGAAGGGGGACTGGTGTCCCGGGGCAAGGAGGTCATCCCGCCGCCGCCTTCGGCTGAGGCTGTGGGGAAGGAGAACAAGGAGTTCGCCAGGAAGCTGGCTTCAGCCGTGGCAGGCGACCTCAGGGAAATTGGCGTGAATGTGAACTTCGCGCCGGTGGCTGATTTGGGGCTGGGCCGGGAGCGCTCCTACAGCACGAGTCCTTATGAAGTGCTGAAATTCGTCCAGGCTGTCGGAGAGGGCTATCATGAAAAGGGACTTATCTACACCCTGAAGCATTTCCCCGGCATAGGCAAGGGAACGGTGGATTCCCACGAGGATTTTTCCTCCATCGAAGCCACGGAACATGAACTGAGGAAAGAGGACCTGGTGCCCTTCCGGGAGACCATCAACGGCACGGACAAGGGCAGGCCCATGGACTACATGATCATGGTGGGCCATTTCCGCTATCCTGCCTTTGATACCGAGAATCCTGCCAGCCTGTCAGCCAAGATCATCACAGGACTTCTGCGCAAGGACTTGGGCTACGAAGGCCTTGTCATCACTGACGATCTGGGCATGGGAGCCATCATCAAGCAGTACACCTTCGGAGAGGCCGCAGTGAAGGCCTTCCAGGCAGGCTCCGACCTGATACTGGTCTGCCATGACTACGGTCACGCCGAGGAGGCCTATATGGGGATCCTCAATGCAGTAAAAGAAGGGAAAATCAGCGAGAAGCGGGTGGACGAATCTGTGCGCCGCATCATCAAGACTAAGTTCAGGCATGGCTTGAAGCCAGTGCAGTAAAAAAATCCTCCCTACAATGAGGGAGGATTTTTTATACGTTTTGTGAAAGGGTTTCCTGCCACTCTCTGTCGTGACCCATGAGGGTGGAAATGCGGTTGATATTGTAAACTATTTCTGAAGCATTCCCCTGGGACCGTTCAATAGCTTCCCTGTAGAGCAGGGCCAGGGCAAGGAAGGCTCTGCCGTTATGCCTGAGGGTGCCGTCCAAGGTGCAGGGGAAAAGCTCTACGAAATACTCTGATACCAGGATGTTTTCCAGCATAAGTTCCAGGGGGGGCAGAGCTTCCCCTGTCTTTATGGGATGCAGGGCCTTCAGGTGCTGGTTCCTGCTCTCGGGCACAGCCAGGTTTTCCCTCAGGCCGGGGAAGTGTTCATCCAGTTCCCAGGAGAGCCCCTTCTCCCGCTCTCCGCCGCCGTGGCTGTAGTCATCGGAGAGTGCAAGGAGCTTTTCGAAGTCTCCGGCCTCCACCGCCTGGTCAGCTTCCCTCAAATAGGCCAGCAGGGCGGAGAGCTTTTCAAGCAGCGGCATTTTCAGCTGCAGGATATTAAGCCCCGTATCCTGCAGGAGCAGGCAGGAGGCCGCCACACCTTCCTCACCCTTCTGGCAGGCGATTTCCTGCCAGAAGGAGGGGCGGCTTGCTTCACGCTCCCTCCATTTGAACTCGACAGGCGTGTCACGGAAAAGGGCCAGCTCTGCTGCCAGAGGACAGGACAGGGAGAGGCTCATCTGGAAGCTGCCGCCGATATCCACGGGCTTGCGGGGATAGATGGCGCAGGTGCTCCCCAGATATTCCTCCCCGTGTTGCCGCTGGATTCCGCAGAGAAAATCCTCCCGCAGGAAGTGGCAGACCTTCTCCTTTCCAAAATCCCAGGCCCAGGGGGCCTGCCCTTCCTCTCCATGCACAAGGCGCTTCAGCATCTCACTGCCCTGCGCCGCAGGCAGCCCCTTGTACTTCTCATAAGTCTCCCCATCCACAAACACCGTCCAAAGCCGGCAGCACTGCGCCCCGCACCGCTGCCCGTCGCAGATGAATTTTTCCAGATAATCAGGCTCAAGGCAAAGCATGGCAAACCCTCCTAATTATGATTGCTAGAAGTCCTTTCGACTTCAGGCAGCCTTTTTCCTGTCTGCTATTGTCAGGAAAAACAAAAAGCACTTGTCCGTTGAATGGACAAGTGCTATAATGAAAGCAGATGAAGGTGTTGCCCAGCAGTCGCCTTCGCAGATACAACATATACATGAGTAAACCGCTTAGTCGTCAAACTGGAAGCGGTTTATTTTTTTGCCTGAACCAGAATGAGCAGGATTAGAACTAAAACTATGATTAACTCATTCATAAGTCAGCACCTCGATTCCGAGGGCATATATTAACCGCTAAACAACACCTTGGAAAAGTATAGCACTTGCCCAATATAACGGCAAGTGCTATTTTGCTATGGCATATTCTCCTGCAGTTTTTCAATTTTTCTTCTGAGTTCCATCTCATTATAAGCCATCAGGAACTCGATGCCGTAGATGATGAAGCTGACGATGAATTTGAACCAGACAAAGAGGGCGAAGAGTCCGAACAGGGAGCCGTAGGCGATGCCCATGCTGGGAATCAGGGTCATGCACCAGCCATATACTCCTGTCACCATCAGCCACAGGCAGGTGACCAGGAGGGCTGTGATGAGGGCCTGCCGGAAGGGGGGCGTGTAGGAGTGGGGGGCGAAGATGTAGAAGCAGGTCAGCCATACCACCAGCACCACGAAGGGCAGGAAGATGCGCAGGACATTCCAGAGGGTGAGAAAGACGGTGGAGAAGTGGCTGCTTTCGTTCAGATAATAAACCAGGGAATTGCCGAAGACCGGCAGGCCCAGGGTGAGGAAGATTACCACCATCAGGCCGAAGGTGAAGATGATGCCTTTGGCGTAGACCAGCACATTGTGGCGGTTGTCCCGGGCCATGGAGGCAGTTTGAGCGTAGTCAAGGCTGTCCGTAGCCCGGGTCAGTATCACCAGACCCTGTACGAAGCTGTAGAGGGAGAAAAGGCCCGTCACCCACATCCAGAGGGTGCTGTGGGCGGCCATGATGCGCTTGATATCCGCCATAAGGGGGCCCGCCATGCGCTCCGGCAGGTAGTGGGCAGCCATGCCGTAGATGGCATCCACCTGTGAGGACATCACAAACAGCATCAGGTTCACCGTAAAGACCAGAAAAGGCAGGAAGCCCAGCAGGAAGTAGTAGGCCGTACCCGAGGCCATATCGAACCAGCTGGCAATCTTATGGTAGTCCGTAAAACGTTGATAGAAGAAGTAGAGGGTCTCCCAGACGGGGGAGAATTTTTTTAAAAGGCTTTGCACAAGTTCATCCATAAATGTCCACCTTGCCTATATTTTTCACCTTTATGTGATACTATAATTTACTTGCAAGATTTCCGCCCCTTGCAGGGCTGTGATTCTAGTATAGCACACCGGGGAGGTGCGGCCATGAAAATAGAAAGATTGCTGGTCTTTGGAGATATTCACGGCAAGTGGGATAAATTCCTTTCAGCTTATGAGAAAGTGCATTTCAATCCTGCCAGGGATATGATGATTTTCCTGGGAGATTATCTGGACCGGGGAAAAGATCCCGTACCCATCATGGAGTGGGTGTTGGGGCACGCCCATGAGGATAACATGGTCTTCCTCAAGGGCAACCATGAGGATATGTTCTACCGGGCCATGAAGCAGTGCAGGGAGGGCCTGGGGAGCTGGGATGATGTGGAGCTCACCTGCGAACTGATAAGCTGGCTCCCCAATGGAGGCAATGCAACCTTGAAGCAGCTCATAGCCAGCGGGAAGGGGGAGGACTTGCTGCCCGCCTGGCTGAAATTCATAGAAAAGCTCCCTTTATATACAGAAGTGCAGACTGAGGGGAAGACCTACTGGTTCATGCACGCTGACTGCAGCCCGGAACTGCCCCTGACGGAGCAGTCGGAGGAAAAACTGCTCTGGCACCGCCATCTGGCCACCCATCCCTGGGACCAGACGGGGGAACAGACCATTGTCTTGGGACACACCCCTGTGCAGAGCATAGGTTACGAGCCGGTACCCCAGATTTTGGAGGAGGGACGTCTGGTGCTCATGGATACGGGCAGCTTCCTGCCCACAGGCAGGATATCCTGCCTGGATCTTTTGACGGGCATGGTTTACCAATCAGACTAGGGCGTGTTGATTAATTCACTAAGCTCATTTAATCAACACGCCCTGCCGTGTTGGCATCAAGTCGGGGGTATGCTAAAATTAGAGTATGATTTAGACGATGAGAGTTTGGGGAGTTAGGGGTAGAGGTTTTGGGAAAGATAATTCTTCGTTATATGGCAGCCCTTGGCATCCTGTTGATTTTATCTGTGGAAGTGGGCTTTATGCGGCTGGTCTGGGCTGAGTACAGCCCGGAGGATACGCCGGAAGCATTTTTTTCTGATGTTTTTACTAATACTCTGGCCTTGCAGGAGCCTCTGCAGTACACGCAGGTTCCCCGAGGGGATGACCAGGCCCGTATGCCTGCTGACTTGCAGGTGCTGCTGGAAGAACGGGTGGCTGACTACGCCATCTACTACCTGCGTCCTGACCTGGAGCAGGAACCCTTTGTCCAGAGTTCCCGCCAGCAGCAGCCCGCCAGCATGATCAAGCTCTTTGTCATGGCCAAGGCCATGGAGGACGTGAAGGCAGGCCGCATGAGCCTGGATGAACCGGTAACCTTGCAAAAGGAAGATGTGGTAGGCGGGGCTGGGAAGCTCACCATCTACAATCTGGGAACACCTATCACAGTTAGGGAACTCATCACCCTCATGATACAGGCCAGTGACAACACCGCTACCAACGCCCTGATCACCAAGCTGGGCATGGGGGAGATAAATGCCTACCTGGAAAGGGAAGGCTATCATGATACCAAGATAAATCACAAGATGATGCTCCAGAAAGTGGAGACCATGGAGAAGAAGGGCAAGCGCCTGCAGAAGGTAGTGACGAAACTGCCGGATAATCTTTCCTCTGTGCAGGACGTCGGCACGCTTTTCACCCGCCTCTACAAGCATGAATGTGTGGGGCCGCAGGAGGATGAAATCATGATAGACATCCTCAAGGGACAGGAGGACACGGCTTGCTTCAACGCTGCCCTGCCTGACTGGCAGATAGCCCACAAAACCGGTGAAATCAGCGGGCTTTTCCATGACGGCGGCATCTTCTACGGCTCGGAGGGAAATTTCGTGCTGGTCATCTTCTGCGAGAAGTACGCCGGGCGCCAGATTGCCATCGAGGATATACAGGAAATGGCCTGGTATTTTGCGGCCAGGCTGTCGGATTTGAAAAATAAGTGACGAATAGTCAGGGGGAAATTGTAATATTTCCCTGCTCCGCACGCATGTATGTGTATATAAGTGTTGATGGCAAGGGAGGCATGCATCATGAAATGGTGGAAGAAACTGCTGATAGCAGTGGGGATATTGGCTGCTTTGGGGCTGGGGCTGATTGGCTATGGTGTCTCGAAGGTAAGCGATGTCTATGAGGAAAAGATCCAGCCCGATATGCAGCGCTACGTGCAGATGACTAAGGCGGAGCAGGATGAATACGTCATTGCTCACATGGAGGACCTGATGAAGTCCATCCAGAGTGATGATACAGATGAAAAAGTAAAATTGGAGACCGAGGCTATCGTGAAGGATCAGGCTTCGCGGCAGGCGGCTATTGAAGTGGGCCGCTCCATGTGCGCTGTCCTGCTCAGTGCCTCCGAAGATATAACCAGCAAGCTCTCAGCTGCAGACAAGGCCAGGTATGAAGAGGAAGGCAAAGCCCTGGATGCCCGGGGGAAAGCCTTTGATAAGGCAGTGGAAGATTACGCTGCCAGGAAGTCTCAGTAATCATAAGGTATAAGCAAAGCAAGAGGATGTGAAGAAATGCGGGAGCATTTGTCCACATCCTCTTTTTCTATGAAATATCCTATTATAAAAACGGCGGTAGATGTTTCACGTGAAACATCTACCGCCGTTTTCGATTCGTCAGGCAACTTTTGCTGTCTTTTATTTCTCTATGAGTTTTTCTGCCAGCTTCACCGCTGCCACGCCATCTTTGGCGTAGGCGTCGGCTCCGGCGCTGTCGGCGTAGTCCTGGGTAAGGCAGGCACCGCCTACCATGACCTTGGCTTTTGAGCCTGCTTCCCTGAGGTCGGCTATGACCTTGTCAATCTGCACCATGGTGGTGGTCATGAGGGCGCAGAGCCCCACGATATCAGCCTGCTTCTCCAGGGCGGCCTTGACGATTTCCTCACTGTCCACGTCCCGGCCCAGGTCGATGAGCTCGAAGCCGGAGTTCTTGAGGAGTGCTCCCACGATATTCTTGCCCAGGTCGTGGACGTCGCCTTTGACGGTGGCCAGCACCACGGTGCCCTTCTTCACAGTTTCTGTCTCCGGGGCGGCTTCCTGCAAATGGTTGAAGGCTTCCCTCATGGTCTCTGCAGAGAGCAGCACCTGGGGCAGGAACATGCGCCCTGCGCCGAAGTCCTCGCCAATGTCCGTCATAGCAGCGGTGAGGGCTTTTTCTGTGATGGTGTTGGGGTCATGTCCTTCGGCCAGAGCCTTGTCGATGAGGGGCACCACTTCGTCCTTCTCACCGGAAATAACCGTCTGCTTCAGAGCTTCCAGTACGGGCAGGTCGGTGGTTTTCATGGCAGCTGCCTCCTTGGGCACGGCCAGATTTGCCTCGTTCTGGCTGTACTTCAGGCCGCAGGGGTCTTTGCCCAGGAGGGCTGCGGCGGCAGAGAGGGCCTCCTGCATCTTCTCATCATAGGGATTCATGATGGGGGCCGTAAGGCCGGCGGCCAGGCACATGGAGAAGAAAGTGGCGTTGATAAGGGGCCGGTTGGGCAGGCCGAAGGAAATATTGGAAAGGCCCATGGTGGTGGGCAGTCCCTGGGCCGTCACCTGACGCAGGGTTTCAAAGACGGAGCGGGCGGCCTTTTCGTCAGCGGAAAGAGTCATGACCAGGGCATCAACCAGGAAGTCTCCCTCCGTCAGGCCAGCCTCTTTTGCCTTGGTGATGATGGTATGGACGTGGGCCAGTCTTTCTTCCACACTCTTGGGCAGTCCCCCGTCGGTGAGGGGCAGGCAGAGGATGGCGGCGCCGTATTTCTTCGCCAGGGGCAGGAATTTCTCCAGTCGTTCTTTCTCTGCGGAAACAGAGTTGATCAGGGCTCTGCCCGGGTAGGCGCGCAGCCCTGCCTCAAGAGCCTCCGGGTCACTGGTGTCGATGGCCAGGGGCGCATCTGTGAGCTGGGCGATTTCCGTCACGGCTTTCTTCATGGCGGCGGGCTGGTCGATGCCGCCTACCC
>ODAI013020136.1_pt1 | contig 16020 bp, 11 predicted proteins | sample 1539321 | NCBI WGS metagenome assembly ODAI01 (sample SAMN02144231, study PRJEB22623) | gut metagenome | biome: sheep rumen | host: Ovis aries | place: New Zealand
TACTATTTTTTCTAAATTATTCATATTAACTAGCATAACCATAAAGCTGAGTAAATTATATTATTATGATATAAATATTCAAACAATTCTATGATTAGACAAAAAAGCTCTCCACTACGAACTATTTTTATTTTCAAAAAAAGGAGTAATGATAGCATTACTCCTTAAGGTGTTTTTTGAGATTTTCTGTTTCTCCAGAGGAAGTAAAATGTACCAAACACCATCCAAACTAGTAATGGTAACATGATATGCTGGGTTGAATCAATCAAATCAGCAACCGAAATTTCCTGATTCTTTGGATTAAAAAATACAAAGAGGAAATAACCAAATACTACAGGGATTCCTGTCCAAAGAAGAACATCATCAAGAAGAGAATAATTGGGATTTAGTTTCTTCATAGTCTTTCTAGCAACGTAGATAAGACGAAGAAGTATTCCATAAACAAAGATAACGATTACGTATTCCATAATCTTCAGTTTTTTATCCTTTAATTTCTTTTTGAATAACGTATCAGAACCCAAATCGCCATAATGATTACAGTAACAGTAGGAATTATAAGTTCTTGTCCTTTAGAGATGACTCCATAAGATACTAGTATCCAGGAGAGTATAAATGCTGATAAAACAGCAAGCGAGCAAATACTTCTACGAAGCATTTCCTTAAATGTTAAAGAGGAATTTAATTGTACTCTCATATTAATTAAGTTTTTGTTTTTTGAAATATAATGGATTTTAAATTTGAATTCAAGAAAAAAAGGGAAACTTAATATGAGTCTCCCATTTTTGAAATGTCATCACCGTATTCTATAAATACAGCATTGATTTGAGCTTGAGTTGCAGTTGCTCTTGGATCTAAAAACCATCCATTCATATACTTCATCCATCCTAATTTTTCAAGGAATCGTTGAGGATTTACGGTAGCCAGAAGTGGTTCTTCGTTTTGGCTTGTATCTTCAGTTATACCGTAAACCTCTTTAACGATTTTCACTGCTACGTCTTGGTGACATAGACCATAATAGAATTTTCCTTCAGGAGATAACCAACAATTTGCTTTCATAATGCTAATTTTTTATTTTTCATATAATAGAAATTTGTTCTATTAATTGCAATATCAAAAAATCCCTCCATGCAACATAGAGGGATACAGAGATTCGGAATGCATACTTAAACACATAATTTAAGAGAATGGCTGCTTCCAAGCCAACCCACATTCTGTCATAACCTCTGACAAGAGATATTACTATCTAAACTCCACATCTGCACGTGCGCCAAGAGTGTTATGAGAAAAGAGTTAATATCTCGTAAAGTGACATTATAATAGTATTCTGAGTTATAATATCAAGAGGAATCTGATTTTCTTTTTTTTATGCAAAATTTTATTACTTCTAATAACACAAAAACAACTCATGTTGATATTTTAAAAATTTTTACGATATTAGATTTAGGTTTAAATCAAAAATGTTGTTATGGAGTATTTAGATCTTAGTAATTGTAATTTCTATAAGGATAATTTCCTTCATGTATTACCTAAAGTTAATACCATCTGACTTTATGATTTTTTTAGTTATTGTAGGAATTATAGAAAAGCATGAAGTCAGATCCTAAATCTCATTGTTAATATAAAAGTATACAAAGATGAAGTCCTTTGAGAAGAAGTGAAAGAAGAAGATTTTAAAAAGATTATCGACATAATAAATAAGCTCTGATTTACAGATTTATTCCAAATTGAAAGAGTTTGAGAAGATGAAAGTTCTATAATCTACAAAACAACACTCTGATTTTTTATACTTTTTAATATTCTTCATTGAATAGAGTCAGATTTATTATTAAATCATATTATTAGTGAGCTATTTTCATGATTCTATGTTATAGTAAAACCACAAAAGACAGTTTGAAAGAAACTACTCAATACTTTATTTTCAGAAGATATGAATCAGAATGGCTACACTTTAAAAGAATTTCAAAGAGTTCAAGATTCTAAAACAATATATGAACATTTGTTCTTATATAATACACTTAAATCACTTTGAGAAGATGCTATTTATTTATGAGTCTCTGACTTGATTCATAAACCATTAATGTCTGTTGATAAAGAAATATATTTTAAAGAAACGTATGACGATTTTAATGATGAGATTACAAAAAAATGTAATATCAAAGTTCCTAATACCATATGAGATTATTTTAAATTTGATGCTAATAAAGATCCTTTATTAATTTTATGATATATTGCTTTTAATGAATTTGTTTTATGAAAGCATACAATTCTATGTGTTGAAAATAGCTATTTGAAAGATCTAGTTATAGTAAATGAGGTTAATATTTTGGATGTGTTACATTATTGTTCTCAGGTTTTTTGTCTTTCTTTTATAAATAAAATTGGAATATATACAGAAGAAATTGAATCCATTGAAGTAGTTAAAAAATTAAGAAATCAATTTGATAAATGAAAAGATATAAAAGAAAATAATGGATGGGAGTCTGAATTATTAAAAGAATTAGATCTTATTCGTAAGAAAACTGATTCAGCTTATGTAGAGTTAGAAATAAAGAAGAATAAAATCCAATCATCAAAGACCAGATTTTGTGTTAATGATATATCAAGGATACAAGAGATGAAAGATTTTACGATGGAGACATGATGAGTACATATTCAAAACTATAAATGAAAAAAGAGTCATATTGAATGAGATAGGTATAAATTCTTTTGAGATAAAAAAACTAAAAAATAGTTGGTTTTGTTTACTATAAAAATATAATGTAGTTGCTCCTCATAAAGGAGTCGTTTACTAGGCCTTTTCTTTCAAATAATCCTCGCAAAGGATAGAAAGAACTACCCCCAATCATAGATGGAGTTAGAAAAGGCAAGAGAATTACTTTGACCTAAATACTCTAATCTTACAGATGAGCAAATTCAAGAAATTGAGATGCTATTTAGAGCTGTATGTAGGTTTATGATAAGAAAACACCTCAAAAAGAGTAATTAGGTTAATAATAGAAATGCCCACAATGGGCATTTTAATATCATTAAAACTTAATATAAAAGTAAAACTTGTAATAAAATTACAAAATCCTATATTTAAAACAGCATATTTAATTCTTTTATTGGGTTTTACAAATGACAAAAAGCAAAAAGAATAGTTGATCTAATTTAGAATATGATTTTCTAAATAAAAAAATTATTACCACAAAAAAAGTAAAAGAAGAGAATACAAACACACAGAAGAAATGAATTATTTATGCAAGAGTATCAACTGAAGAACAAAGAGATAAATGAAATGGTATCAATTGACAGATAATTGATTGTGAAAATCGAGCAAAGTATAACAATACAGAAATAGTAAAAATATTTAAAGATGAAGCAATCTCATGAACAAACTTAAATAGAAAAGAATTTGTTGAAGCTTTGGAATATGTGGAAGAGGTAAATAAATATAAACACGAAATTGATTTTTTCATTTGTTCTAGCACTTCAAGATTTTCAAGAAATAAAGATTTATGAAAAAATATGGAATTAATTTGAAGGCTAAATAATGTATGAGTTCAGCTTGTTGCTGTTTGAAATTGATGAATTCAAGAATTAGAGAGTGAAACATGATATCTACAATTTGGTATGCAATCGATAATGGACGCTTTAGAGGCAATGAGATGAGGAACGAGAGTAAGATACTGAATTAAATGAAAATTATCTGAATGATATCGGCCATTTTCATGAGTTCCAGCATGATACAAAAGAATTGTACAGAGAATTGGTTGAAGAGAATTAAAATTACTAATTCCTGATGAAGTTATGTTTCCGATTTTAAAAGAATGATTAGAGCAATTTGCGTTGTGAAAGCTTACAACAAAAATGGAGTTGTTTGAGTTCTTAGAAGAAAGATGATTTAGATCAAATAGCAAAGTAAATAAAACCGGTAAATTCTACATTTGAGATATAGATAAGTTGCTTACAATCGAAAAGCTAATCTTTTACGTTTGAAAGATTTATAGTCCTAAATATTTAGATGAACCTGTTGAATGAAAGCATCAGCCTCTAATAGACTATGACATCTTCGATAAATTAATGAGAAAACTTCACAACAAATGAGTTGATTATAAGAAAAGAAAATACGATACTAATTCTGAAGAATATCCACTTACAAGAATATTACTTTGTCCTGAATGTCATAAATGAATGACTAAATGGAAATCAAAATCACATACATGAGATTATCATCATTACTATTGATGCAATACTAAATGATGTATATCATACAGAATTTCATTACCAAGAGAAACTGTACATGAGGCAATAAAAAATAGGCTTAATGAAATTGCTCTAAGCAGTGATTTAAGACCTTATTTTGATGAAATTTTTAATGATGAAATTAAGGCAAGACAATGAGATGTTAAGAAAATTAACGATACTAAAAAATTAGAGATTCAAGAATGTGAAAAAGAAATGAGAAAAATAGAGAAATTATTGGATAAAATTACAAATGAAGAATTATTTGAAAAGAAACAGAATCAATGGGCAGAGTTAAATGAAAAAAGAATTCAATTAGAATATTCTATGGAAGATACAAATTTTGATAATTCAGAATTAATGAAAGCATACAATGACGCTAAAGTTGCCTTATTTAATCCTGGTTTGTTATGGGAGATTTGAGATGCCGAGATGAAGCAGTTATTAATTAGGGTTTGTTTTTGAGGTAAAATTTACTATTCAAAAAAACAGGGATGTCAAACCCCTGAAATTTCCAGTATCTACCTATATTTTAAAGGGCTAAAAGACCCTAAATTATCCGTACCTGGAGGTGCGGAGAATCGAACTCCGGTCTAAAAGGCACACTCATCTCGCTCTACCATTATAGTTTGTTTTTAACCAGATTTTTTAGACTTATAACATCAGGAAGTAGGAGAAAATAAACAAACTCTTATCTACTATTTTGATGAAACAAGCTTTGGGTTTCCTGCTAAAGTCCGCCTTATTCCTAGCAGGAGTCAGAAATAAGGATAGTTACAGGCTTGAAAGCACGACTATGCGTAAGCTTTAACAAGTTCTGCTCTCTTTAAGAGAGATTTTCATGCGATAGCATTTTTTGTTTGATCGTTTTTTAACTCACTCGATCATTGAGTAATGGCGCGCTATGGGCATGGATTCCTCTCATCAAATCCAAAAGTCACCCCCATTGCTTTATTAATATATTAAAACTCTTTTTTGTTTCAAGATATTAACATTTATTTTTACGCTAAATATAGCTATTTTGTGACGAAGAAAAAGTAGCCAATATTTGACAAATATAAAATATCTTATATAATATATCTATGTTTTATAAATTAGAAAAATTAATAGATGAAACAAAAACTATCAATCTTTATGTGAGTTGTATTCTTTGCAGCCGTATTAACATGACTTTCTTTAGCTGAATATACTGCCGAATTAAGAAATGCATATGATTGGGCATTTACTAACAAAATTACTACTCAAACATCTATTGATACTGCAAGACTTGATTCTGAAATTACAAGACAAGCATTATCAAAAATGATGGTAGTCTATTCAAAAGATATATTAATGAAGGAACCAGACTATAGCCTAAAATGTAATTTTACTGATAAAGAAGAAATTACTGAAGATTTACAACAATATGCTATTGAAGCTTGTCAATTATGAATTATGTGAGAATGAAATACAGCATTTAATCCTATGTGAAAAGTAACAGTAGCTCAATTCTGAACAATACTTTCAAGAGCATTATGGTGAAATATGTATGATTGAAGTGATCCATATTATTTATCACATCTTTATGCACTTGAAGAGAATAAAATTCTTGATGATATTTCAGATCCAGAAGAAAGAAATATTAGCAGATGAGAAGTTATTACTGCTTTAATGAGAAGTGTTAATTGAGTATGATCATCAGTACTTTTGTATTCAGAAGATTTAGATGAACACTATGAGAGTTTTGATCCAGAAATTGAATACTTAATGGATGGAAATAATTTAACTGAAAAAGAAAAAAAAGTAATTAGAGATTACGTAAATGAATTAGAATCATGATTATACAATAATCTAAATAATCTCTTTTTATATATTGAAGACGAAGAAGAAACCGACGTTATAAAGAATATTAAAATAGCTATAGATAGTCTAAACGAAATAAAAAAAATTTATATAAAATACAATTCAGACCTTAAGAAAATATATGAACAATTAAACGTGGATTTATCAGATACTACACCTTATACTCCTTGAGAAAAGTTTAAAAAACTTGAAGAATTTAATGAAGCATTCTTTAACATAATAGAGGAAGAAAAATGACTATTAAATAAAATTATATTAATGAGAGAAGAGTTTGACCGAAGTTCAGAAGATGCTCACGAAAAGTTTAAGGAAAAGTATGAAGATGAATTAAATCTGCTCCAAGAAGAATACGAGCGACAAGGAGAAGAAGCCATAATAATAAAAGAAAATTTAAACAGATATTTTGAAGACTATAAAATTATGAACAAGTATTGGAGAATGTATCAGGATAGTCTTTATGATTCTGAATTATCTTCTGATGCTACATATTCACCTAAAAATGCTAAAAGTATTTCATGATATCTTGTATGGGAAGATCTCACCAGATATCAAGGTGATATAAAAGACAATAAATTGGAATGAAAATGAGTTTTAGTAGGTGTAGATTTTTCTTATTCTGGATCCTTTAAAAACAACTATCCATATGGATATTGAGTATTAAAGGGTGAAGGATTCTCCTATGAATGAGAATTTAAATATTGAAAATATGATTGATACTGAATCTATAGTGGAATAGATTCTATCTATACTTGAGAATGGTCGTTATGATATAGACATTGAAATGGTGTATTTAAAGATAAGGATTTTATTCTCTCATGACTATGGAAGAAGGAGAGCTTTTATAGTGGAACAATAACCTCTTCTAACGGATATATCTATGAATGAGAATGTCTTGACTGATATTTTAATGGAAAATGAAAATTAATATTAGCATCAAAAGATATTTACGAATGAAATTTCGAGTCTTGACTTCCTCAATGATTTTGAGCGTTAACATTAGTAAATTGAGATATTTATTCATGAGAATGGAACTACTGATTATTATCAGGACAAGCAGTATATATAAAAGATTGGAAAGTTATCTTATGAAAGAATATTGATATCATTGAAAATCAACGAGACAGTACAATTATTGTTTCAGATTGAATTGATACAATAACTATGATGGACAAAAATATTTGAGCAACAGAAGCATGAACTTGAGAAACATCCTATGGTTCATTCTTCAAATGGGGAAACAATACAGAATTTCATTCCTTAGATACTTGAGATTCAAAAGAATTTATTGAAGCAACTACGTGAGTATGGAAAGAAAAAGATCAAGGTCCTTGTCCTAAAGGATATCATATTCCTACTACTAATGAATGGAATTGGGTAATATCAATGTGGGAGTTAAAAAATAACTATACAGACTCTAGAAAAACAAAGGATCAGTTCTATAATTTCATTAACACGTTTAAAATACCTTTAGCTGGTTATCGTTTTTATTATACCCCTGAAAAATATGTGAGTATATTAAATAAAACTAAATTTACATGAGATGTAGAACAAGAATCCAAGAATAATTCATATATAAATTATTTAAACACATGATTTGAAGATGATTATGAATGAAGATATCGGATTTCAAAATGACTAACATATGAAGGTGGTGAATCTTATAATTTTATTACAAGTACATATTCTTGAGAAAATTATAATTATATGATTAATATGTGAGGTAGGATTGATGAATGAATAGGATATTCAATACGTTGTTTTAAAGACTAATTTATAATACTCTTTATACTTTAAGTTTAATAAAATGTCAGAAGCAATTAATTCAAAAGAAAAAACAAGTTCATTTAAAAAATTCCTAGAAGAGTTTAAGACAAGAACTGCTGAAAAGATTAAGAAAATTCTATCATGGCAAAAGCCAGATTGAAAAAATGAATTTTATAGTGAATATAAATATCGTTTTAAGCAACTAAGCTTAGAAGAACAGCTCTGAATCTATTATCTTTTAGAAGATTATCTTAATGCTTGAGGAAATAAGAACTTTCCTTATGAACAATTAACTGAAAGTATAAAACCATTTCTAGAAGAAGATGAATCAGAATGAGCACAAAGAGTATTAGATCTAATTGTAAATGAAGATATCTTTAAAGAAGATTGATATGAATTCTGGTATTGTATGCGTAAAGCGATTTCCAAAACTTCTGAAAGTTACACTAAAGAAGAAATAAAGATTATTAATAAAAGAGTTCTCCAATTCATAAAGAAAAACTAATTTCTTAATAAGAAGGGATGAGGCTAGGGGAGTTTCCACTCCCCTTTTTATATTCCTTGAAAAAATTTTTCAGTTTTTTATAAATTTATTATGTAAACAAAAAACCATTAAATATATGAGTAATTCAAAAGAAAAATTACCAGGAATACTTCGTACAAGAAAGAAGTATAGTTCTTGGCAGCATATTGCTGTAGAAAAACTTGATGAATTGCTTAAGGAAGAATTTGAAGTCCTTTGGGCATACATTCATGGCGTTAAGAATCCTCTCAGTAATGAGGATTATCTCTTCTTTGAATTCAAATATCGGCACTGTTGTACTGCTATTGAAAAAATTGTTTTTTATTTCTCAAACAACAAGTATTACAAGAACTTTAGTACGGAAGAAAATTTGCTGTATAAAGGCAAACAAGTATTAGCACTTCTAGAACTGATGCATAACATTTATGACCATAAAGAATATCAGAAAGATACTTTATTCTCATTTAAAACTATGCATTATATAAAACACATTCTGGATATGCTATTAGAACTACTAACAGATCTTGTTAATGCTGATGAGAAGCACATTCTTATACGAGAAATTAACAATTAAACTTCTTTAAAAGTATCTCTTAGTATCTAAGGGATATTTTTATTATCTTTTATCTTGATTTTAACTTAAACTATACATAGTATATCTAATACGAACAAAACAAAATATATCGCGTATGTATATTCCATCACCTTCTTATCACAATGAGTATCCCTTCTTAGAGGATTTTCTGAGAAATGGATGCAAAGCACGGATTTCTCTTGGGCTTGGTAGCCAATTGAGAATTATTGAAGTCTCCAAGAAAGGGAGAGTTGTTGCTTATGGCCAGTATCCGCATTTAGCTGGCGCTCTGATGCATGCAGATCGAGATGCTAAAGACCTACATCCTGATCTCAGTCCTAAAGATCAATATCATAACGACAAGCGACTCTTTTTTCACCACTATCCAAGTGGAGCAAAACCACGCGAATGGGATGATAAAGACCGGCTCGTTCATGACCTTGGTATGTATTATCTGATGGATATCGAAATCTCTTGTAAAAAGAGAGTTATCTATATCCGTCCTGTACCCAGAGAAGATATCCCCAACCTCAAACAGCCGAAGAAAAAGATTCGGTTTAAAGTGGGGAAAGGAAGGACTATCATTCATGCATTTCATAATCTTCTTGTTGGAAGTATACTTCCTGTTAGAAGAAGGAGAAAGAAAACGCTTGAGATGATTGCTAAAGAGATGAATAAGCAGTAATCTAAAAGAAAAAGCAGAGTAGAGACTCCTCTACCCTGCATTTTTTAATTAAGTATTTATTACTTATCATTTAGGATTTTAATCATTTTATCGATAATTTCAGATGATAGATTACTTCCGTATTCAGCTTTAGGTTGAAAATCTGTTTGTAACATTTTTAATAGTCTTTGAGGAGCTGGTTGTTCACTATCCATATATCAATAGATGAAATCTTCATACGATGTTGACCATGGTTGGCAAGAAGAATATTGATACATTCCTTCTAGTTTTCAATCTACACAAGTTCTAAGTTGTACTTGGCAAGGGATATCAATAAATCCGTTTTGGAATCTATATGCTTTAACAAATTGTCCTGGTTGAACTGTTTCTCATCGTGGAGTCTTACAAGTCTTTCAAAGAGATCTTTCTTGAGCAACTTCTACTGGCTCTGGAGATAAAGCATCAGAATTTCACAATTTTTGCATTTTAGGTTCTTGTTTTCATTTTACCAATTTTCAATGAACATCAAATTCTGCAAATTCATTAGATGCATATTCTGGCGGTTGAATAAATTCATCTAATTTAACTGAATTATATGTTGAATATGCAATCTTTTTTACTGTTCAATAAGCTCATTGGACTCAATTAGCAGATCAATCATTTCATAGAGTTTCGTCACATGAAGCTTGAGTATAACTTCAAGATAGTTTTCAGTTTTTACAAATTCTTCTTTGAATATTACAGATATTTGTTGCGTCCGATCTTTGTTGATATGCTAGAACAGATTGTCCGTGTTCTATTTCATATCACCATGGAGTCATACATGGTCTTTCTTCAAATACTAAGTCTTGAGTTGCTTCGTCTATTCAATAGAGGGTTACGACATATCTTACTGCTCATTCAGGAAGTTGCTGAAGTTTTCAAGCAAGAAGATATTCAAATACCATATTTAAGAAAGCTGAACGGTCTTCTAATGTATCCCAAAGTTCATCGTATGCTTTGGTTGGAGTTTTTAAATCTCATGAATTATTTTCAGCATCAATCTCTTCTTGTGTTTTTAAAGGCTGTTCATCTGGAGCTGAACCATGTTCTAGTTCTTCATCAATAGTTTCTTCGATTTGAGTAGTAACAGGAATAAAAGCAGCTTCTCATGTTTCAATATCTGCTACTTCAGGGGTTCCATTCAATAGTTCTTTTTGCTTCATTTCTTCTCTTAACTTTGCTTTTTGTTCTTTTTCTTTTTGTACTTGGTCATTTATTTCTTCTAGTGTTGGAGGCATAAGAAAATCATATGACATTGCAGCTCAATGTTCATTTTCTGAACGTGTATCAAAAAGATTATATTCATCACCGCTTTGAGTTTTAAAAATCCATTTCATTGATTTATTATTTCTTTCTTCTCGTTCTAAACGATAATCTTCATTGGCATTAGGATTCATATTTACAACAATTGTTGCACCAAAAAATAATATCAATGTATAAGCAATGAATGCAATAACACGTGGTGTTGTAACTTTATTCTTTTTTCTCCTCTTAATTACCATAATAAATTTTAGAGTTATAAAGACTATTTAATTATAGTTGAGAATTGATTAAAATGCAAAAAAATGGAGAGAAAATAAAAAAGACTTAACCATAAATTACGATTAAGTCTTAGTATTTTTTAAGCTAATTAGTTTAGCACATTTTTAATAGACATAAACATATCATATAATGTTCAGAATACTACATCATCCTCATTATTTTCAAGTTTCTTTAGTGCATCTTTTACAGTTGAGAGATCTTTTTCATTATATGTTGAAATTGATCTATTAATTACTTTAGAGAATTCTTCATTTGTTGTATTATTGTTTACTAAGAATTCTTCTAGTGGTCTATTATCATCTGCATGAATTCACATAATAGATAGTTTACATAGTCTTACTATTGCTTTCTTTTCATCTTTTGTAAATTTTTGTTCATCTGCATAATTCTCACATGCTTCTGATACTTCGTTTAATTCTCTTCATTCAGCTAATTGAGGATATACATTAAGAAGGATATTAGTCATTACTGCTACTTCTCATCTTGTAAGTGTTTTATTTGAGATTGCTTTTGCTTTTTCGTTATCTTTAATATTTTTTGTGTTTGTAATTGTTGATTTTGTATTATCTTGTTTAGTTGTTTCTTCTAAATCAGCTGAGTTGTGTTCTTTTTCTGTCGTCTTTGTCTCATCTTTTGTTGGAGTGACTGTTCTTCCTCCTCATGAAGCTGGTGTTACAGGAATCTCAACATATTTACCATAGATAGTTTTTGTATATTCAAATTCTTCAAATGTTTGATTATTTAGATTAACTTCTTTTCATGTTAATTCTGGATTTGAATACCATTTAATACTGTATCATGATTTCTTTAATGAATCTGGTATTTCCACATTATGTACTCAATCATATATAGCTATATCTTCTCTTCAATCTACCTTTAGCAATAAATTATATGTTCAACTGTATGCTAGATTAATACATGTTCTATCATATAAATCTCGTCTTTCTTCTTGAGTAAATTTTTTAGCTGATATTGCATTTACTTTAATGTCTGGTTCATTCTGAATACAGAATGCTCAGTCTCAGATATCTCATGTACTAAAATCATCTGATAATGTAATAGTATTAATTATTCTAGTTCATTCTTTGAATGAATAAGCATGTGCTCAGATGTTTGATAATGTTCAGTTAATTGTTACTTGATTGTTTCATACTTGATATCATTCAAATATATTAGCTGGATCATTGTTATCTCAATTTTCTATTATTAATCATCATTGTACAGTTACTGAATTTGGTATAACTGTTTTAGCTCATCAAAGTATTAAATTACAATTTACTTTTAAATTATTTAATTTACCTGATGTTTCTCTTAGAGTATCTGGTAATCTTAAATCTCAATTTATTTTAGCATTGCTTAAAACAGAACTGTCTATTGTTATTTGATCTGCATATAAATGTAGATTTTTGTATCATGTTAATTCTTGAAAAGTTCATTGTGAAAAATCTAATATTTGTCATGAGATTATTCCGTTTCATTTTAATGTCTCTCTATAGAATGCTCATGCAGTTGCTTTAATTTTTTCTCATTCTATCATTAAATTTCATCATATAATTGATCCATATCATAGCCATCAGTTTTCTACATGTATATTATTTCATTTAATTGATACATCTCAACTTATTCTATATTTTTCTAATGTTCCTCATCGTCATGTTAAATTATTTGATGATATGCTTATATTTTTCCATACTTCTCAATATCATAAACAATTATAAAGATATGTATTGGTTCATGTTATATTAATGTTTCATGATAGATTTATTGCTCTTAAAGATTCTCAAACACAATTTATATTATTTCATGATATATTTAAATTTCAATGAACTTTTGCTTCATCATCTATATTTTCTTTAGATAGAAAGAAGTTCTGTATTTCTAATTTGTTTCAAATAATGTTTAAATTTCATCATATGTCTGGGTTTGCAAATGCTGTTGTTTCTCATGTAAAAATATTTGCTTTAAATGTTACATCTGATCATATATTCGAATTTTGAAAAGATCTATTTTTAATATTCATTTTTTCTCACAATAAGTTAATTTTTCCATTTGCTGTTGTACTTTCAAAACTTTTATCTGTTATTAAAATATTATCTCATTTAATTGTTAAGTCTTTTCATATATTTGATCAAATAAATGTTCAACTTAAATAAGTATTATTACCTATGATATTGATATTTCAATTTACTATTGCATCTTTAAGTACATTTTTTCAATCTGAATTTATTGTTTTTCAATTTAATACTAAATCGTTACTAATATTTAATGCTGGTGCTCGGTTATTTGTTAATTCTATTTTTTCTCATGTAATTATTAAATTTCAATATATTGATGTTGTTGATAGACTTGAATGATCTCATGTAAAATTATATGCTGATATTAAAACATCTCATGTAATATTTGAAGAATATATACATGGTCAGCTACCGTTTTTTCACATTTTGACGTTTATTCATTTTATTTCTATTCAAGATCATATTTTTGCTGATCAAAAATTTCAGCCATAACAATATATGTCGTTAGATTCTATTTGAATTTTTCATCATATTTTTGTTCATCAGAATGTTCATCATTCAATATCTGTGTTATCTCATTTTATTATTAATGATGATAAAATTCTTGAACTACTTATTGCTCATCATTTTATGTCTATGTTTTCTCAAGATATTATAAGATTTTTTCAAACTTTTGTTGATCAAATTACACCATCTTTTATTGTGATGTTGTTTCACATTATTTTATAATCTCATGTTACTATTTGAGAACTTATTGATCATTCTTCTCATGTGAAATTACCTCAATATAATAAAATATCTCATTGAATTTTTAAACTTCATAATGCTCATCATTTTATGTTTGTATTTATATTTCATGTTATATTTAAGTTTTCATCAATTTTTGCACTATATATTGCAGAATTAAGTTTAATATCGTTTCAATTAATATCCATTGATCATGTTATATTTATATTATTGAATGCTCAGTTTTTTATATTAATTTGTTCTCAAGTGATTATTAAATTACCTCAGATTTTCATGTTTCTTGTTGCTTCTGAGTCATATGCTCATGTGATTATATTTCATGATAATTCTAAATTTCATATTGTATTTTTATTTTGTAAACTTCATTCTCATATGTCTATAATATTTCATTCAATTTTTATATTATTCACTGGATAACTATCACTAAAACTTGCTATACATCATGACCTCATTGTTATCTTTCATGTTGATTTGAATATTATATCTCATGTTATTTTACCTGTCCATCATTGTAATATTCCTCAACAATAAAAATCATTAGTTATTATTGTAATGTTTCAATCAACAAGTGCTGGACAGAACCTTCAACTTTCTATTGTTAAATTTCATTGCGGATTATTAATTATTATATTTCAGTAAATATTTGCTCATTGGAATAGTCAATTGCTATCTACTGTTAAATTATTTGATATTATATCAATATTTCATGTAATAGTACTTCATCAAAATGAATAAGTATTCATTGTAATATTTCATCAGCTTATTACTATATCTCATATTATTCATGCTGATCAAAATCATTTAATACTGAGATTTGAATTTATTAATTCTATATTTCAGCTTATATATCATTCTTTAAAGAAATTGTTATCTGTTGTTAATGGTTCATTACCTGAAAAAACTAATCAACTATATACTTTTGCTTGTCGAAATGAAGATTCTATATTACTAAGATTTTCTGGGAATTTAATATCTCCAAATAATCTAAGACCATTAAAACTACTACTTATAGATGTAATATTTTCTCATAATATTACTTTTCATTTTTCTCATATTATTGCTCCATTAAATGAACTATTTAAATTTCAATTTCAGTTTATTACAACAGTTCAACTAATTACTGATGATGCAAGTAAATAATCTCCTAATTTTGTTAGTGTGATTTGTCATCATTCTTCTACGTAAACGCCATTTACAAAATTTGTTGTTATGTTTGCATTACTTCAAATTGTAAATTGTTGCCATAGATTTGTATCGTCTAGTGTTTCTAAATTTATTGTTCAGTTTAATATTGCTCATCTAAAAGCTGCATCTGACCAATCAATTCAATTATTAGCTGTAATATTTGTTATAGTTTTATTCTCAAATACATCTGACGAAACATATGTTGTTCTTTCTGGTATTATAATATCTGTATAAGGACAAATATATTTATTTATGGTAGTTCATTCCCATGTAAAGCAATCTTCACCTGTTAATTCACTTAATGTTTTATCTAGTTCTACTGGAGATAAATTTGATAAAAATTGAGTTTCTGGCTCTGTTGGAGTTTCTGGCTCTGTTGGAGTTTCTGGTTCTGTTGGAGTTTCCGAATTATCTGTTACTATTGGTGTTTCTTGTCCGGTTGGAGTTTCCGGCTCTGTTGGAGTTTCTGGTTCTGTTGGAGTTTCCGAATTATCTGTTACTATTGGTGTTTCTTGTCCGGTTGGTATCTCCTCTACCTCTCCTGTTGCATACGTCAAACTTGGTGCAAATGTAGAAAACAATAGCATAGATAAGCTAAAAACTCAGATAATTCTTTTCATTTTTGTGTGTAGTATAAACATAAAAAACCTTATAATAAAATTATAAGTCCCCTCCCCCTCATTTGTCAAATTTTTAAACAGATTCTTAATTCTATTGAACTGTGTTTTATATTGTTTTTTATTTACTAATTCTTATACAAGAAATTGTCTTTTAAACAAAATTACAAGATTTATGAAAGTATTACTTATTCTTAAGCCAGACTGCATCGAAAAAGGTTTGGAAAATGAAGTGAAGAATATTCTCACTTCAAAAGGCTACAAAATCGTAGCAGAGAGAA
>ODAI014407479.1_pt1 | contig 16020 bp, 13 predicted proteins | sample 1539321 | NCBI WGS metagenome assembly ODAI01 (sample SAMN02144231, study PRJEB22623) | gut metagenome | biome: sheep rumen | host: Ovis aries | place: New Zealand
GATAGAGATTCAGCATACTCTAATCCTTCTTTTTTCTTTTCAGTTCTTTTAAACATTATATGATCTAGTTCATTTTCTTTATCAATCATTATAATATATGAATCATATACTGTTTCATTTTCATAGTACATTTCATATTTTTCACCTAAATCGATATTTTTAATAATGTCCTTTTTAATACATACTACACCAAAAACAACATCTTCTTTTTTATATTCTTTCATATAAATAACATTATCTAATGCTTTCTTTTCATTTTCTTCTTTTATCATATCATTTAGAGGTTCACTTAAAATAGCATTAATTAACTTTTTAGCATTTTCATTTAAACCTTTTTGTTCTTCTCTATCTTGTTGTTTTTGTTTGATTTTATTTATTAAATCAATATAATCCTGTTTCATAATCTCACCTTTATTATCAAGTATTATATATAATACTTTTATCCTATTTAAATAGCCTTATAAAAGGCTATTATTCTTTATCTAACATAACCGAAGGAATATGAAAGATAAAGTAAAATGGTTCAATGTTAGAAATAACTTCTAACAATTAAAGAATATCATAAAATCAGTTATTTTTCAACAATATTCATCAATTTAGATATAGAATAACCTATAAAACCAATTTCTATACAAGTTGGTACCAATGTTATTTCATATCCAAAACCAATACTCACTATCGAAATAGTTAAATCAAACGGAATACTATTTATATAGCAAAATGATTTTGAAAAACTAAAATTAATAAATAAAAACATTATAAATAATACAAATATTATTGAAAAAAACAAAATATTTTTAAATATTTCCTTATAAGGATTTGAAGAATAATACATACTACATACACCTCACTCTCAATTAATTATAACACAATTTGCTCGTATTTGTTTGTATAAAAGAACATAATATTATAAATAATGGGAAAATTACTATTAGGTGGTATGTAGTATGTTAAGAAAAAGATTAATCGATTTAAGAGAAAACAATAATTTATATCAAAAGGATATAGCTGAGATTTTAGGAATTAGACAGCAAACATATTCTTTATGGGAAAATGGTACAAAAATTATACCACTTAAACATTTAAACAATCTTTGTAATTATTATAATGTATCAATGGATTATATTTTAGGACTATCTTCATATAACTCATCAAATACTATAAAGAAGAAAAAAGAACTTGATAAAAAAATAATAGGTAAAAGAATAAGATTAATTAGAGATAAAAATTCACTAACGCTTCGTGACTTAGCTGAAGTATTAAATACTACATCTTCAACTATCTCGGCATACGAAACAGGTAAAAATTTAATATTAACTGCATTTGCATATGAGATATGTAAAAGATATAATATTTCTATGGATTGGTTATGTCATAGAAGGTAAATTTCAAGAATTAATGGCAAAAAAAAGGACGATTAATAATTTAATTAATTTTATAATTATCTAGAAAAAAGCCAAGGATTATTTTATTTTTCCTTGGCTTTTTTAATACATCTGAATACCGTCTATTTCATATCCATATATGCCTGCATAACTTTCAGTACCTATTTTAGTTCTGCTGTCTACCCACGGTAGCCATCTACCTCTTACTATGATATTTCCATTTTTATCTTTTTTTTCCTTGATATGCGTTCTGAATTTTACCCATCCTACTGTTGACCATATTTTAGTACAATCCATTGATTTATTCAGTATACCACTATAAGAATTTGAATGATTTTCATTATAATCCTTCGAACTTATTGGTTCTAACCATTCGTTGTTTGGAGCACCTAATATATGTGATTGGATAAAGATTTCTCCATGTTCACATTTTCCTTTTAATCCACTAATTGCTCTACCATATCTTCCTGCATATCCGTCATCTGTAGCATCACATTTATGAACCTCTGGGAGCCATGTACCATCGTATGCTTTATATGTAATAATTCCGGTAGTATCTTCTATTTTATTGGTTTTTGAATTGTTATTAAGCTTATCTAAAATCATCTTTAAAAATCTATTCCATCCCATATCTAACGTCCTGTGAGGACAATATTTATCCATGTAATCTTGATGTTTTGTAACCTTTTCTATTCCCCATCCATATCTTTTAAGAATATCTACAATTAATTCTACTGCATTTTGCTCTGCTTTGATAAACTTTTCTCCACCTGATTTAGAATAACATATTTCTATTGCTATACCTTCACGGTTTCCTTTTCCTCTACTGCCATCTCCTGCATGCCATCCATTTCTATTTTCTTCTATACCTTGTACGATTCTATAATCATCTACGGCATAATGAAATGATACTTCATTACTATTCCCTAACATATATGATATTTCAGCCATTGCTGAAGCATCATTATATGTATTATGTACTACTATTCTTGTTGGGTTCATTGAATAAGGACACTTTAATTCTATTTGATAGTTAGGACATTTAACCTTTGTTAATTGCATTGTTAATCATTTCCTTTTCCATCTATTTCTTCATCTGAAAATTCATTTTCTTCAAGATTTTGTTTGTATAGTTCCTCATCAAATTCCACTTCCTCAATTTCAAACATATTTATCCTTCTTCCTCATCTTCTAACTCTGTTGTCATATTTTTAAGTAATGATTCTATTTTTGTTCTCATTCCTTTTGGTACGGGTAATCCACATAACAACATGTTTTTTAGAATACTTGTAGTTTCATATAAAATATATAGTATTCCGAATAATTCTGTTAAACCTATATTTTGTATTTTAATAAAATCCATTATTTCATCCGGCATAAAAAACATCATGTCTATTTTTAACATATAGTCCATGCACACTGTAAATATTATACATACTATCATGGCTATCTTTTTTAATAAACCTGTGCGTCCTACTGTGCTATTCCATTGGTGCTCTTTTAGAGCCCTAATAGAGCCTAATATTACATCTAATACTATAAAGATTATTATAACTTTTATTAGTATTTTTGAATTAATATAATCACTATATTTATCTATCATATTATTTCCTTCTTTCTTTTTTTGTACATAGTTATGAATATTTTACCTTTTTATTTTCAATTTTTTAAATAAACTATATTTTTATATAATTATAATTAATAAAGCATTATATTTACAAATAAATACTATAATACTACTACGATGGGAACTGACTTCTTGATGTTCAACTATATGCCTTTGTATAGATTTCTTTTCTATTGTATCATTAAACCATATAATAGACAGAATATCCTCAAAGTTACACATACTTTTATCTCGTCTACTTGCTATATTTGTCGCATAAATCTTATATTGTATCGAATTTCAGGTTATTTGCTAACCTCATCCGATTTATGCAACCATAATATGCAATTTCTGTACATCAAACCAAGGTTTACCTCTAGTTTTATTTAGTTTCTACCTTGTGATGTGTATCCTTGTCTTTGGCTAAAGGTTACTGCCACTAAGCTCCAAAGCAATTCTTATGTCTTAGTTTTAACACATGTGTGTCGCACTAAAAAAAGAGAAAATCTGATTTTCTCTTTTTGGTAAATATAATTTTGTTATGTTATGAATGATTATTCTTTAATAATAAATTTATTATTACTTATATTATAAATTATTTTATCAAAAATTTTTTGATTATCACATTTTAGTTGTACAAATATTGAATCAATTATATCTAAAGAAATTGTGTATTTTTTTGAATTTTTGCTGTCGATAAAAGATATATTCATATTTAAAAATACAATATAATATCTTTTCTCTTCTATATATTTAATGAAATTTTTAAAACAATAGTTATCTTTGTCAAATAAGCTTTCACCGTTTTCTAAAAAAACCTCATCATTTTCAATTGATACATTAGCATTTTCTAATTTTATATCATAAAAAATTTTTTTTATGATATTATCATATTCATTAGGTATTATAAAATTTATTTCCAAAGTTATCTCTCCAATCTTTATATTAAGGGGTTACTAAATTTGCAGGAATTGACCACCATCCAGGTGGGAATAAAGAAGGTATCATTCTTATTGCTCTATATATTAGATAGCTTCCTCCTATCGTAATAACTGCTTTTTCAACATTTTCTACTGTTTGATTATTATTATCTTTCTTCTTTTTGCTAGGATCATATGCAGGACCACGTGAAGGTTGATCACCATTCCAATTCCAATCATGAACATGCGGAACCGGTAAGTCAGGGTGATGAGTTGGGTGACTATAATCAACATCTGTTGTTGCTCTTCCATCTGGACCATATATTCTCTTATCGCCATTTGGTTTTGTTAATTCACTATTAGGTTTAGATTTTGTCGGTAATTTGTTTTTGTTCTCACTCTTATAGACAACAGGAGTAGTGGTTCCAATACTTTTGATACTGTTAAGAGCTGTATTTATGGTATTTGATATGGCGCGCACTAAATTCGAAATGAAATTATCCCCATTTGGATCACTAAATGATATTGGATTATTGTTACAATATAAATATAAATTATAAGACAATATTTTTTCATTCAAATCAATGATACTATCAGTGTTTATGAAGCGACCAATTTCTGGACTATAGTATCTGCTATTTAGATAGTACAAATTAGTTTCTGTATCATAGTAATAACTCCTATATCTAAATGGGTTTATTAATGCAATATGGCTTGGATCTATTATATCAATACCATAATTATCCTTTATCGATAATATATTTCCCCATGAGTCATATTCGTATTTTGCAACAATATTATCACTAGTATCGATAATGGCTATTATATCTTTTGCTATATTCTTAACGTAGTAGTATGTATTTCCATTATATTTAAATCCAATTACATCATTATTGTTGTACATGTAGTATATCACATTATTTCCACGTTTTTCAAGTATAATCTTTTTATCTTCTAAATAATATTTTGTTTCAATATTATTCGATATCTTACTAATTCTTATATTATCATAATTATATTTAAAATTTACACTGTTATAACTTTTTAATTCTCTTCCATTTGCCCATACCAATACATCATTGCCTATATTCGTTGGATTGCCTATCGAATCATATATTATAGTTTTATTATCATAACCAACTAATTGATCTTGCCAACTATTATTATAACTATAATTTTGTTGATCAATTAAAGTCGATGTATTGATGTTATATATTTTTTTATTAATTATATTACCTGATAGATCATAGACATATACTATTGTTTGATTGGTCATGTAATTATTTTCTTTTATTAATTGATTAAAGTTATCATAATAATATTCATTGATTAAATTACCATTTAGATACATATGAGTAATATTATTCATTTTGTCATATTTATATTTAAATGTTCCTAATAAATTGGTTATACTTTCTATTAAATTAGATGTCCTTTTTCCCTTGTTTTTATATGTATATGAGCTTGTTCTAGTAGTTATTAATCTGTTTAAATTATCATATTCATATTGAAGTGTATTATTATCGTATGTGGTATAAGATAGCAAATTATTGTTATATACATTTGTAATGTTATACTCATTTTCGTCCAACATATATTTTTTATTTACTATTTTATCGTCATTGTCATATATATATCTAGCCTTAAAATCATCGTGCTTAAAATCTCTAACTCTGTTAGCTAAGTCGTAATAGTATCTATATGTACCATTATTTGAAGTGATTTTGCTTAGATTTCCATTGTTTCCATATATAAAGTTGAAATTCTCGTCTGATTTTGTGATTTCTTTAATTCTATCAAATTCGTCATAAGAATATAATATTTCATTATTATTTCCATATGTGATTTTGCTTAGATTTCCATTATTCAATCCATATGTATTATTTATTAAAGTGTTATTATTTATTTTTACTTTTTTTCTATTTAAAAAGTTATCATATTCAATATTGTATTCTTTATTTTCAAGTTCAATCTTTGATAATAGATTGTTTGAATTATACTCATAATTAATTTCTCTATCCGCTTCTTGAATAGAATCTATTTGGTGCTTATTATTATATGAATATTCGGTTGTAACACCATTTGGGTTTGTCATTGATGTTAACAATCCTGTATTGTCATCATATTCATATAATGTAGTATTAACCATAGAATCTGTTAGTGATGTAATAAATCTTCCATCTGTTGAATATGTTGCATTATTTTCTATAAATTTTTCATTATATGTAGCCTCTAAATAGAATTTAAAAGTATCATCATCTTCGACTAATGAAGAGACTGTTAAAACATCTAGATTATCATCATATTTTAAATATTTATTAGTACCATGTTTCTTTATATAACAACTTTTGTCATCATTATAGCATATATCTAAATATGTTTCATCTTTAGTGATGCTATTAGTATTATCATTTATACCTAGATAACAATTTCTTATAACTGGATTGTAAATTGTTGAATAATTATTTTCCGAAATATCAATATACCAATAATCATGATTGCAATCTCTTTCTGTAATAATGATATTATCTTTTGATAACTTCACATATTTATTTGTTCCTTTGATTCTTATTTTGAAGAATCCTCCTTCGTTTGTATTAAATTGATTTTTATTAGATATTATTTTAGTTGTTACTGGATTTTGGTGATTATCATATTTAATTTTAGTGAGAATTTCTTCTTTACTAATTGCTGTATTTATTTTATCAGATAACTCTTTATTGTATTCATATGTGAATGTATTTCCATTCGGGCTAATCATTTTTATAAGTTCATTATCTGCATTATAATTAAATGTAATTTCTTGATTACCCAAAGATTTAATTGATGATATATTGCCATTTTCGTCATAACTATAGTTTACGGTCCTATAATCTTTCATTACATATAAATTTGTAATATAAAAATCATTTGCATTAAACTCTTGAAAGAAATTTAGGTCCATTGAGTTGAAATCGTGTTCTGCTGTAAAACTAGTCGAAAAATATTGCCATTCATTTTCATTAGGATTAAATTGTTTACTTGGTAATATGCAATGTCCATGTTGCTCTTCAATATAATTAAATCTAATAATTACTCTATTATTTGTTCTGGTATAAGCATCTTCAGTTCCTTTTAATCCTTGATTCTTATACCAGAAAGAAATTCTACATGTATCGCCTGCTTTACCAGAAATGGAAAAATGTTTATTAAATGATGAATTATATAGTGGACTCATTTTAACTCTTAAGGCATTTTTTCCATTTGATAGCGTAGTAACTTCAAATACATCACTCGTTGGAACATCTAATCCATTTCTGTCAAATGCATATAAATTCCAACCAGTAAGCCCTGTAGAAAAATCTGAATTATCAAGTAGATTATAAGTATTTGCAACTTCACCTTCTTCTAGTTGAATATCATCTATATATGTTATCCCTATATCATTAAGGTAAATTTTTATAATCAAATTGCTTGTTGCATCAGTTGGATAGAATATACTGACATCAGAACGTTCAAAATTAGTTGATGGATTAACCTCTTCAAATTCTTCAACGTCGTTGTTTAATGAATCTATATATGACAAACATATTTTAACTTTTCCGCTATTTTTTATACTAGCACTAAATGTATAATTATTTCCTTTTGCGACATTAATAATTTTAGTCAATATTTCATTTTCATTTGAATTTATTGCTTTTAAACTTTTTAAACCTGTGTTTGCTTGTTCTGTTACGATTGATAAGTTAGTATTAGGTGTTGAACTAAAAATAATAGAATTATTTTCAAAACTTGAATCAGAAATATAGTTTTTTACATATTTACATGGCAGATCCACACTTAATAATTTATTTTTATTTTTTAGATATGATAGATCGTCGCCCACTTCTACCGGGTTTGAATATTCCTCAATTCTACCGTATGCATTTAAAATATCATCTCCTGAACTTAAATTGCTATTAGACTCAATACAACCATTATCATCAAAAGTCATGGTAAGGATATTGTTACTATTATTTTTCATAGTTGTTGAATTATGATTATAAATGATATTATAGTAATTTCCAATAGTATTATCTGTTCCATATTCGCAAACTTTTTTTACTCTATATGGTTCTTGGGTATAATATTCAAATCCTATTTTTAAACCATCTTCATCTATAACACTTGATATAAGATTGTTGGAATCATAATTAAGATGTGTTGTCCCAGTGTTTTTTTCAATACTACTAATTTTATTATTTGTATAGTTTAAATATGTTGTATCATCTGGACTACTTATTGTGATAATATCTGTTCCATAAGTTAAATTAATTTGTTTATTATTCGCATCTGTTATTCTCGAAATTGTAAAATCATTGTTATATTCTATTGATACTGTATTTCCATCACAATCTTGTAATGTGATTAAATGACCTACATTATTTGTTATTTGAAATATTTTAGTATTATTATTCTTATCTTTTAATAAATACGAATTGTTTTCTTGAGTAATTGTTAAATTAAGGCCATCTTCATCTACATATTTACCATTATCATTTAGAAAATAATGGAGCGTTCCATCTTCATCTAGATACTCTAAATAGTTTATTTGATCAATCGTTACTGGCTTTATCACTTGTTGTAAATTTAACTTATAGCCTTTGCCATATCCCAATTCATTTTCTAATACTACATCATTTGTATTATATATTAAATCTAGTTCTGTAGGATACTTTCCACTTATAGTTCGTCCTATTTCAAATTTTGTTGTTAAATTTCCGTTATAACTATTTATATATGAATTTCCATTTGCAAATGAAATGGTTTTATAATCCATGTATTCTTCTAATCCGTTTTGATTTCTGTATGTTATTACTAGTAAAGGTTTAGGATTTCCACCTGAAACAGTATTATTTTTTGAGAAAAACATTGGAATTACAGACTGATTATATACTTCTTTTGCTGTTTTTAACATTAATCCATAATTCGGATACATTGAATACCATTTTTTTACTAAATTTGTCAAATTATCACCATTTAATGCAAGTATTATAGTATCACCATCCATATAATACATTCTTGAACTTTCAAATGCTGCTTCCACTCTGGAATCAAATTTGTCATTCATATTATTCCAATTTGCACCACTTTCTGTCCAAGATTCAGTAATTCGATGTATTGTTACAATATCACTTGCATAGCTGTGTGTAAAATCTGGATAACCTCTTAATCTTAATTCAGCATTTATTATTTGACTTCCTGTTCCTATTTTTGGTAATTCAAATTTAATTAAGCCTCTATTAATTTTCCCGTCACTTTCCACACCAACTTTAATATACTCTCTATCATACCTTACATCATTTGTATCTCCGGGATATATATACGTGTCGTAAACACTATTATTTTCTCCATAATTAGTGATTGTTGGATCTATTGTTATTGGAAATATAAGATTATCTTTTAATAATGAATCGATGTCTAATTTAAATTCTAAAATATAGTAATTGTTTTCTTTGATTAAGTTATAATAAACACTTTTACTTATCCTGCCTGTTGCGTCTATTATATATGGTTTTTCAAAGCATAATTTATCTCCAATATTAATGCAATTATCTTTATCTAAAGATAAATCTAAATCCGAAAATACTTTGAAACTAATTTTTTCTTTTAATGAATCCGGATTATTAATAATAATGTTTTCTTTAATACATGTTGGAAATATGTCATATATAAAATCAATGTTATCGAATACATTACTATATATTACTTGCTGTGTAAATTTATTATCAAATTTTGATACAGTTATAGGCTGATTTTTGCAATTCATTATTTCAAAGTTTAAAAAATGATTTTCAAAAATATATTTCATGAAGGTTTCATTACATTTTTCTTTAAAATATGCCTTGTATGAATTATTCTTGTTATAGTAATAGTCATCTTCTTTAATTAATGAATTATCAATTTCTTCAAAAAAACCATTTTTGTAGAAATGAATATCATCGCTATACATTTTAGCAACAATTTCGCCATTTTCTTGTAAAAAGTGTTTTTCTCTTTTTCCCCTTAAATTAATTAATTCAGTTTCTTTCATAATCTCACCTCTTTTAAATTATTAAATCAAAAATAAGAAAATTAGTATTTTTGTCATTGTATTTTATATTATGTTTATTAAGCTGTTCTTTTCCACATATATACTGTAATATATGGTTGTAATGATGATGTATTAATTGTAGATTGAGTACCACTAAACGTATGAGTATGTGTGTTAGATCCACCATTGCTTCCAGTATTTCCAGAAACAGTGAATCCATGAGTATGTGATCCTGCATATTCAGAATAAGAATCTTGCCAGTAATCTCCATTTTGTGAATCTGGAGCAGTAATACATCTCCAAGCACTCTGCAATCCAGCACCATATGTACTTGTTCTTGTGCTAACTCTATGCCTGTGATTTCCTCCATCTCCAGTTGTACCACTTATGGAAACACTATGACTATGAGAAGGTATTTGATCAATTGATAAGGCAGTCCCTGTAATTGAGCCAGATGGTGTGAATGTTGTACTATTTGTTTTAGAACCACCAGTTTTTTGAACTGTATTAAAATCTGTATCAGAAGTATTAACACCAACTAAGCAACGACCTGAACCAAATGCTTCCCAAGTCCCCCCAAATAAAGTACTTGGATTTGCACTATTTACAGAAGTATATATACTTCCTATTGGATATATTAAATCAAATATTCCACTTCCTGATTGTCCTCCAGTAAATGTTATACTATTTACAGCTAAATTACCATTCTCATCTAAACTAAAACTGTTATTTTTTGAACTGATACACCCTGTTACAATACTGTCTGTTTCTAGTTCTAATTCTCCATCTGAATAAGTGAATGCATCTTCAATATATGAATCTATAGGATTTTGTACCATAATTTCCACGACCTTTCTTTTTCAAATTATAATTATACAAAATACTAATTTTCTATAATAATTAATGGCTAAATGATTGATTGCTGTTCAATTCCATAGGTTTTTTTACCTCTCTATTTTATACTAGAGCTATCATATCAATTAATTTTGATTTAATAGAAGTATCATTGTACCCATTATTTTTCATCGCATACTAGGAGCAATCTAGTTTTATAACCAAGTATTTATCGCAAGCGTACTTGTTAATGTGCTTGTCCATTTAGACATAATGGGAATGTATTTAACCATAATTATTTTTTATTAAGGAACATTATTTTCCTTAAAAAAAGAGAAATATATCTGAAGAGGTTAATACCCCTTCAATATATTCCTCACTTAAATGCATTTTTTGAAGTCTATTTTTTAAATTTTTTTATTTTATTTTTTCTTTAAGTTTTTTTAATGCAATATCTATACTTGATTTTACTGCCCTAATAGAACATTTTTCTTCTATAGATATTTCATTTAATGTCATTTCTTAAAAAAAATATTTTTTCAATCTCCTTTTTTGAATATCGGGAAGTTTATTTATCTCTCCTTTCACATTTTCACATAAAATATTTGTTAATGCTATTGTTTCAACATTATCATTTTTTCTTATCGATTTTCTATATAATTCTTCTTCAGAGTGTTCCATATGTTCGATGTGTCTATCAAATTCATTTAACATTGATAAGTCCTTTAATTCATAATAATTAAATATATTATATATATCAATATCAACAACTATTCTCTGTTCAATTCCTTTACTATCAGCAAACACGATTTCATATATTTCTTGTTCACTGTCATATTCTATTTTATAAGGGTTATCTTTTAATTTTCTTCTTTTTATTATTTTTTTCATTCTTATCCTCCTGTCATTATAAATTTCAAGTTGCTAGGAGGACCCCTAATATTAGATAAAAAAAAAGCGTCAAAAAAACTGTATATTATTAAAGTTTTTTTGACACTTGAATAAAAGTAATATGAATATGAATATAAATATAAATTTCCCAAAATCCCCATAAGACATAACACCAGCAATGATATAAGATTTAATTGAATATATAATTTTTGAGTTATTATAGGAACATTTGCAATTGAGGATTAATTTATTACTTCAAATATTGATAATTTTGTATAAAAAAAAATATACACACAAATTTTCTTCTAATCGATTGATTTTGCGATTCAAAAACAACAATTTCTTACATAATTTGTATTTTTTTTAGAAAAATGTGGTATTATACTTATTTGTGTGTGCATCAATTTAATATTAAAAATCCTATAACGGGTTAAAGTATTCATATAATTTAAAAAATAAACACAAAAAAACTTATCAAGCATGATAAGTTTTTATTTTAATAATCCAAATGGCGTCCTTGGGCAGATTCGAACTGCCGACTTACGACTTAGGAGGTCGTTACTCTATCCGACTGAGTTACAAGGACATCAATTCACATAATTAATTATACCACTAAATTTTTAATTTTTTTAAAAAATTAGTGTATTTTTCAAATTTTTAGCGAATTTCTAGCCACTTTTTCGCCACTTTTATTTTAGTGAACTCTTTCCCAGCCTTTATTTCCTTAGTATTTAAAAAGTGGCGTATTACCCCTCCTAAGAGCAAAGACTATCCGACAACACTTTTTTTATTTTTTATAATATTTTTAACTAACTTTGTGTTTTTTTGTGTTAATTATAAAAAGTGGGAAAAGATTTATACACTTTTTCGCCACTTTATTTTACCATAAATCCTATCCTAGCCCTTTAGATATAAGGGTTTTATTATTTTATTAACTATCGCTTAGGAGGCGATCGCTCTATCCTACTGAGCTACGGGAACATGACGTGATAATTATATCACAATCATTTATATTCACGCAATATTATTTAGTTTTTTGTATTAGACTATTTTCATTGCTTGTTTCTGTTGATGGTAAATGTTCTATATATTCTTTGTTATCTTTATTGTATTGTATTATTGGATATTTGAATTTTTCAAAGAATTTTATATTTTTCTCTAATTCAGAATCAAAATACCATTTTGGTTTATCTTTTTCCTTGTAGTAATCATATATAAACTTAATTCTACTATATACTTGAGTTATTGTTGTTTCTTCGTTATAGTAGTATTCTTTTTCTGGTAATGAATCTTTTGGTTCATATATTACTGTTTTTTGTTCTATATGATTATAATTTTTCAATTTTTCTTTTGGCTCATATGGTTTTGTTTCAAAATATTCTGCTAAATTTCCTGAATATATTTCTATATATTTTTCTTCTATTTTCATTTGTTTATATTTTTCTAATTTGCTTATATCATCTTCTAATGTTTTCATTTGTTCTAAAAGAAATGTTTTTCTATATTCATCTGTTTGATTTTGTATTTCGTCTAGTAATTGTGTTCTTTTATAGCTTATTTCTTTTGATTTTGCTTCATCATTATACTTTTGAAATATTATATTTTTTCTTATGGATTCATTTATTGTTTTATATTCACTATATTTATTTACTATCTTTTCATAGTTATCAATAAATTCTTTTATTATTTTTAAATCTTCTTCTGTTATCATAAATTCACACTTTCAATATTAATTCCTTAGATTCATTATTATATATAATATCATATATTGCGTTAATTATAGTATATTTTTTTAGTTTTATGATTTGTTTTATTTCTATTAATGAGTTTATTCCTTCTACTGTTGTAGTGCTTATATATTCGTTTATTGATTCATTATTTCCGATCATATATCCTAGTTTAAAGTTTCTACTATTCTTACTTGTACATGTTAGTATTGTATCTCCTATTCCGCATGATAAAAGAATTGTTTTTTCATTACCATTTAGTTCTTTTATTATTTTTCTAGTTTCATTTATTACTTTTGTTAGGTATGCTGCTTTTGTTGATTCTGATACATTTAATCCTTCTAGTATTCCAGATCCAATTGCATATATATTTTTTATTGCTCCACATATTTCTGTTCCCATTATATCTGTTGTTTCTTCAATTTTAATATATTCTTCATTAAAAATAGTTTTTAAATTATTTTTAGTGCCTGCTAATGTTAATGATAGTGGTTGTTTTTTTATTGTATCTATCGCGAAACTTGGCCCTGATAATATATATATTTGTTTTGTTTTTAACACTTTTTTTACTATTTCATATGGAAATTTGTTTTTGTATATTCCTTTTGCCGTTATTATTATTGGTGTGTTTTTAATTTTATCTTTTATTTTTTCTAATTCTTGTTCTATTCTATTTGTTGGAAGTGCTAGAACTATTAAGTCATATTGTTTCTCTATTTTGTTTATAAATTTAAGTTTTTTAGATAGTTCTATATTTGGAAATAGTTTTTCATTTTTATATGTATTTTTTAAATTATTTATTTCTTGTTCTAGTGATGAATAAATTGTTACTTCATTTTTATCACTTAATATAGTTGAAAGAGCAAGTCCATATGCACCTGCTCCTATTGTTAATATATTCATGTTTCCTCCTAGCTAAAGTTGAACATTAACCAACTTGGTTTAAATAGCATTAATAGTCCTATTATTAGCATTAGTATTCCACCTATTAAATGTGAATATTTCGTATACCTTGTTGATATTGCTTTTATATTTAGTGTTAGCATTGCTATTACAAATATTATTATATCGTCTATTAGGAAGAATATTATGTATAGATCTATATATAATGTTGTTTGTAATTTTGATAATTCATTTAACGCTAGAATATTTGTGAATAGTACTGGTATTCCTGCTGAACAAGCAAGTTCTATTACATTTACGCTTGCTGCTAATATCATTACTCCAATTAGTGCCAATATAAAACTTTTTTCTGTTGTTATTTTTTTGATTTTTGTCATTATGTTTTTTCTTTTTTTATTATCTACTACTTCACATCCACTACCTGTTTTTATGCTTTTATAAAAACTTTTTAGGTTTATAAATGCTCCTGTTAGTGCAACTAAAGCGATTAATATTTTAAACCATGATACTTTAGTTAGTAATTGTGTTGTTACACCTAGCCAAGCAAACATGAATAGCATATATACTACTGCTGATGTTACAAGGAATGCAATTCCTAATAACCACATTTTTTTTCTATCTTTCATATTGAATAACATGCTTATCAGAAATATTAATACCCACATTGCACAAGGATTAAATCCATCTATTGTTCCTAGTACTATTGATAATACAGGGAGTGATAGTTTTGCTGGATTAATATCTTTTCCAAATACATTTATTGTTTTTATTTCACCATTTAACATTTCTATGTTTGGTATTTCTTTATCTTCTAATATTGGTTTTACCATATTTGTTTCTGGTTCATTTGAATATTTTTCTACTAGTTCTTTTATTCCATCACCTATTCCATCACTAAATCCTATATAATAGTAATTTCCTATTACTGTAAATGGAACATTAGGTGAATCTATATTCAATTTTTCTTTTACTTTTATCATTTTTTCTGCATTATCTTTATGACTATCTACTTCATATAAATGTATTTTTAGATTATCATATTCTTTTTCTAATTCTTTTAAATATTCTATTTCTGCTTGACAATGCATACAAGTTTCTGAATGAAATAAGTATAGATTAACTTTTTCTTTCGCGCTTATACTAATTGGTAATAATAGTAGTATTGTTAGTATTAAAAATTTAAGTTTTTTCATGATAGCCTCTCGATTTCTTTTATTATATCATTTTTTCTTTTTTCTCCAATTAGTCTTCCTATTTCATTGTTGTTTTTATCTAAAAATACTAATACTGGTATTATTTCTCCAATATTATATTTTTTTACCATATCTTCATCCATATCATAGTCATATGATTCTATTTCTATATTTGGGTATTCTTCTTCTATTTCTTTCATAATTTTTTTCATTACGATGCATCCACTACACCATATTGCGTTGAATTTTAATATTTTCATGTTATACCTTCTAACCTATTAATCTATTATATATTTTATCAAAGCTATTAATAAATTTATCTATTTCTTCTTTTGTTGTTAAGTAGCTTATACTTACTCTTACGCTTGACTTAGCTCTTTCTTCATCTTTTGTTAAGTTTAATACTGCTTTTGACATAGTTGTATTTGATGAACATGCACTTTGTGTTGATATAAATATATCATCTTCTTCTACTGCATGTTGTAGTGTTTCTGGTTTAATTCCAATTA
>ODAI014046913.1_pt1 | contig 16018 bp, 20 predicted proteins | sample 1539321 | NCBI WGS metagenome assembly ODAI01 (sample SAMN02144231, study PRJEB22623) | gut metagenome | biome: sheep rumen | host: Ovis aries | place: New Zealand
GCAAGGGAAAGCGGCCATACACCACCCCAGGCTGCGTTTTGCAGAAGGGGCAGATTGTTCCACTGGGTGTAGCCAAGAACTCCGTAGCTAAAGCCAACAAAGCCCAGTGTTTTTAAATATTCGTAGGAGCACCAGACAAGGGCTTGGGCAAAAAATGCAAGCAGGCAAAAGCGCCCACCGCAAAAAGTGCAAAAGGCCTTATCCGCAAGCTTTAGAAGGGCAAAGACCAGGGCAAGTATTAGTCCGTAGCAAAAGAGGGCTATGTAGAGCGTGTAGGGGTTAAAAGAAGCCAGCCAGTAGCAGGACAAGCCGTAAGAAAGGATTCCGTAAAAAAAGCCCTTTAGCCAGACCGTCTTAAATGATGAAGTCCTTATTGCAAGGAAAACCGGCAACAAGGCAAAAAAACCCAGCGGAAAGAGTCCGTTATGAAAAAAAATGTTGGGATGTGAAAGGAAAAAAAGAATAGCTCCGCCTGTTACAGCCAGCCATGAAAAAAGATGCATACCAATTAGTTGGCACCGGAATTTTCTACAGGAAGTTCCCAAAGAGATTTTTTGAGCTCCTGTCCGGACCTAAAGGCGGCAACATAGTGTGGAGCAACGGAAAGCTGTTCACCAGTCTTGGGATTACGGGCTTTGCTTCTGCCCTTGCGCAATCTTGCTTCAAAAGTGCCAAAACCGCGAAGCTCTATTGTATTGCCACTTTTTAATGATTCTTTTAATTGAAGGAGAAGATTCTCTACAATTTCCTGAACCAATTTTTTTTCTGCTTTCGTATTTAAGTACACTGCCTCAACTAAATCATATTTTGTTATTTTTTTAGAAGACATCAATCTACCCCTGCGAAACAGAATTGTTTTGTTTTGTTTTTCTGCAACCAACGGAAAACCCCAGTGTTGCCACTGCAACTTACCCGGAGCCTCCGTTTTATAGATGCGCTTTAGTTAGCTACTGTTTTTGCAGCAAACGTTTTGTTAAGAAGAATTGCCATGCGGCTCTTCTTGCGGGAACAAGCGTTAGACTTTATAACGCCCTTGCGCTTTGCGTTGTCAAGTTCTGACTGCAAGGCTCTGTAAGCTTCCTGAGCAAGATTCTGATCTTTCTGCTGGAGTGCAGCAAGAAATTTCTTTGCGCTTGTATGGCAGCGTGATTTTACAGCGCGGTTACGCATGCGGCGTACTTCGCTCTGTTCATGTCTTTTCTGTGCAGATGTTTTATTCTTAGACAAAGGATTACCCCCAAATAAAATTCAATTATAAAATCAGAACGCAATTATTTGAAATCTTTTGGTCTGCGCTCTGTACGTTTGCACTTCTGGCACTCAGCGATATTTCTAAGCCTGCCGTTTTCGAACAAGGTCTTCATAATAATTTCGCCGCCGCAATCGGGACACATAAACTTCTGAGTAGCAACTGTGGTACGAGAGTTTTTACTGGCTCCTGCCATGACGTTCCTCCATATACAAAATTCGGTATTTACTGAATATACACGAATTTATAACTTTGTGTCAAGTATGCAAGAGGAAATTCTGGCATACAGACCCATAAAAAAACACAAGAAGGGCTCTAAATTTATTCAGATTTGCGCCATTCGTCCAGCTGGGCCTGGATAAGAGCCGGGGCTTCTGCCAAAATGCGCTTTTCGTCTTCCTTGGTCTGGGGAACGTCAAAAACCTTCAGCACCTTTACCCGGTAGGCACCTTTCTTTAGGTTTTGCAGCATCATGCCCATGTGGGAAAGCTTCCAGCCCCCGTCCAGTGCGCAAACCGCAACCGGAAGCTTTACGGTTTCTTCCAGCCTTCTGAAACCTGCGGAATAGAAAGTGCCAAGCTTGCCGTCTTTGCTTCTTGTTCCTTCTGGAAAAATAAGGGGGACTATGTCTTTGCTTGCGTTTACCCTGGTACCAAAAGCCTCAAGAGACTTCATGGCCTCGGAAGCGCCTCCGTGCCGGGGAATCATGCAGTGGCCCTGGGTTCTTAGCATTTTTCCTACCATTGGAACTTTGGAAAGAGCATCTTTTGCAACAAAGCGAACTTCCCTTCCATTATAATACCTCTTGGAAAAGAAAAGCAGGTAAACAACTATGTCTATAAGGCTCTGGTGGTTTGAAACCACAAGGAATTTATCCGGCAGGCCTTCCAGACTTTTTGTGTCCGCAACAAAGTCGTAGCCGCAGTAGGTCTTTAGGATGGCAAAGAAAAGCCTGTCCGTGCGGTGGGTTATGTAGTTTGACCAAAACAGGGCCCATTTTTTGCTAAAAGGATAGGTTATGGTTATCATTAGGGTGGGAAAAAGCAGCGCGCAGCTTGCAATTATAAAGGTAAATAAACTTAACATGGCGATATTATACAAAAATATGCGGTAAAAGTCCATAAAGCAAGAAGGCAGACCTCTTCTATATTTCTATTTCTCGAACAATGAATTTATTAATATAATGCACAAGTCATTAAACAGGTCGCTTTCGTATATTTCCTTTTCATTCTTTATGATGTTATACTTTATGATGTTATATTGGTTATGAACTTTATAAACCGCTTGCCCCTCACCTTCATTAACAATGACGACGAATGATATATTGTCTACAGCACATTTTACATAGCAGTCTGTTTGTACTGCACCATCAATTTTCTGCTGGACTTGCAAAAGCGGAGCCCCCTGATAAAAAACAACTTCTTCCTTACCCCTCTTAAAAATAAGCTTCATACTGGCGTCTTTGGCATCTTCTGCAAAACAGTTTATTAGCGCTAGAAAAGGCAACAAAAAAATAATAAATAGCTTTTTCACTTTTTATTCCTCCACAGAATATTAAAACTTATTATATTTTAGAACAAGCGCTTTAATTCAAGATATTCAAAGAATTCGTCAAGGCCTGAACACAACAAAACCGTATAAAAAACAACCGCCTTGCACATTCCTGTAAGAAGATAAAGACAGCCGACAAATGCAGCTACAAGAAACATTATCCACTTGATTATTGGATAACGCCACATATATATAGAAAGTATCTTTGGATATTCATCTTTTGAATAATTCCGGGTCAAAAAATAGTGTATACACCATCTAAGCAAATTTACCCCATAAAAAATAAGACAGGCAATCCAGAGTGAGCCATTTCCAAAGAATAAATCCCTTAGGGCTAAGATTGCAATCCAGACAAGCCCGCCAAAAAAGAACTGGTGCCAATGTTTCTTTAAGAACAAGTAACGTGCGCTTAACAAATCATCTTCTATTTTATTTTCCATACATCCCCTACTCTCTCATTGCAAGCCCTACGCAGGCGACCCCCAGCAAAAACAGTGAGCCCAACAACACAACGAAGGCTTTTGTTAGCATATCCGCCAACTTCTGATTGCGCAAATACTTTTTGCCGACCCATTCAGAAAAAAAGTATTCCGCCACCAATAACACGGGCACTCCAATTTGCACAAGACGTTTTGGAAAGTTAACGCCAAGCATGCAAAGGAACATCAGAACATCCATTATTAGCAGCATCATGCATGCACCGGTTTTTCTGGACACTTCATTTACAAACACAAACAAATCTCCTTTGTTTATAATGACGTAAAGCTAATAGCATTTTACACTCCCCCTGTACAAAAATCAAGGAAAATAAAATGTATTAGACTCGCTACGCGGCTTGAAGCTACGCTGCCGGGTTCGCACCGCGCAAATGCTTTTTTGCCGCGTTTCCCGCCTCCATTTCAGTGCTTTCTTTACATATTTTTGCATTACAATTGTTGAAAATATGCACTTGACTTCTATACACATCGGAAAAACATAACAAAAGAAGCCTAGCCCCGATTGGAAGGGCGGCGTAGCCGTTGCGGAACGAAGTGGAGCAATGGAGCGGCAGCGAAACCCTGCAAAGCGGGATAAAATTCCTTCCGCGACATTTTATCCCGCAAGTTTCCCGGCAAAAAAATGACGCGCCCCGCTGGAAGCTACGCTGCGTACCCCCTTGGCGCTGCTTGTTTTACAGGATAAAATGCCGCGGAAGTCTGACCGTTGGCGAAGGCAGGCACAGTAAAAAAAGCAATGTGCTCCAAGAATGTAAAAAAAATTTGCAAGACGGCAAAAAGGAAGTTATAATAGTATATTAAGAATAAAGGGACTGCGCATGATTTCTGATATATTCACCATAAAATCCGCCCACGTGACTTTTCTTCTCTGGGGAGCAATATTCTGCTTTATTGCATCAGGAATTCTTGCCCCAAGCAAAGGCATTCTAAAAGACCGCAAGATAACCCTTATACTTATTGAACTTTCAGTGGGAATACTACTCTGCATGGACGCAACCGCCTGGGCATTCAGGGGAGTTTTGGGCACGGTTGGCTACTACGCGGTAACAATCAGCAACTTTATGGTATTTGCCTTTAGCTACGTCGTGGGGCTGTGGTATTCGGCATACGTAATTTCCTATGTTTTTCCGGAGACTCTTACCCCAAAGAATTTCTTTCTTCCGCTCGGAAAGAACAAGCTTCCGCTAATGTACTACGTGGCAGTCTGGTCTTCCCTGGCAGGCATAATGATTACCGTCCTAACACAGTTTACCGGCTTTCTCTACTACATTGACCCCATGAACCTCTACCACAGGTCTTCCATGTACCCGACTGGCCTTTTTGTGGGAATGGTTCCAACCCTGGCAGACCTTATAATTCTTATAGAGCACAGGAAAAAGATTCAGAAAAGGGTTTTTAAGAGCCTTCTTTCCTATATAATACTTCCGGTAGCGGGAATGGTAGCCCTGATTTTTATATACGGAATTTCCTTTGTGAACATAGGAATTGGCATTTCCTCAATGTACATCTTTTTTGTTACGGTGCGCGAACAGGACATGGCGCTTTACGAGGATGCGCAAATCATTACCAGCATGCAGGAAGGCATTATCATGGACTTTGCAAACATGGTGGAATGCAGGGACAAAAACACTGGCGACCATATAAAGAGAACATCGCTTTACGTAAAGACGATTGCAGACGAGATGATGCGCAAAAAAATCTACCGCGACGAACTTACGCAAAGGCTTATAAACAACATGGTAAAATCAGCACCTCTGCACGACATTGGCAAGATTAAGATTTCCGACTCCATTCTGAACAAGCCCGGCAAGCTGACCGACGAAGAATTTGAGGTGATGAAGACGCACACTACCGAGGGCATGAAGATTCTTTCCAAAACCCTTCTTAGCACGACAGGCAGCGGCTACCTAAAGGAATCAATAGACATGGCTTGGTGCCACCACGAATGGTGGAACGGCAAGGGCTACCCCCGAGGACTTAAGGGGGAAGAGATTCCGCTTTCCGCACGTATTATGGCTGTTGCGGACGTGTTTGACGCCCTTCTTTCCAGGCGCAGCTACAAGGAGCCTCTTCCCTTTGACAAGGCAATTTCCATCGTAAAAAACGAATCCGGCACCCACTTTGACCCTCTGGTTGTGGCAGCCTTTCTTAACACGGCAGACTTTCTTAGGGAAGCGCTTGAATACATTCTGACAGACGGCAGGTAAGCTTTTTCTTTTTTTGTTTTTTTGGAGCAGCTTTCTTTTGCAGGCGAATCTATTTTTCCGCTAAGCAGAAGCCGCTTTTGTTACGGGCTTTCCGGGGTTCCGCGGGGCCCTACCCGCTCCATTGCCTGGTGGGTTCACCCCTTCGACTTGGTTCGACTATGCTCAACAACGTGGTTCGACTGCGCTCACCAACCTACGCTCAGAAACCGTGGTTCGACCAGCTCACCAACCGCACCCACCAGGCAACTTGCGCCCCTCCAATCCCGGCTAGGGGTTATTTTGCTAAGGAAATTCGTTGACCAAGACTTATTTTTGCGACTCCACAAATTTTTTTGCGGCAGCATGAACCATCGCCTCTATGACTGGAAGAAATTCAGCGGGAATGCAGTTTAGGTCAGATATGATTTTTTTATATTTTTCACAAGTATCTCCTTCGCTTTTTGGAAGATCCAGTTTTCGCTTTGACTCAAATCCCTTTACCAGATATTCAACACTCGTGTCCAGGGCTTCCGCAAGCCTTACGGCAATCTCTGCATTGGGAACTACACCGCGTCTGTCCACGTATGTGTCTATAGTCCTCTTGCTGATTCCGCTTTTTGCCGCAAGTTCCTTTATAATCATACCCTTGTATTCAATCTGTTCCTTTAAGTTGTCCCTGAACATATTCTGATAATACCGCCATCTTGGTATTTATACGTTGACAGATACCTATATCTAGGTGTATTATTTTAGTACCGAGATTTAGGTATTTAAAATAGACCGAGGGAACCTTATGGCAAAACACAACCGCTTCACCGCGGAGACCATGGAAGCAGTACATGAAGTGACAAGGAATAGCAGACTTGGAACTGCTGCCATGTTTTATACAATTGCCAGTTTATATAAAGATGGAGAAAAAGAAAAATGAGCGACGAAAATACAAAAATCACCATATTGGGAACATCAGGAGCAGGAAAAACCTGTTATCTTTTAGGAATGTATCACATAATGAATATGGGGATGAAAAGTTTTTATATTAAGGCTGATGATGATACTGATGTTGAGTTAAAAACAAAATATAGAAAAATGAAAGATTCAAGTTTAGGAACAAATCGCTTTCCTGCTGGAACTGATACAAATTCTGAATATTCTTTTATGTTGCAGTATGGTTTTGAAGATATTGTGCCGTTTCAGTGGATTGATTATGCGGGCGGAGCTTTGGTCTCAAAAACGGCTGGCGATGAGGAAGAGTACAAAAAGATAAAAGACACAATCAATGAATCAAGTTGTCTGCTCATTTGTGTTGACGGCGAACTTTTAAAAGGCAATGACACAGAGGAAAAAATTGAGCGTGTAAAAGAAGCCTGCACATCGCTTATGCACAATTTTTTTGCGGATTATTTTACAGAAAATCAGAATCTTCCGCCAACGGCTATTGTCCTCACAAAATCTGATATTTACAAAAAAGACACAACGAAGGAAGAAATAGATAAAATCATGCGCGAGGCATTCGATGATTTTTTCACTTCCGACTCAAACATCGAAAGAATTATTGCAATCATTCCCGTCAGTTTGGGAGCGAATATTTCCGAAAACAACTATTCGGGTAAATTGAAGCCCGTAAATCTTCATTTGCCAATTTTTATGGGCATTTGGTTTACCTTGCAAAAACTTATTAAGAAATATGCAGACGCTTTGGCTGCGCAAGAAGACTTCATCAATTGCTGTATGAAAACGAAAGACGAAGAAGAAAGTAAATGGTTCTTCTTCAAAGATAAAAAAAGAATCCAAAAATTAAGTGACCTTATAGCCTTGAATAAGAATGGATCGCAGCAAACCAAAAAGATATTTGAGATTATGACAAAACACTCAGAACTGCTTACCGACGAACTTAAAGAAATTGAATTGTTATATAGAAACAACAAACGGACTTCTTTTTCTGATTTAGTGGAAGGATAAATAGAGAAAATACAATGAAAGTAGCGAACATTATTCATACAAGAACATTTCGATGCGATTTTAATCCCCATTTTATGGTGCGTCCTAAAGATTTTTCTGAGAGCGACATAAAGTGGGCAAGGAAAATTGTGCTTTCGGCAACATCCTCTATTGACAACTTGCAAGGCAATCGTTGGATTGTCGCTGATGACGGAATGCATCGCATTGCAGGAATTGTCTGTTTTGTAAGTGAACTTGCAAAATTGGCGAGGGTGGAAAATGAAGCGACCTATTTTGTGGACGAGCGCGGACGAAATATTTATGCGTTTGTCGGAATTGTCGTAAAATCAAACGAAAATGTAGATGGTTTGCCGACTTACGAAGAGCTTTGGAACGCTTACAAATCATCCGTTGCGGAAAAATGGGAGAGAACTGTTGTTGAGACTACGAGTTCTGAGTATGAAGAAAAATCCTTTTCCGAACATTTTACCAGTCAAAAACCTCCTATCAAAAGCAAAAGAGTGAATAATAAGGAATTTTTTGAATCATCGGCAAGCGAAGACAAAGAATTGTTTTCATATTATATTGGCAACATTACCAAAGATAACGCTTTTTGTTCGAATTTGATTGATTTTTCTGCCGTAAAGTCATCACCATTTTCTATTGTTACGACATCCTCGAATATTATTTCTCGGCTAGAAAATTTGAAGCCAGAAGAAAAGCAAAATATAAGTCGTGATGATTTGCCTAGCCATGGGCAGAAAACTCTTGCAAACGATTTTTCATCGCGGACTGAAGACAGTAAAAAAAAATCCCCGAGAGCAGAAAATCCGACAGGAATAATCGTAACAAGCCTGATTATTATGGTAGTATTAGTAACGATGATAATAAAAAGCTGCACGAAATAGAAAGGGCAAACATGAGTGACTCAAAGTTGTCAAAATTAAAAGAAACAGCAATCGAAGTCTGCAAGAATGTAAAACGCTATATTTCAAAGGAGAAAAACGATGGGATCATTTGATAATATATTTTCGGATGTGCCAGCTGCAAAGCAAGAGCCTTCTCTTCAAAAACTGTATGACTACCAAAAGTTTTACATGGAATTGTTGGAATCTCATAAGGGAGAGATTGATTTTATCGAAGAAAAGTTAAAGGATTTACGATCTGAACAAGTTGCATTTTTTGATACAAAACTGTCTGAAATCAGCAAAAAACTTGATGAAGAATCAATAGATACAGAGTCAAAAAATGAATGGCTGAAGCACCTTGAAGAAAATATGCAGAAAAGCTTTGAATTCAGCGAACGACTACTGAACGATTTTGCAATTATGAAAATCGACGAATTCAAGAAAAAGGCTGAAAAACTTGTTTTTGAAAGGGTGTAAGCAAAATGTTTGACAAGCAACAAAGGCTGTGTCTGAATTTCTTAGAAAAAGTGAAAGAAAATCGGCAGAAAATCTTTTCAGATGTAGAAATAACGAATCCCGACCTGTATTTTGCTTTGCGGACAAAGATTAACTCCGCAAAACAAGACGTATATTTGAGACTATACGATTTGTCCTGGTTTCAAAATCTGTGGGCATCAACCCAGCCTCTATTCGAAAAGAAAGATTTGTCATATTCAGAAAAAAAGAAACTCGTGGACTGGTACGACAAATTTTTAAAATTGTGGGAATTCTCATGTTTCGGAAAAACTTTGATTTCGGAAGAAAAGCGTATTTTAAAAGATATGCTTTCGATGAACGAAAAGTGGGAAGAAAATGTAAAACGAATGGAAGATAAATTCTTAAAAATGAAAGTTGAATTAGATAAAAAATTAGAAAATCTCAAAAAGGAGGAAGAATAAAATGGGATTTGGCAATATGTTTGACAAACTGGATGACATTGTATATGAGCCAGTAAAATTGGTTTGCGATGCATTAAGACGGCCTTTGGATATGCTCGATAAACGTAACCAAAAGAAAATGATGGAATTTGAGCAACAGCTGCAACAGACTGCAGCGGAATTTGATTTAAAACTTGAGATTGAACGGGATAATTCTAAGGTTGATACAGAAGCGCGAAGAAATCGTTTGGCGGCAGAGTTAGCTGAATGGCAAAAGCAAGAGGAACTTAATCGACAAATCGAAACTGCGGAAACGATAAAACGATTGAGTATTGAAATGGGGAAAGCCGCAGCGGAAATTCCCGCAAGCATCGGAAGGATGTCAATTGAAAACAGAGAACGTGCTTACAAAATGGTTAAAGACAGGACAAAAGATTATTGGTCCATGCAATCAGAAATTCGTCGTCAGATTTTGGATTTTCAAAAAGAAGTAAATGAAATGTACGACAAAGATGATCCGATGAGAAACGAAATGTTGAAGACTTCTAACGCCCAAATAGCGGAGATGGTAAAGGCTGCTGGTAGTTTTAGTGCACTAATAAACGACGACTTAAAGCAACTACAAGCAAATATTGATAGTATAGCCCAAGAAAGTGCAAGTACTGTCAATACATATTTACGCGGATTTTCTGGTGGAAACACTCTTATTGCTAAAGACGATACGAATAAGACTGCCATTTCATCTGATGATAAAGCTCTCCTTGAACATGACGGAACAAGTCAACAGCAAAATTAAGATACAGGATAGAGCATGTGTCAAGATTCACGACGTGTAAGTTTTGAGTTTTTAATACAGGATTGAGGGATAACTGACCAACAGAAAGTTACCCTCAGGCTACTGAATGGCAGAAAACTCATTGTAAAAAAAATCACATTTGCTAAACAAAAGGCAGAGTGCTATATTCTTATTGCAAAAAAACATACAAGCAAACAAAGGAGCTTTTTATGATGAAGAAAATTTCAGCACTAACTTTTATGGCAATTTTTGCCCTACCCCTATCTTTTTCCGCAGAAATAACCATTCCCATGGCAAATGGAAAAGATACGACGGTAGGTTCTACATATATTATAGAAAACTACGAAGGCAAATACGTAGACATGGGAAGCAAGTTTAGCATGGTGGACGCAAACAAAGACGGCTACATGGATCTTTTGGAATGCGACATGGAAAATAGCGGTGCATACAACATAGTCTACAACTTATACATCTACAATCCAAAGGCAAAAGTCTTTGATGAAGCCCGCAGTTTTTACAACATTGGCATAGAAAAAGACGGAACAATAACTGAATATTTTAAGGGCAGGGGTTTGGGCGACTGTGGCAGCACTACAATCTGGAAGTGGGACGGCCAAAAATACGCAGAAGTTTCAAGTGAGGTCTTTTTTATTCTTGACGACGTTTATTACAGTCTGTACACAGAATTCTCTGCAAACGGAAAAGAGTCTGTAAAGTATTACAAAGAAATATCTGGCAAAAAGATTGCCATATCCGAAAAAGAATACAATAAAGCCCAGAATAAGTTTGGTAATTAGGCTCCATTTTTAGTTGACAGCAGGAATTTTTGTTTTATACTAATATTAAGAAATACAAACTATAAGGAGCCTCTTATGATGAAGAAATTAATCTCACTTGCAGTTGCCATCTCTTTTGCCTTACCACTGTGTTTTGCAGACAAGATTAATATTCCTGATGGCAAGGGAAATTATAAAACTATAGACGGGGACGAAATTGACCTCATAGACTTGACCAATGACGGATATCTTGACATAAAGGTACGCGTTCCTGCGGATCTTTACGCAGACGTATATAATGATTACATCTTGTACGTATACAATCCTGCAAAAAAAACTTTTGTAGAGGGCGGAAGCTTTTCAAATATTAGCATTGGTAACGATGGAACCATAAGCTCGTCAAGTTATGCCAACAGACTGGGATCAGTCGGATGCAGAACAGAAAGAAAATGGAACGGAAAAGAATTCGCCGTATCATCCACAGAAGATTGGATTGAACCCGGTCCACATGGTATTAGTGCAGATGCTGATAAGTATTACCATTGCACCAGCTACGACACGAACGGCAACAAGGTCAAAGATACCTATTACAAAGAAGTCAATGGAAAAAAGACAGAATGCTCAAAATCTGAATTTGAAAAAATAGAAAAAGCTCTCGGCTGGTAGTTTTTAGTGGGCTGTCCAAAAAGTATTGTCATGCTGAACACGGGTGCTTGCAACCAATTTCAGCATCTACGTTGCATATAGCGTAGAGATTCCGAAACGAGTTCGGAATGACACTGTGCAACGAATTTATTGGACAGCCCCAAAACCCTAAAAAATCCATGAATGGATTTTTGCCTCGTACTTGCCATCAGTAAAGAGCCATGGAGGGCGACTTAGCAACATGCAGAAGTGCGAAGCGCTTCTGCAATCCCTAAAAAATCCACGGAGGGATTTTTCGCTCGTACTTGCCAACCAGTAAAGAGCCATGGAGGGATTTTTGCCTCGTACTTGCCAACCAGTAAAGAGCCATGGATGGCGACTTAGCAACATGCAGAAGTGCGAAGCGCTTCTGCAATCCCCGGAAAATCCATGGATGGATTTTCCGGGGCGTAACATACGCGGGATTGGAAGGGCCGCCGCAGGCGGTTGCCGCAAGGCAATGGAGGCGAAAGCCGAAACCCTGCAAAGCCCGTGACGCAGAGGCATGTCCGGTCGAATTAGCCAAGGAACAAAATGGTAGAGCCGAAAAAAGTTCGTCCATATTCATAAAAGAAGAAAAATCACAAGCCCCTCTTTTGATAGCCAACCATGGTTCGACAAGCTCACCAACCGTGGTTCGACTGCGCTCACCAACCATGGTTCGACTATGCTCAACAACGTGGTTCGACTGCGCTCACCAACCTCAAATTTTTACCTACAGTTGCCATAAGTGCACAATTCCGTTATACTAATAAGACTAAATGCCGATAATTCCGTCTTGTGCGGAAATCAATATATATAAGGAAGAGTTTTGCGCTTTTTAAATGGCATTACTGCTTCCACAGGAACACAGATGAATTTCACAGAATTTTCGCTGCATGAAAAGCTGCAGCAGGGAATCGCCGGGGCAGGTTACGTTGAATGCACTCCGGTTCAGGAGCAGGTGCTCAAGAATTCCCTTGAAGGCCGCGACTTGTATGTTCAGTCGCAGACTGGTACTGGTAAGACAGCCGCTTACCTTGTTTCTATAATACAGCAAATGCTTAGCCGGCAGGACGTTGCGGGAAAGAAAGCGCTTGTGATGGTTCCCACAAGGGAGCTTGCGGTTCAGGTTCAGGAAGAAGCAGAAAAGCTTTGTTCAGCAACAGAATTGGTGTGCTCAAGCTTTTACGGCGGTGTTGGCTACGACAAGCAGGTTGCAGCCCTAAAAAAAGGCGTGGACATAATGATTGGCACCCCAGGCCGCGTAATTGACCTTCACGAGGGTGGCCAGATGGACCTTAGCAGCGTGGCATTCCTTTGCATAGACGAGGCAGACCGCATGTTTGACATGGGCTTCTACCCCGATCTTCGCACGCTAATCAAAGTTCTTCCCGCAGCAGAAAAAAGGCAGACAATGCTCTTTAGCGCAACGCTCAACAGCTACGTAAAGAACCTTGCCTGGGAATACACAAGGAACCCCGCAGAAATTACGATTGCAGCAGACAACATTACGGTTGACGAAATTGACCAGGAGCTGCTCCACGTTTCTAGCGAAAGCAAGATGAAGCTTCTTACTGGCATCATCTCTTCTGAAAAGCCGGAAAGCCTCATCATCTTCTGCAACACAAAGCGCACCTGTGAAGTGGTTGCAAAAAGGCTTAAGATTAACGGCATACAGGCAGACTACATCATCGGTGACCTTCCGCAAAAGGCACGCCTGCGCATCATGGACGACTTTAAGGCTGGCAAGATAAAGTGCCTGGTTGCAACGGACGTAGCAGCACGCGGAATAGACGTTAACGATCTTGCAATGGTCATCAACTACGACCTTCCCAACGAAGCGGAAAACTACGTGCACAGAATTGGCCGTACCGCAAGAGCCGGAAAGTCTGGAAAGGCATACACCTTCTGCTCGGAACAGGACGTTTATTCCCTGCCGCCAATCGAGCGCTACATAGAAAAGCAGATTCCAGCCCGCGTTGCAGAAGAATCCATGCTTGGCGAAGACAAGTCAGAGGGCATGTACATCCGCACGGAAAACTACCACGAAGACTACAACGACAAGAGCGAATTTGGCAGAAGAAGGCAGGCTGAATACGAGCGCAGTGGCCGCGGAAGAAGGGGCAGGCACGCTGAAGGTTCAGTCAGAGCAAGGGGTGAGCGCGGAAAGGGGCGCTACTCCAAGGGCAACAAGGAAGCCTCACGCGAATACAAGAGGGACCGCCGCGTATTCAATGCGGAAGAAGAAGCAATGCTTGCAACAATGTCCATGGACGAGCGCATGAAGCTCTACAAGGAAAAGTTTGCATCCACATCAAAGACAGCCGCAGCTTCCACCAAGCAGGATGGAGGCAAACAGGCATCAGGAAAGCAGGCAGGCGCAAAGGGCAAGAAAGCTTCCGGCAAGGGAAAGAAGTCCTACAAGGATTCTTCACGCAAGCAGTACTCTGCAAAGAATGAATATTCCGGCAAAAACAGGCCGCAGGGCAAACCGTCTTCTGCAAAAGAAGCATCCGGCAAAAAGCGCGGCATCTTTGGCAGGATAAAATCACTGTTCAGCAAAAAATAAGAGGTTCTACAATTGATTACAGTTTCTGACGTTACATTAAAATTCAGCGAAAAGCCGCTGTTCAAAGACGTAAATTTAAAGTTCGTAAAGGGCAACTGCTACGGCATCATCGGAGCAAACGGTGCGGGAAAGTCAACATTCCTAAAGGTGCTTTCTGGAGAACTGGAGCATGACTCAGGCGAAATTTCAATCACCACCGGTGAACGCATGGCAAAGCTTACCCAGGACCACTTTGCATTTGACCAATACTCGGTAAAAGAAACCGTAATGATGGGCTACCCAAAGCTCTATCAGCTTGGCAAAGACAAGGATGCCATCTACGAAAAGCCAGACTTTTCCGAAGAAGACGGAATCAAAGCCGCAGAAATGGAAGCGGAATTTGGCGAGCTTGGCGGCTACGAAGCAGAAAACCAGATTGAACAGATGCTCTCTGGCCTTGGTCTGGAAGAAGAATTCCACGACAAGATGATGAGCGACTTGGACGAAGGCCAGAAGGTCCGCGTACTCTTGGCACAAACACTCTTCGGCAACCCGGACATCCTGCTTTTGGACGAACCTACAAACGGTCTTGACCTCGAAAGCATCTCCTGGCTGGAAAACTTCCTTATAGAATTCCCCAACATAGTAATAGTCGTAAGCCACGACCGCCACTTCCTTAACGCAGTCTGCACCTACATCTGCGACATCGACTACGGCAAAATCACCCAGTTCACCGGAAACTACGACTTCTGGTACCAGATGAGCCAAATCATGCAGAAGCAGGCAAAGGACGAAAAGAAAAAGCGCGAAGACAAAATGGCGGAACTCAAAAGCTTTATCCAGCGCTTTGCAAGCAACGTCTCCAAGGCAGGCCAGGCATCCAGCCGCAAAAAGGTCTTGGAAAAGCTGGAACTGGAAGAGCTTCCGGTTACAAGCCGCAAGTTCCCCTACGTTCACTTCCAGAGCGACCGCGAAATTGGAAACTTCGTGCTAACCGCAGAACACCTTTCGTCAAAAGACAGCGACGGTGCCGTTCTTTTAAACGACTTCTCCATCACCATCCACCCGGGCGAAAAAGTTGCATTCGTCGGAATGGAGCACAACTCCATAACATCCTTCTTTGACATAATCTCCGGAACGCAAAAGTGCGAAGGCGCAAACATCAACTGGGGGCAGACCACAAGCCACTCCTACATGGGACGCGACAACAACGCCTACTTTAACAACGACATGAACATAACCGAATGGCTCAAGCAGTACTCAAAGGAACAGGACGACGCCTATGTGCGCGGTTTCTTGGGCAGGATGCTCTTTAGCGGAGACGAAAGCCTTAAAAAAGTAAAAGTCCTTTCCGGTGGCGAAAAGGTCCGCTGCATGCTTTCAAAAATGATGCTCTCCGGCGCAAACGTCCTAATCCTGGACGACCCGACCAACCACCTGGACCTTGAATCAATCGAAAGCCTTAACGAAGGTCTCGTGCGCTTCCCCGGAGTTGTAATCTTCTCCAGCCACGACCACGAATTCATCAGCACAATCGCAAACCGCATAATCGAAATCACCCCCAAGGGCGTAATCGACCGCATGATGAACTTTGACGACTACCTCAAGGACGAGCAGGTAAAGCAGATGCGAAAAGACTTCTACGCAGGTAGCAAGAAAAAAATCAGAATCTAGCAACCCCAAGCCATTCCCGGGCTTGACCATACACGTCATTCTCGGGCTCGACCCGGGAATCTTTTTATACGGTTCTTTTTATTTTTGCGGCACTTGCTTTTCGTTACAAGCGTTTTTGTAAAAGAAAACCTTGCCATTTTTCCTGTAAAAAAAAGCATTGTGTCATATAGCTATGATTTAACAAGATAAAGAAATATGGTACTCTAAGTCTGACGGGACTTGGAGGCAGGCGAAGGTTGTGCCCGGAAATAAGGAATCCGAAGGATTACCTCGATCGTCAGATTGAATCTCAACCTGCTGCCGTAAAACTAA
>ODAI011022170.1_pt1 | contig 16016 bp, 15 predicted proteins | sample 1539321 | NCBI WGS metagenome assembly ODAI01 (sample SAMN02144231, study PRJEB22623) | gut metagenome | biome: sheep rumen | host: Ovis aries | place: New Zealand
GACGTGCATGCGATCAACCCGGACGTACCTATTGTGAGGTTGAACGCGAGTGGGCCGGTTGATCCTGCGCTGCTCGACGAGATAGTGGGGGAATAGGATGGGCGCGATGAGTGAAAAGCACGGGCCTGATTGCACTTGCGGGTGTCACGACCACGAACACGAACACGAACACGAACACGAACACGGGCACGAGCATCACCACGAGCATGGGCACCATCATCATGATCACGGGACCGCTCACGAGCGCGAAGTCGATTTCAGTTGGGCGAGCGTCGTTCTCGAGTCGCATGTGCATGATCAAGCCGCGACTGTGTCGGCCACAGTTCGTGCGAAGGCGGAAGCCGGCAAGACGTTCGGGGCGCTCGTTGCGGCGCAGAAACTCATAGCTCAGCACGTGGAATCAACGGGCGGCATCGTCGGCCACATCAAAGCTTACGTGCGGGCGGGCGAATCGTTCGCGCACGCTTCGGTCACCGACGCGCAGCACGCGCCCGCATGCGAGGGCGATGCCGGCTTGGTCCTCGGTCCCGACGTGCAATGCCAGCTCGTCGCAATCGCCCTGCTCGTCGACCTGGACGTCCTTGAGGAGATCGTGCTCGAGTCCCTCGCGTGATGAAGCGGGGCGCTTGGTATTTTGCTTTATTGGATTAGCGTCCAAACTTCGGCGCGAGCTCTCGCGAGCTGGTGTTTGCAGCTGCGGAAAACGGATTCCTTTGAAGTTTGGACACTAATCAAGTTCAGGCATCGGACATATGCATGCGGCGCCCAGTGCCCACGGGGGTATAATCGCCTGCATGACTGCCAACATCATTGATTTCGAAAGCGCCCGCGTCCGTGCGGGCGATCACATGGTCCGCGGGTCGGCGGCCTACGGCATGGTGCGTGCGTTCGCGTTGAGCGCGCGCGGGGTCGTGCAAGCCGCCCGCGACGCTCACGACACGTCCCCCGTCGTCACGGCCGCGCTCGGGCGTCTCATGATGGGCGCTCTCATGACGGGGTCGATGTTCAAGCAGCCAGACGAGCTGCTCACGTACATCGTGAAAGGCGACGGCCCCATCCGCGCGATGACGGTCACCGCCAACTGCGAGGGCCAGGTGAAGGGCTTTCCGGGAAACCCGCACGTGTGGGTGCCGGCGCGTCCCGACGGCAAGCTCGACGTGGGCGGCGCCGTGGGGAAGGGAACGCTTTCTGCCGTGCGCGACCTGCCCGGCTTCGAGCCGTACTCGAGCAGGGTCGAGCTCGTCTCGGGCGAGATCGCCGAAGACCTCGCGCACTACTTCGCCGTGAGCGACCAGGTTCCCACGTCCGTGGGCCTGGGCGTGCTCGTCGGTCGCAACTGGGACGTCGAGTGCGCGGGCGGCTTCATCGTGCAGCTCATGCCCGATTGCATCGACGAGGTCGTGGAGCGGCTCGAGCGCAACCTAGCGTCGGTGACGTCGGTCACCGACCTGCTACGCGCGGGCGCCACGCCGACCGACGTGCTCTGTCGCGTGCTCGATGGGCTCGATTACCAGGAGCTCGAGGCGCAACGCGTCGAGTTCTACTGCGGTTGCAACGAGCGGCGCGCCGCGCGTGCCACGATGGCCCTCGGCGAGGCCGAGCTGCGCGACATGATCGCCAAGAACGAGACGGCCGAGGTTTGCTGCCATTTCTGCGGAAAGCGCCACTACCTTTCGCCCGGGCGCCTGCGCGAGCTTTTACGGGGCGATGCGGAAGGGCGATAGGGTCGGGAAACTCTTGCTCTAGATGGAATCGAGCATGTCAAGCATGCCTCGCGAGCTGCGGGGGCTTGCCGGGCGCTTTCGATGAGCTTGGCCTCTCGATTGGCGTGACGGCGGTGGCCCTACGCGTCGCGGTCGGGCGCGAACGAGCGCATGGCGTCTATCGTGCGCTGCATGAGCTCGTCGAGCTCCCAGCCGCAGAGCTCGGCGCCTTGGCGTATGACGTCGCGCGAGCAGCCGGCGGCGAACCGCTTGTCCTTGAACTTCTTCTTGAGCGATTTGAGCGGAAGGTCCATGACGCTCTTCGAGGGCCGCATGAGCACGGCGGCGCCGATGAGCCCGGTCAGCTCGTCGACTGCGTAGAGCACCTTCTCCATGGGCAGATCGGGGTCGGGACATCCCTCGGCGGCGAAGTTGTGGGACTGGATGGCGTGCACGAGCTCGTCGGTGCCGCCGGCCTCGCGCAGCCAGGGCTCCGCCTTGAGCGTGTGCACCTCGAGTTGCGGGAACTCCTCCCAATCGAGGTCGTGCAGGAGCCCGACGATGCCCCAGAACTCCTCGTTTTCCGGGTCGAGCTCGCGCGCGAAATAGCGCATCGTGCCCTCGAGCGTTTCCGCATGCTCGATGTGGAACGGTTCGGAATTGTGCTGCTGCAGCAGCGCGAAGGCCTCCTCGCGCGTGATGCCTGCCTCGAGTTTCGCCATTGCTTCCTCCCATGCTTGCCGATGCGGGGTCGTCCGTCGGGCCGACTCGTGTTTGCGTAATGCGAGTATAGCCGCTTTCGCTTTCGATGGGGCGGGCGCAGCTGGAAGGTGGCTGTCCGCATGGTAGAATCCATCGCATGGACGGGATGCGGACACACAAGCTGAAAACTGCGATCGGGGCCTCGCGCGGCCGCGCGGAAGCCTCTTCGGGCCGATGAGCGAATCGGTTCGGAGGATTGCGGGCGCTGTTGCGGGCCTCGTGCTGGGCGCGGGGTTCATCCTGCTATGCCCCGACATCGGGCTGGGGCGGCAGGGCGTGCTGTGCCTGGGTATCTTGCTCGGGGCGATCGTATGGTGGATAGCGGGCGTGCTGCCCGAGTTCACGACCGGCTTCGTCATGGTCGCCTTGTTCGCCGTGGTGGCCGGCGTGCCCACGACCGTGTCGCTATCGGGGTTCGCCTCCGAGACGTGGTGGCTGCTCGTGGGGGCCTTCGCGCTGGGCGCGGGAATGAGGTCGTCGGGGCTCATGCGGCGCATGGCGCGCGCGGTCGTGCGCGGGTTCCCGAACACGTTTGCGGCCCAGGTTGCCGGCCTCATCGCTGCGAGCACGGTCGTCGGGCCGCTTGTTCCGAGCCTGGCCGCGAAGGTCTCCATACTCGAGCCGATGGCGCTCGGCATCGGCGAGGCGCTCGGTTACGAGCGTTTTGGAAAACCCATGCAGGGCCTGTTTTTGGCCGTGTTCACGAGCGTTCGCAGCATCGGCCTTTTGGCGGTGAGCGCCTCGATCGTGGGCTACGCGATGCTGGCGACGTTACCTGCAGATGTGCAGGCCCAATTCGACATGGCGCATTGGGCGCTCGCTGCCCTGCCGTGGTTCGCGTTCGCCACGGTTGTCAACTACATGGCGCTTGTGGCGACCTACCGGCCAAAAGCAAGCGGCGACGTCGATGGCGCAGACCACGTTCGGGTCGAGTCCCCCGCAGGCGAGGCCGGCCCCATGTCGCGCAGCGAGAAGCAGATGTGCACGATCATCCTGGCCGCCGTGGCGCTTTGGGCGACCCAGCCGCTGCACGGCATCGGCCCGCATATCGTGGCGCTTGCGGGCTTCGCCTGCATGATGGCGTGCGGCATACTCGACAAGCGCGGCATGCGCGAGGCCATCGCATGGGATTCCCTTCTCTTCATCGGGACGGCGTTCGGACTGTCGTCCGTGTTCGCGCAGGCGGGCATACAGGAGTGGCTCGTCGCGGTCGCCGGGCCCGCCTTCGGGGCGCTCGCGGGCAATCCCTACCTGTTCGTGGTCGGCATCGGGGCGCTCACCGTGCTCATGCGCTTCGTCATCGTGTCCGAGGTCGCCTACCTCAACATCGTCATGCCGTTCCTCGTTCCGTTGGCGCTGGCGGCGGGAGTCAACCCGTGGGTCGTCGGCTTCGCCATGTACGCGTGCATCAGCCCCTGGTTCGTCATCTACCAGAACTCGGTCTACCTGCCGGCGCTCTATTCGGTTGACGGCCAAATGGTGCACCATGCCGACGTCGCGAAGTACTGCTTCGTCTACACGGCGATCTGCCTTGCCGCCCTTGCGGCATCCGTGCCGTACTGGCAGTGGATGGGGCTCATGTGACATTCAAAATGTGAAAAAAGGGTCTGACCCTTTTTTCACATTTTGCGTTAGTATGCAAGTGTCCGAAAGGATCCTGACGAGGGCTGCCGTACCAGGCTCTGCAAAGACGGCACGAGTTCATAATGCATTGTGTCGATTGGAGAGTCATGGATTGGGTCGTACTCGTGTTCTCGGGCGTGATGGAATCGGTTTGGGCGATCGCGCTCGACAAATCCGAAGGTTTCGCACACGTCCTTCCCACTGTGGTATTCATTGCTGCGCTGGCGTTGAGCATGCTCGGGTTGGGCTATGCCGCCAAAACGCTGCCCATCGGCGTCGCATACGCCGTCTGGACCGGCATCGGCGTCGTCGCGACGGCGACGTTCAGCATGGCGACGGGCGCCGAGCCCGCATCGACGATCAAGGTGCTGCTTCTGCTCGGCCTCGTCGGGTGCATCGCCGGCTTGCACATCATCTCTTCGTAACGGTTCCCGAACGGAAGCATGGCTTCTTGCAATGCGACGTTGACCGAACGTCGCCGTGCACTAGCATGTGAGGGGAACGAGTACATGCAGCATGCTGAAAGGAAGAGCCGTGGAAAACGCCGCGCAAGTCATCGCAAAACGCAAGAGCGTCAGGACGTTCGAGGACAGGCCCTTGTCGACCGAGGACCGACATGCGCTCGCAGACATGTTGGAAAGCAAGGGCAACCCCTTTGGAGTGCCGGTCGAGTTTCGCTTCCTCGATGCCGAGAAGCACGGGCTTAAGAGCCCGGCGCTCGTGGGCGAGCGCTACTACGTGGCGGCGAAGGTCAAACGGGCGGGGAATTTCGAGATCGCGTTCGGGTACGAGTTCGAGCGGTTCTGCCTCGAGGCGGCTGCGGCCGGGTTGGGCACCGTGATGTTGGCGGCGTCGCTCAACCGCGAGGCGTTCGAGCAGGCGATGCAGGTCGGGAACGACGAGGTCATGCCGGTCGCGAGCCCGGTGGGCTACCCCGCGAAGAAGCGCTCGATGCGCGAGCGCGCGATGCGCAAGGCCATCGGCGCCGATGACCGCCTTGCCTTCGGCGAGCTGTTCTTTGCCGGATCGTTCGACAGTCCGCTCCTCCCCGATGACGCTGGCGGCCTTCTCGCCGCGCTCGAGGCCGTCCAGCTCGCGCCGTCGGCGGCGAACAAGCAGCCGTGGCGGCTGGTGGTCGATGGCTCCAAGGTCCATTTCTACGAGCAGCGCACGGTGAAGGAAAGCCCGCTCGGCGACGTGCAGAAGGTCGACATGGGCATCGCTCTCGTGCATTTCGACCTCGTCGCCCGCGAATCGGGTTTCGTGACGCGGTTCGAGCAGGACGACCCCGGCATCGCCTCTCCTGAGGGCTGCGAGTACATAGCGACGTGCGAGGTCGCCCGATAACCGACGGCAACCGGTCGGCGGCGGGCGGTAGGGCGGTAGGTGCCGCACCCTCCCAATAAAGCAGGATTTGCAATTAATGGGTAGTTGCATATAGAATCATGGGGAGGCTAGTGGTACACCAAATCGTCTTTAGGAGGAACGATGCGTAAAACAAAGGTGTTCGCAGGCAAGAAGCACGTGTACGACACCAGCAAGGCCGAGGCTTTGGGCAACCGCGCCCACAGCTACTACGGCGACCCGGCGGGCTTTGAGGAGACGCTGTACAAGACCAAGGGCGGCCTGTACTTCCTCTGGGGCCTCGGCGGTGCCGACAGCCCGTACAGCGCCGGCGAGGACATCCGCCCGATATCCGAGAAAGAGGCGAAGGCCTGGCTCGAGGCGTAAACCGCGCTGGTTTGCCAAGCGACGCGGGGACGCACGCGTCGGGGGAGTGCACCGAAGATGCGCTTTCCCGGCCGGCGCCCCCGCTTTTTTTGCCACATGCCGTGCGCGGCCGTGCGCGGCGGGCGATCTCTCCGTGCGCTAGAATGGGCGTGCCTCCAAGGGTCGTGTCCCTGGAGCCACGTTCCTTGAGGTCATGTGCTTCTGGAGCGACGCGCCCCTGGGACAAGGCGCTCCTTTGGCCATGCGGCCCTCTTTTCTGAAAGGTCCTTATGGAATCGTTCGAGCTCATCCTCATCATGCTGGCGTGCGTCATCGCGTCGGCCGTCATAGACCCGCTCCTGAAACGGCTGGCACTGCCGCTCGTGCAGATTCTCGTCGGTTTCGTCGCCGCGCTCGTGTTGCCCGAAGTCGCTCACGTGAGCATCGACCCCGAGCTGTTCCTCGTGTTGTTCATCGCCCCGCTGCTGTTCAACGAGGCGCGCGAGGCGTCGAACCGTACGCTCTGGTCGAACAAGGCGTCCATCCTGTCGTTGGCCATCGGGCTCGTGCTCGTCACCGTCCTCGTGGTGGGATTCGCCCTCAACCTCATGGTTCCCTCCATTCCGCTCGCGGCCGCGTTTGCCTGCGCGGCGGCGCTCGGGCCGACCGACGCCGCCGCCGTCGGTGCGCTCGGATCCACCATCAAGCTTTCGACGCGGCAGAAGACGCTGCTGTCGGGCGAATCGCTCATCAACGACGCATCGGGCGTCGTGTCGTTCGAGTTCGCCGTTGCCGCCGCGACGACGGGCGTGTTCTCCGCTACCGATGCCGGCCAGTCGTTCGCCGTGCTGTTCCTCGGGGGCATCGTGTTCGGCCTCGTTATCGGCTTCGTCGCCTTCGCGATGATGAATGCCGTGCGCCGCCGCGGGTTCGACAACACGACCGTGCATGTGCTCTACGAGGTGTTCACGCCGTTTGCGGTGTTCCTCGCGGCCGAGGCGATCGGGGTGAGCGGCATCCTCGCCGTTGTGGCGGCAGGTTTGGTAATGGGCAGGGAGGTGCCGCGCCTGACGTCGAGCGCGCTCGCCAAGCAGCAGATGATTTCCGAGGGGTTCTGGGAGATCATCGTATTTCTCATCAACGGCATCATCTTCGTTCTGCTCGGCATGCAGCTGCCCCAGGCCATGTCGCCCACGTTCGCGGGCGGCTTCGACCTCGGACGGCTCGTGGGCGTCGTCTTGGCCATGACGCTGCTCGTCGAGGGGGTGCGCTTCGTTTGGCTGAGCGTCATGGAGCTGTGCCACCGCGATCCCGAAACGGGCGAACGGGGCATGTCGCGGCCTGGCGCGACGTTGCGCGATGCGTTCGTTACGACCATCGCCGGCCCGAAGGGCGCGGTTACGCTGTCCATCATCTTCACCCTTCCGTATCTCATGCCCGATGGGAGCGCGTTCCCTGAGCGCGATCTCATCATCTTCCTGACGGCGGGCGTCATACTGTGCACGCTCGTCGTCGCGAACGTGCTTTTGCCGATCGCCGCGCCGAAGCTGGAGACGGGGCTCGACGAGTTGGAAATGCGCAAGGCGAGCATCGCCGTTCTCTCCGCCGTCGTACGCGAACTGCGCGTCATGGTGCGTGAGAACGAGGGCACGGAATACGAGCCCGCGATGCGGTTGACCATCGCGCGATACCGCACGCGACTCGCGCGGGAGCGGATGCAGATGGAGGGCTGCGGCGAGGCGATGCGCGAGCTGATCGGGGAGGTGCTCGAGCTGCAGCAAGCGCGAGCCGACGAGATCCAGCTCGATCCGCGCAACGCGGGCGCGTTCACGGCGGACGAGGCGGCGCCCTATTACGCGATGCTGCGCGGCATACGCAGCTCGATCGGGTATTTCGACAAAGCCGAGAACGTCGGCTCCCGGTTCTACGACTTGCGCGGGGCCTTCGCCCTGCTGCGTCAGCGCATTCGGCCGACGGGGATTGCCGACGAGCGTTCCGAGCGCGTCTACTACGATGCGTGCCGGTTTGCCATCGACCTCGAGCATGTCGCCATCGACTACCTCGACTCGGTGGCGGAGGGCGAGGACGGCCCGCGTGCGGAAGTGGCCTCCACGCTCGCCGCGGAGCATCGCAGCTCGCTCGACTCGCTGTGGGCTCGCATCAATTACGGGCAGGGCGCGGATCTGCGCCACGACGGGCCCATCGTCCACGAGGCGGGGACGACCATGCCCGAGGGGATGCGGCAGACGTTCGGCGACCAGTTCGCGCAGGCGCGCCAGCATGCCGACGACGTGGACGCGGCCGCGCTCGAGATCGAGCTCGACGAGATTCGCCGGTTGCAGAGGGACGGCACGATATCCTCCCAGGCGGCCGCCCGGCTGCGCGGGGACGTTTACGTGTTCCAGATGCAACTGGGGGAGTGATATACGTTAATCTTTGATTCGACCTTTTTTCACGGGGAAAGGAGACCAGCATCATGCTGCACGTGGTTACCGACGAGAGCTTCGAGCAGGAGGTCGTGAACAGCGATTTGCCCTGCGTCATCGAGTTCACCGAAGGTTGGTGCACGATGTGCGATGCCATGCAACCCACGCTCGAGGCGCTGTCGGAGAAGCTCGGCAACGAGGTTAAGTTCTGCACCGTCAACGTCGGCTCGGAGAAGAAGCTGCGCATCAAGTTCGCGGTGGCAGCGCTGCCCTACATCGTCTACGTGGCCGACGGCATGAAGACGCCGCTGTTCGACGAGCTCGTCACGGAGGAGCGACTCGAGGAGCGCGTTCGTTTCGTCCTCGAAGGAGGAGAGGCGCCCACGACGCGCCCGCTCTAGGGAATGCGTCAGGGCTCGTAGCACTGACACATTCCTGCTATCGGTGTATTTTGCTCACGTCGATGTCGGCGAGCGTGAAGGCGCCGGTCATGCGCATTGCGTCGGCGAGTTCGTCATGCAGCTTCGCCACGAGGGCGGAGACGCCGACGGCCTGGCCTCCGTAGACGGCAGTCACGAACGGACGGGCCATGATAACCGCGTGTGCGCCGAGGGCGAGGGCCTTGAACACGTCCAAGCCGGAGCGTATGCCCCCGTCCACCATCACGACCATGTCGTCTCCGACCGCGCTTGCGATTGCCGGCAGCACCTCGGCGGTTGCGGGCGTGCCGTCGAGCACGCGTCCGCCGTGGTTCGACACGACGATGCCGGCGGCGCCCGCTTCGGCCGCCTTCTCGGCTCCGCGTGGCGTCATGATCCCCTTCACGATGAAGGGGGCGCCGGCGCTCTGCACGATCTCGCGCAGCTCCTCGACCGACTTGCTTCCCGCCGGGGGTTGGCGATTCTGCAGGAAGGGGAGCCCGGCTGCATCGACGTCCATTGCGATGGCGAATGCGTTGCAATCGCGGGCGAGGAGCATCTTCTCGCGAACCGTGTCAACGTCCCATGGCTTGACGGTCGGCACGCCGAATCCGCCGGCGAGCCCAATTGCGGTCGTCCCGGCCCCGAGGACCGTGGGGTCGACGCCGTCGCCCACAAACGCCGCGATACCCGAATCGGCGCATGCGGGTACGAGTACGTCGTTGTACTCGGCATCGGTGTAGCGATCGCCGTAGTGGAGCTTCACGGCGCCGACGGGGCCGGCGAACACGGGAAGCGCGAACGTGCGCCCGAACAGCTCGAGTTCCGTGTTCACGGACCCGTTTTCATGGAGCGTGTCCATGTTCACGCGGACGTCCTGCCAAGCCGCATAGTTTCGCATGGCGACATCGCCGCGTCCCTTGGCGCCCGGCCCGGGTATCGTGTTCTTGCACGCGCGTCCGTCGCATACCGGGCATGCCTTGCAAAAGCCCATGTTGCCGCGTGCGTTCTCGATGACTTCTCTCCACTCCATATGCCGCTCCTGACGTTCAGCCGTCTTAAACCACATGCCCTGTTTCCTGCGAGGTGATGATGATACGTTATCGGAGGGGCTTGTGCTGCCGTGTCGAGCCGAGCGGTTGAAAGCCCAAGAGCAACAGCAAGGGCGCGGCAGATGCCGCGCCCTTGTGCGATTCGGAAGCGTCGAATGCGCTTCCATGATTTGCCAGGTGGCTCTGGTTGCCAGGCAGTTATGCCGAGATGGCCTCGACCGGGCACTGGTCAATGCAGGACCCGCAGTCGATGCAGGCATCTGCGTCGACCGTGCAGACGCCGTCTACCGAAAGCGCCTCTTGCGGGCATTCGTCCACGCACACGCCGCAGCCGATGCATTCGTCGGTGTTGATGGTAACAGCCATGTTCTCTCCACTCTCTCTTGGCGCCCATTGCGCCTTCCCAAAATCTCGACAGGAACGTCGTCTGTCGAGGCCCATTGTACTGGCAATCCGGTAATGCCAAGTCAAATTCCTCAAATGCCCAACTGGTTGGGGTCCGTTTTACTGGTAATCGGGAAGCACGAAGTCGAATTCCTCGATTGCCTTCTTCTCGATCGGTGCAAACTCGAACTGCGCCATGAACGCCTGGGTGCCGATGCCGTGGTTCTCGAGGGCGACCGGCGAGATGCTGCCGAAATTGCTCTCGAGGTAGGTCATGTTCTGGTCCATGAGCACCCATGAGTCGGCGGGATGGTATGCCGGAGCGACGCCGGGCGGGATGGGCATGAAGAAATGGTTGTCGATGCCGAACTCGGTGAGGAACTCGTCGACGATCTTGCGCCAGGCTACCTTGTCGATTTCAGGTCCATAGGCGCCGAAGGAGAGCGCCACCCTCTCGATGGGGTCGTTGCCGTCGCGTCCGGGAAGGAAGATGTGCCTGATTTCGAAGATCTTGCACTCCTGTTCCCCTGCCTTCCAGTTTGCAGCGAGCGCTTCTTCGAGTGCGGGGGTGAGCACGGTGGGCAGGCCGGTGTAGGCTCCGAGGGGCTCGTCGACCTTGACGCCGACGTTGTTGGTGTCCCATGCCTCCTGGATCATGTTCATCTTCACGTAGCAGTCGGATTCGTAAACCGGGAGTCCTGCGAACTCGCAGAACCCGAGCTTGCGCAGGACGTTGGAAGCGCGGCTGAAGTACAGGCCGCCAAACGTCGGCGCGTTCCCTTCGTAGCCCTTGAGCTTCGAAACGAGCGGGGAATAGAGCTCGTCGCGCGATTCGATGCCGTACGTGGCCATCGTGACGGCGTCGACGTCGATTTCGAAGAACCACGCCGCCGTCTCGGTGCCGGCGATGCCCAGCAGCGCACGAGCCATGGCGGAAGCCTTGCCTGCGGTGGCAAACTGGAACGTCTTGTCGTCCACAGTTGCGCTGATCGTGGCCTTCACGTTTCCGGTGCCCTCGACGTCAACCGTGGCGCCGATGCCGAAGGCCGCTTCCGCGAGCAGTCCGGCGAAACGTGCGCATTCGCGGGCCGACAGCGATTCGGCGATCCACACGCCCTGGATGACACGGTGAGCGGGATGCGCCTCGTCGCGTCCATCGTATACCGTGCCGGCGGAAAACGCCTTGCAGGGCACGCCGCCCTGCAGCTTCGACAACTGCGCCGCCAGAAGCTCGGAGCGCAGCGCATAGTTGCCGTCTTCGAGCATGATGGGTTTCCTCGATGCGCCCTCGGGGCGCTTGAAAAGCTCGATTGCCCAGTCGGGCGTCTCGATTTCCAGCGCCGTTCCGTCGTCGAGAAGCGTGAAACCGCCCGCGATCAAAGCCCGCTTCAGCGCATCTTCCTGCGCGCGAAGCGGAAAGAGAGTTAACTTTTCCATGCTGACCCTTTACAACGAGATGAACGTTAAGCAGGATGGCGGATTGGATGGAAAAGATGAGAGATTGAAGGTATCCTGCTTTCAATGAGTTTAATCATAGAGAAATTAATTGAATTAATCAATATGAAACTCAGTATGTAATGCAAGATATTGAATGATACTATTGCAGTATAAGCGCCCGACCCCGGAAGCCGGAGGTGCGAAGGATGAAGTTCGACGTGACGCCGGAGCTGGCGTCCCTGCTCAAAACCGTTCGCGTACGCAATGGCGTTTCGTCGAAAGACGTGGCAGAACACTTGGGAAAGAGCCCCTCGTACCTGTCGAAGCTCGAAGGCGGCAGCGTGCGCACTATCGACGAAGACCAGCTCAAGGACATACTCGGGTTCATCTTTTCCGGAGCTGACTTCTACGGTGTCGTGATGCCCGAGGTGGCGGGGCTGTTGTTGGGCACCCTCGAGAGCGCCCGATTGGTCGACCAGGTATGGTTTCTGCAATTCGACGTGATCGAGCGGCCCGTCATCGTGCCCGGGGGAATGGCGCGCGACATGGCGCACAACTTCGACAGCATGCACATGACGGCGAAGCAGGCGGCCGATTTCATCAACTCGAACATCGACTCGGAGATGTCGACGGCATTCCCGGCGAACCAGATAATCGCGATGGACTACAATGGCAGCCGCCGCCTGCTCATTCGCCCCGACTTATCGGAAAAGGTCGTCGATCAGGTAATTCATGGAGACGTTTCCATGACGAGCTATTTCGTCGTGTACACGATCGTGCATTCGATGTTCCGCCTGCAGATGTTTCCCGGCGTGCAGACGAAGCTCCCGCCGGCCGAAGCGGTGGCGTTGTTGAACAGCGCGGCCGAATACATGGGCCGATGGGAGGTCCATTCCCTCGTGGGCTTCAGCCATTTCCTGACATCGGACGAGTTCATCGAGTACCAGATACCTCTGGCGAGCACGCAATCGGGGATCGTCGAGCGCATCGCCTCCCAGCTTTCAGAAATCGTCGACCACGATTCGTTGAACGCAATAAGCGAGCTCAACGCGTTCAACAAGACGCTCGATTGGGATCCCGCGTTCGCGCTCAAGGTCATGGGACTGCCGTTCTCCAAGCTCAATGGAATGAGCTTCGCAAACAAACGCAAGCTCATAGCCGAGATATCCGCGCTGGTTGACCGCTACGACGACATGGACGACTTCGAGCGCAAGATCGAGTCGTACTAACGAAAGACCGCATGGGTACAGAATTGGAAATTTGTTTCCAATAGAAGGAAATTAATTGAATATCTAAGTCGTTTTCTCTAGAATCTGCCTTGGATGAGAGATTGGGGGGAGGGCAGTTTCAGAGGAGAAACTAATGGCTTCGCAATTTCCCAAGCTTCTGGAGCCGGGGACGATTGGCCGTTGGGACATTCCCAATCGCGTCGTCATGGCTCCGATGGGCACGCTCAACGCCGATAAAGACGGCTTCATCACCGACCGTTCCCTCAGGTTCTACATCGAGCAGGCCAAGGGCCGCATGGGCATCATCTTCGTGGAGTGCACGTTCATCGACGACTTCGCCGGCAAGGGCGAGGAGAACAGCCAGATGATCACGCGCCAGGAGCATGTGACCGGCCTGGCCCGTCTCGCATCCGCAATCCGAGACTACAACGTGAAGGCGATTCTGCAGCTCAACCACATGGGCAAGCAGATCACGTTGCACGACCGCCCGTCCATGGGCCCGTCCACCATGAACGAGATGATGGGCGGAATCATGCCGTTCCCCATCACGGGCATGTCCAAGGCCGAGATCCGCAAGACTGTCGAGCAGTTCGGCATCGGCGCCAAGCGCGCCAAGCAGGCCGGGTTCGACGGCGTCGAGATCCACGGCGCCATCAACCACCTCATCGCGATGTTCTGCAGTCCGTTCTACAACCACCGCACCGACGAGTACGGCGGGTCGACCGAGAACCGCGTGCGTTTCTACAAGGAGATCATCGTGGAGATCCAGAAGCAGTGCGGCAAGGATTTCCCGATTGTCGCGCGTCTGTGCGGAGACGAGCGCAGCGCCGATGGCCTGACACTCGAAGAGGGCGTCGCGCAAGCCCTGATACTCGAGAAGACCGGAATCGTGGCCTTCCACATCATGGGCGGCGATTACCGCAACGTGAAGTGCATCAACGCGCAGTACGACCCGCGCGGCGACTTCATGCCCACCGCAAAGGCGTTCAAGGACGCTGGCATCAAGATTCCCATCATCCTCGACGGCGGCTTCACGACGCCCGAACTCGCCGAACAGGCGCTCGAGGAAGGCGTATGCGATTACATCGGCCTGGGCCGCCCCATCATCGCCGACCCGTACTGGGCCGTCAAACTGCGCGAAGGGCGTCCCGAGGACATCAAGCCCTGCATCCGCTGCACGAAGGGCTGCGTCGGCACGATGGCGACGTTCGACTCCGCGTACGGCTTGCGCTGCTCGGTCAACCCGCAGTGCAACATGGCCGGCATCCGCGACATCAACCCCATCACGCGCGTGAAGCGCGTCGGGATCATCGGCGGCGGTCCGGCTGGCTGCGAGGCGGCGTGCCTGCTGCGCCAGCGCGGCCACGAGGTCGACCTCTACGAGAAGCGCAAGATCGGCGGTACCATGAACGAGGCCGCGTTCGACCCCGGCTTCAAGGGCGACATCAAGCACCTCATCGACTACTATGCCGTACAGGTCGAGAAACGCGGCGTCAACGTCATCGAGAAGGAAGCGACCGCGCAAGACATCATCGATGCCGGATACGACGCCGTCATCGTCGCCACCGGCGCCTCGCCGCTGCCTGCCAAATGCAAGGGCTCGTCGGACTACCCCGACAAGGTCATCTCCGTGTTCGACTATGCCACCGACCCCGAGGCGTTCGAGACGGGCGATACGGTGCTCATCGTCGGCGGTTGCTTCATGAACCTCGAGATGGCGTACAGCCTGCTGCTGAAGGGCAAGACCGTGATTGTCAGCTCGCGCCGCGGTTTGCGCATGGGCTCCATGGAACTCGGCGACGACAACTCGTCGCCGCAGCAGCAGCGCCTGAACGTGCTCATGGGCGAGTACCAGCGCTCGGGCAAGCTGCAGTACAAGTTCGGTCACTCCATCGCATCGGTCACCGAAACCGGGGTCGTGTTGCGCGATTCGAAGAAGAAGGAGGTCGAGGTCGCCTGCGACAGCATCATCATGTGCCGCGGCTATCACGGCCGTCCGAAGATGTTCGACGAAATCCGGGCAGCCATACCCGAGACGTACCTGGTGGGCGACGCGATTCTGCGCAGCCGCTGCGACGACAAGCGCGTCATCCACGATGCCATCACGGATGCCTGGGGCATCGCGAACGCAATCTAGAGAGAGGAGATCCATCATGTCGAAATCGCTCGAAGGGAAAGTCGCTATCGTAACCGGCTCCGGCCAGGGCATCGGCCGCGGAATCGCCATCGGCTTGGCGCGTGAGGGCGCGAAGGTCGTCACCAACAACCGCAAGCCGGGAGGGTTCAGCTCGCAGGCTTACGATAAGGACTCCATGCCCGAGGAGGATTACCAGGAGATGCTCTCGTTGGCCGGCGATGCCGATGCCACGGCCGAGCTCATCAAGTCCGAAGGCGGCGAGGCTATCGCCGTGTACGGCGACGTTACTGTCGAAGAGGACGCGAAGGCGCTCGTGCAGGCCGCCCTCGACACATGGGGCCGTATCGATATCGTCGTGAACAACGCTGCGGGCATGGGCACCGGCGGCATCACGCAGCTTTCCGACGCCGATTGGGACAAGATGACCGTCACGAAGATGAAGGGCGCCTTCCACATGATGAAAGCCGCCGTGCCTCATATGATCGAGCAGGGTTACGGCCGCATCTTCAACGGCTCGTCCGATGCATGGATCGGGCTTCCCGGCAACGATGCCTACTCGGCGGGCAACGCCGGCATCGTGGGCCTCACGTATGCGGCGGCCAAGGAGCTGTTCCGCTTCGGCGTCACCGTGAACGCGTACTGCCCGCAAGGCCAGTCGCCCGCGCATGCCGTCGAGTACAACAAGATGCTGCGCCATGTGAAGGAGATGACGGGCAACGATCCCGACCCGCGCCTGCTGGCCGTCGTCGAGGCCGATCACGGCGATCCCGCGAACCTCGGTCCCATCTTCGCGTACCTGTGCACCGACGAGGCAGCGCGCATCTCGGGCGAGGTGTTCGGGTTCAAGTCTTCTGGCAAGATCGACCGCTACGTCTATCCGCAGACGGTTGCCCACGCCGAGCGCGAAGCCGGCACCGGCTACCTCTGGGAAGTCGAGGAGCTGTCCGCCGTGTTCAAGGACATGATGGGCGAGGACTACGAGAGCCACGCCGCCAAGAGGTCTTGGGCGTAAGCCGCTCCAGTTCGGATAGCGCGTGAAGCGAGGCGCCGGCATTTGATGCCGGCGCCTCGTTCGTTTCTGATGAGACGAGTAAGCCGGCCTCCCGAGTGAGTCGGCCTCCCTGTTACCCCGAC
>ODAI011302306.1_pt1 | contig 16015 bp, 12 predicted proteins | sample 1539321 | NCBI WGS metagenome assembly ODAI01 (sample SAMN02144231, study PRJEB22623) | gut metagenome | biome: sheep rumen | host: Ovis aries | place: New Zealand
TCAAACAGCGTGGGAAATGGCTGGTTTCCCAAAACTTCAACTATAATTTTTTATTTTTTGTTGCAACAATGCCACCACTCGCATAACACATTGGGAAACAAGTAGTTAATGTGTTGCAAATGCGTGGCATTGGTGGCAACAACTTCAGTTGACGCATTTCCAGAATCGTTACCAGTATGCGGTAACATCATTACCAATATGTGGTAACACCATTACCACTATGCGGTAACATCATTACCACTATGCGGTAACGTTATTACCAGTATGCGGTAGACATACTACCACACGGCGGTAACAAATATACAAAATAGTTGGCAATAATTGTTCTTGCAAGGTGGTTTTTTTATTAATATAATGATGACAAGGTCAAAGGCCACAAATGACAAAACTGCCGAAGAAAAGTGAGGGTGGAAAAGGAAGATAGTAAAGATTCTTTACACATTTCTTTTCTAGAATGCATGGAAAAGTTGACAAGATTTTGTTGTTTTTTTTCAAAAAGAAAAAATGCTGTCTGTCTTTCTTTTTCAGATGTTGGGGGATAATCGTGTTTCGTTTTCAAAAAAATTTAGTATCTTTGCAACCAATAAACTTTGAACCATCAAATGGAAACAAAAAACAGTAGAAAGATGAAGACAACGAAGACAATGAAGACGCTGACAGGCGCGCTGACGGCTGCCGTGCTGCTCGCGGCTTGCGACAAAGCTGAACCCTCGAAAAGCTATTTCATACAGCTGCAGAAGCCAAGGACGGGTGACTCGTATATGGGCGTGAAGTATGCCAACGAGACGGAGGACAGCCTGGCGTTCTACAGCTCTGGCAGTTGGGCCCTCTCTGCCTATATGGGAACATCGCCTTGGGTGCAGTTCAACGGGCCGACATCGGGCAAAGGAGAGCAGTTTGTGAAGATGGGCGTGACGCTGGAACCCAACACAACGGGCAAGATGCGTGAGGCCTACTACCGCGTGTCTTTGACGGGCACCGACGAGGAGGCATATGCTACATTCGCCTACCAGCAGCTGGCTACGCGCTTGGACGGCACGATGGGCGGCGCTCCGCTGGTGAAGCAGATTGAAGGCTCCGACGGCAGCCTCATCAACATCGCTTGGGACGAGAAGTCGCGACCCACTCACATCACGATAAAGGGTGGACAGAAAGACCTCGAGATGGGTATTTCATACGCTGAGCAGAGTAACGGCACAATGACGGTGACGTTCAACACGCTGAAGAACGTGTTTGTCTATAGCGACACCATCTATACCGTGAACGACCTGACGATGAAGGGGCAGATGGAAGACTCGCGCTTCAACGGCATCAAGAATGTGATTCTGATTCCCCGCCTGTTCACGGGATTCGAAAACACGGGCGAAGCCACGATGCACAAGCAGGCCCTCAGCGGCAAGAGCGAGTATGCTTCGGTGAGGCATGAAGGCGCATACGCAGCATTCTCCGACGGCCTCTACAACATCAGTTTGGAGAATGCGCTGATGGTGAACATGGTGATGGGCAGATTCATCACCACCTATGGCGTCTACTACAACGGAAAATACCAGCTCTATGCCGATGAGGCGCACAGGGCCGACAGCATCGCTGTGGTGAGAACCTTCAGCAACGGCAGCCGACAATACGAGAAGTATGACCTGGAATACTCGAATATTGATGCTCGTGGAACGAGTGTGGACGTGAACCAGCTCATCGAGGGTGTGGAGCAATGCGACCCGCTGATGTTGCTCTCGTTCTTCAAGTTGGCGCGCCAGACGAGTGTCATCAAGAAGGCCACTGGCCGCTACAACACGTATACCGTAGATGCGAAGGCGCGGCCAGACGGTGCTGTGGAGAGTATGACGGTGACGGATAAGAATGGAAAGTCGGTTGTGTATACAATGAAATATTAGAAAGGGACAAGGGGCAAGAGATAAGTGGCAAGAGAATGGCTTTGCTGATTAGCGTTGCTTGAGATTTGCTCCTTGTCCCTCTCGCCTAAAGAGTAATCTCTTGCCCCTTGTACCTTGTCCCTCTTAAGAATCTATGAAAATCGGTAACATCGACCTCGGCAGTCGTCCGCTGTTCCTCGCTCCTATGGAAGACGTGACAGACATCGGTTTCCGCTTGCTTTGCAAACGGTTCGGTGCCTCGATGGTCTATACGGAGTTTGTGTCGGCAGAGGCGCTGGTGCGTTCGGTGAAGTCGACGATGAGCAAGCTGACCATCAGCGATGATGAGCGTCCTGTTGGCATTCAGATTTATGGACGCGACGTGCCGCAGATGGTGGAGGCTGCGAGGATGGTGGAAGAGGCTCATCCCGACGTCATCGACCTGAACTTCGGTTGCCCTGTGAAGAAGGTGGCGGGAAAAGGTGCCGGTGCGGGTATGCTAAGGAACATCCCCCTGATGCTCGACATCACTCGCGAGGTGGTGAAGGCGGTGAAGACGCCGGTGACGGTGAAGACGCGGTTGGGATGGGATATGGAGAACCTGATTATCTGCGACTTGGCGGAACAACTGCAGGACTGCGGCATTCAGGCGCTGACCATTCACGGTCGCACGCGCTCGCAAATGTATACAGGACAAGCCGACTGGACGCTTATCGGCGAGGTAAAACGCAATCCGCGGATTCATATCCCCATCATTGGCAACGGCGATATCACGACCCCCGAGCAGGCTCAGGATGCTTTCGAACGCTATGGAGTGGATGCGGTGATGGTGGGACGCGCTACCTTCGGGCGTCCTTGGATTTTTAAGGAAATAAAGGATTATTTAAAAACCTCCTCCCAACCTCTCCCCGTAGGGGAGGAGCAAGAAGAGAGGTGCAAGGGGCAAGAGATATGTCCCTTTACGCCCGACCACTCCCCTTTAATCCCATTATGCCCACCGCTCACTATTGACGACAAGATTGACATTCTGGAGGAACAGTTGCGCATCAACATCCAACGCATCAGCGAGATGAAAGGTGGTGAAAGCCGCGACAACGAATATCGCGGAATCCTTCATACACGTCGACACTTGGCTGCCAGCCCTATTTTCAAAGGCATCCCCGACTTCCGGCAAACGCGCATCGCTATGCTACGTGCCGAACGTGCTGACGAACTGATTGAGATTTTGGAGCGGTGCCGGGGGATTCTAAAGGGGGAATGAACGCTTGAAAGTTGAAAGGAAAAACAATAAGAAATGTGGAATGGGATTACTCTAATTCAAGAGCATATCTCATTCCACACTCCACATTCCACATTCCACAAATCCCTACAGACTGAAGAATCCGTAGAAGAAGATGCAGGCGGCCTGTGCCTTGTTTTTCATGTTGCGCACTTCGCCCTTGCGGGAGCCGTTGATGAAGACATCGCCATTCGAGCGAATCTCACCCTGACGGGTGCCGTTGACGAAGACGTCGCCATTCGAACGAACCTCGCCCACACGACGTCCTTCCTTAAAGATATCACCATTTGAACGGATTTCGCCCATTCGGCGGCCGTCGACGAAGATGTCGCCATTCGAACGGAACTCGCCCTTGCGGGTGCCATTGATGAAGATGTCGCCATTCGAGCGAATCTCGCCTTTGCGAGTGCCATTAAAGAAGATGTCTTGGCTGCTCTGTGCCACAGCACTTGTGGAGTTCGTAGACGTGGTGGCACGTGTGGCTGTTGCCGTCGGTTGGGCGGCTGGCTGCGAATACTGCGTGTTTGAATTGGTGGTTCCCAGCACGCTGTTGGTGGTGCTCTTCACCCGGTCCACGGTGTTCTCAATGCGGTTGACATTGTAGACGGCGTTGTCGATGGAATAGAGTGTGTTGCTCAAAGAACTGCAGGCAGACAGCACAGAAGTGAGTCCGCACAGGGTAATGGTAAATAAGAATTTCTGTTTCATATTGCTAATAGTTTTTAATGATTTAGTATTTAGTGATGTGCAAAAATACAAATTATAATTGAATAAACGTCTTTTTTCTGGAAAAAAGATAGTGTAAGGCCGCTTGTTCGGATTTTTTTGCCTATATTTGCAGAAAGAATGAGGGGCCCCCTCCAACCTCCCCCCGTAGGGGAGGCTTTTTTGAGGAGGGAGGAGAGAGGAAAGATTAAAGATTAAAAACGATGAACGAGGATTTTGACATCAGGGAAGAGCGATTATCTCCTGCCGAGAAGGAGTTTGAGAACGCGCTTCGTCCCTTGCGGTTCCACGACTTCAGCGGTCAACAGAATGTTGTTGAGAATCTGGAAGTGTTTGTGGAGGCTGCGAAATATCGCGGTGAGCCGTTGGATCACACGCTGCTGCATGGTCCTCCCGGCTTGGGAAAGACGACGCTGTCGAACATCATTGCCAACGAGTTGGGCGTGGGGTTCAAAATAACGAGTGGTCCGGTGCTTGACAAACCGGGCGACTTGGCTGGTATCCTGACGTCGCTGGAGCCGCGCGACGTGCTTTTCATCGACGAGATTCACCGTCTGTCGCCTGTTGTAGAAGAATATCTCTATTCAGCGATGGAGGACTACCGCATTGACATTATGATTGACAAAGGTCCGTCGGCACGTAGCATACAGATTGACCTGAATCCCTTTACACTGGTGGGTGCAACGACGCGTAGCGGTTTGCTGACAGCTCCGTTGCGTGCCCGTTTTGGCATCAACCTGCATCTGGAATACTATGATGCCGACACGCTGGAGCGCATCATCCGTCGCAGTGCGGGCATCCTACAAGTTCCTATCGATGATGAGGCTGCCGCAGAGGTGGCTGGACGATCTCGTGGTACGCCCCGAATAGCGAATGCGCTGTTGCGGCGTGTGCGCGATTTTGCCCAAGTGAAGGGCAGCGGGCGCATCGACCAGAAGATTGCCAACTTTGCGCTGAAGGCGCTGAACATCGACGAATATGGTCTTGACGAGATTGACAACAAGATACTGGTGACGATTATCGACAAGTTCCACGGCGGTCCGGTTGGATTGTCGACGATCGCAACGGCGATAGGCGAAGACACGGGAACGGTGGAGGAAGTCTACGAGCCGTTCCTCATCATGGAAGGCTTCATCAAACGTACGCCCCGCGGTCGTGTGGCCACACATCTGGCTTACGAACACTTGGGGCGCAACCCCTATGTGGGAGGCGCAATGGAGCCTGGGTTGTTTGATTAAAAAGAGGAAAGGGGCAAGGAGCAAGGGGCAAGAGAAATGTCTTTAAAATGGAGTTCCATCTGTGAACCACTTCTCTTGCCCCTTATCTCTTACCCTTTACCTCTTGCCCCTTCTATTTCACAATACTGTTTTCAGGATTACGCAATCCCTTCATGCCAACGACGAAGGCTTTTGCTGAACCGAAACGCAGGAACATGTCGAGTCGTACAGGCACATGGTTGTCATCGTCGGTGACGTAGAATCGCACGATTTCCTTGTATTTGCCGTCTTCGAGTTCAAGATACGAGAGTTGCAGGCAGCGGTATTTCTTTCCGTTATCGCCTTTCACATTGGTCTTTCCACCATATTTTATTTGCGCAGGTGTGCGACTGTCGCCATCAGCAATGGGGAACTTGATGACGTGTCCCTTCTGCCATCCCTCGGGATTGAACGAACGGGCACGGATGAACATGTTGAGCATGTCGTAGATGCAATCGTCGTAGGTATGCTTCGCCCACACATGCTGGCCGTTGGCTTTCTGACGATGCTGACGCACGTTGCATTTGCCGCCAGCATAGTTGTAGAACACCTCGTCCACGTAGTAGCGTTTGCCTTCGCGGGCTCCCTTGCGATAATAGAGCGGAGCCATGTCGAGCGAACTGTAGCAAAGCAGCGTGTCGCGCAGCACGAAGACATCGTCCACCTTTTGATTGCCTCTGGTCACTAGTGAGGCTCTCCATGCCGGACGCCCCTCGTGCGTGGTCTGCACGGTGGACATGCTGGCAGTTCCTGCTTTCACCCACACGAATTTCCAGTTGTAATAGAGATTATACGACAAGTATTCGCCCGACTTGAAGGCGGTGTTGCGGAATGTGCATTGTGCGCTTGCAGTTGCTACTGAGAGCATGCTCAGCAGGCAGAAAAATATAAAGGTCTTTTTCATCGTTCTTGGTTTTTGTTTATATCGCATGTTATCCTTACTATAGATTAGACGGATGAAAGTTTTAATTGTCAATTCTTATAGTCTCACACCAGTAGCCTTCTCCACATATTTGATGCCCAGCTCCTTGGCTCGTTCAAGGTTGCGGCTCTTGACAGTTTTCTTCTTGGCATCGGCTTTCTGCTTCACGATTTCGGCAGGTTTCTGAGTGTTGAGCGGCCGGATGGTGGGATTCCACGTGAGTACCAAGTCCCATTTCGCCTTGCATTCGATAGAGTCGAAATAGTAGTAGACTTCCTCAGGTTGCTCATCGGCGTCGTAGTTGCCGGTGTCCCACTTCCCGTTGGCATTGCGGTCGACGAACATTCGCATGTAATAGTTGGATGGGTTCACATAGAAGAACTCGGCGATGCCGGATGTGGTAGACACACTCTTCACGACTTTCCCCTTCGAGTCGAGCAGTTCGACGACAGCGTGCTTGCCCTGCATGTCCTGAATAGTCATGAGAATAGAACTGTAGTCGTCGTTCGACTTGATGGAAAAACCACTCTTCGACGCTTTCGAAGCATGTCCATAGATGTCGACAAAGGCAGCGCTGTCGATTTCGAGGCTGTATTGCTGCAAGGGTCTCCATTCGCCCATGATGCGGTATTCCTTATTTCCCGTTTGTGAGAATAGGTAACGCGCTTCATACCATAGCGTGTCGATTTTCGTGTAGAGATGTATCTTTGTCGTATCGACAACGTCCAGCGGATAAGGCGAACTGATGTAGATGTTCTTGTCGGGGTCGAGCTTGCCAGGTGCTGAGATGTTCAGCTTGAGCGGTTCCACAGGCATGACGGAGTCGTATGGTTCGCCCTTCTTCTTCAACTTCTCCTGTTTCTTCATCCATTCCTCCATCTCTTTGTTCTGCTGTTTCATCCTTTTGGCGTATGACACTTTCGGCAAGAGTTCCAGCGTGTCGGTCTTTGTGAAGAGCACGCCCGATGAGTCGCTTTGCAGATAACTCACCTCCATTTGCAGCGTGTCTTGGTTGACCAACGCCGTGTCGCGCAGCCAATAAGTGATGGTGTCGCCTTTCGTAGAGGCATCGACAAAGAAGGCGTCCTTCTCATCGAAGTTCATACCACGTATGACCGGCAACTCTTCGTTCCCATAGCTGAAAAAGAATGTAAAACGGTCGGGCTCTTTACGCTCCGTCTTGATGAGGAAGCGGTCGGTCTGCGGCTCTGTGAAGGCACGGAGCATGATGTCGTCGGGCAGGAAATGCGTGTAAGGCACTCGCAAGATGTCGTCGATGTGAAGCGAGTCGCGCCAAATGGTGTCTTGGCGTGTGTCGGGTTTCGACGAAGGTACGATGATGTCGTGGCTGAAAGCCACCATTTCGCTCTTTTGGCTGAACTTATAATCGCCGTCGGCATCTTGCAGGGCATAGGCACGATAATTGCCTGGTGCCACACCTTTGACAACGAAGAATCCACGGCTGTCGGTATGCGAGACACGCAGCATGGGCTGGGTGCGGAATGCCGAGTCGGCGAGATTCTTGTAGAGTCCCACAAGGATTCCCTTCACAGGTTCCAGGTCTTCTGCATTGAGCACATATCCACTCACTTCGAATGTGTCGATGGCCTCGCCAGTAGAGAAACTGTAAGTGTAGTTGCCGAGCGGATTTCCCTCGTTGTTGTCGCTGATGGCGTCAGAGAAGTCGATGGTGTACGTGATGTCGGACATCAGTGTGTCCTTCAGTTCAATCTCGATGACTTTTCCCCGGCTTTTGATTTCGGGAGCCTCTATCTGTGGAGGCGAGACAACAACTTTCTCTGTGGGATTGTCAATCTTTACAAACTCATTGAACACAATCCTCACCTTGTTGCTCTTCACACCCGTTGCCTTGTCGTCAGGGCTGGCGCCCACCACTCGAGGCGGTGTCTCGTCGTACCATCCTCCGTCGGGGCTTCCCATGCGGGCACACGCAGCTAAAAGTAAAAAGGCAAAAAGGTAAAAAGGCAAAAACCGTTCTGCCTTTCTCCCCTTCAAGAACTTATCGTTGTTGTCTGTCATTTGCTTTTTACCTTTTTACTATCTCACTTTCTTTCTATTGCATTGCCAGCATCTCCTCGATGTGTTTGCGAGTGTTGCTCAGTCGTGGAATCTTGTGCTGTCCGCCCAGTTTTCCTTTCGATTTCAACCAGTCGTCGAACAATCCCTCACGCGCTTTCACAATCTCCAGATGCTGGAGCGTGATGTCGTGAAAGCGTTTGGCTTCGTAATCGCTATTCAGTTGTTGAAGCTTTTGGTCGAGTAGTGTTGTGAACAGATCCAGACTTTCGGGCTCGCGCTTGAATTCGATGAGCCATTGGTGGTGGCACTTGGCGTGACTGTCCATAAACACGGGTGCAGCCGTGTATTCACGCACCTCGGCTCCTGTCTGCTCGCAAGCATAAGCCAATCCTTTCTCGGCGTTGTCCATGATGAGTTCCTCGCCAAAGGCGTTGATGAAGTATTTGGTACGTCCGGTGATGATGAACTTATAGGGATTGCGACTTGTAAACTTCACCGTGTCCCCAATCATGTAGCGCCAAAGTCCGCACGACGTAGAGATAATCATCGCATAGTTCCTGTTCAGTTCAATGCCTTGCAGGGGTACGATGTGCTGGCGGTAGTCGTTGTTGCCGTCGGCCACTTCATCGACATATTCCAACGGCAGGAACTCGTAGAAAACACCATAGTCGAGCATCAGGAGCATAGCCGCATCGGCAGGGTCGTCCTGAATGCCAAAGAATCCTTCGCTGGCGTTGTAGGTCTCCATGTAGTGCATGTCGGGTCGGCGGATAAGCTCCTCGTATTGCGGGCGATAGGGTGTGAAGGCGATGCCTCCGTGGAAGAAAACTTCCAAGTTGGGCCACACCTCATCGAGTGTTTGCTTGCCCGAAAGTTCCATAACACGCACCAGCACCGAGAGCATCCACGAGGGCACACCGCTCAGGTTGGTCACATTCTTGTTCATGCATTCGCGGGCAATGCGGTCGCGCTTCACCTCGAAGTCGCTCAGCAGGGCTGTCTGTTTCTTCGGCACACGCAACAAATTGGCCAACGGATTGATGTTCTCGATGAGAATAGCGCTCAAGTCGCCCACCAGCGAGCCCTCCACATTGTAGTTGGGAGCGTGGCTTCCACCCAGTATTAGGCTTCGCCCGTCGAAAAGGCGGCTCTTGGGATTGTTGCGCAGATAGATGGAAAGGGTGTCGAAGCCGCCCGCATAGTGAATGCGATGGAGCCCTTCGTCGGTGACAGGAATGAACTTCGACTTATCGTTGGTGGTGCCACTCGACTTGGCAAACCATTTCACGCGTCCCGGCCAAAGCACGTCGGCTTCTCCGTGACGCATGCGATCGATGGCGTCCTTCAGTTCTTCATAGGTGACCACAGTAAGATTCCGTGCGAAATCCGTGTAGCCGCTCGACTCTGTCAGCGCATGATTCCGCCCGTATTCCGTTTCCCTTCCTTTCTTTATCAGATGCGCCAACACCCGCTGTTGCAGCATTTCCGCATCAGTGGTGTGGTGTTCCAGTTCTCTTTGCCTCGGCAGGAAAATCTTGCCAGCAATGCTTGTCAAACTCATTGTCTTTCGTGCTCTTTAAGGTGCAAAGGTACTGCAAAATGCAGAGAATGGCGCATAATTCACTATTTTTAATATAAAAATAGGTGTACATGCTGCTTGTAGTTCCCTTCTCATGGGCGATTCACGCTTTTTTCCACCACCCCAACGCTGGTACAAAGAAATGTCGGCAATAGCTTCGGAGGGAGTCAAAGCATATCTCTTGTGTAGCCAAAGCATGCTTCTTGTGTTGTCAGTTGTATCCTATGGTGATGTAAAATAAATTATTTCGCAAAGTAAAATAAATTATTTTACAACGCAAAATAAATTATTTTACCGACCAAAATAAATTATTTTACTTGACCATATGCCACAAGTGAAGACACTACTTGCCGCAAATGACAACACTATATGCCGCAAGTGACAATGCCGTATGCCCTCTCTTCGGTTTCAAAACATGATTTTTGTGCAGGCTGAGCGTATGGTTTCAGCAAATTGAAAAAGGCAGCAGCACCGTTTTCAATGCTGTTGCCTTTTCCTTATTTATAACATTCCTCTTTCCTGTTGGAGCTAGATGAAGTTTTAGTTTCAGGCATCTGCCCAAGCAGCAGCCTCGGCTTCGGCAATGATGTCTTCGCGGCTCTTGCCCTTCATGCTGATGTCGCTCAAGTCGAATTCATCGCCATCAACCTCTTCATCTGCTGGATTCGACACTTTCTTCTGCGCTTTCGGAGCGGGCGGAACATCATCGAACACTTCGGTCTTGAACGTGGTGACGTGTTTCTGTTCGTTTTCCTCCACGTGTTGTTCCGGCTGTTGCACAATGATGAAGTCATCGGGCTTCTGCTCGGTGTCAGGCACGTTCTCCACCGGAACTTCCTCCATCTTCGTGCGGTTGGCCTTGGCAGCGAACACCTCATCGATGAACTGGGGCTCTTTGCGCAATCGCTCGAGCGTCAGTTTCGATGCTTGCTGCTGGCTCTCTTTCTTGCTGAATCCAGAGCCTGTGCAACCTTCGACGCCCTCAAGCACCACTTGATAGGTGAAATAGGGACTTCCGTTCTTGTCTTTCTTCTCCTCCAGGCTCTTGAAGTCCATGTTCACGCGGTTCTTCTGGCTCCACTCGATGAGTTTTGACTTGAAGTTGACCTCCTTGTAGGCAACTTTGTCGATGTTAATCATCTGTGCGAGGATGCGTTTCTTCATGAATCGCATACAAGCGTTGTAACCCCGGTCCAGATAGATGGCACCCACCAGAGCCTCGAAGGCATTTCCGCCCATATAGCTGTTGTGGGAGGAACTGCGCCCATTGCTTAGTATGAGTTGGTTGATGCCCATCTCCTGCGCCAGTTTGTTGAGGGTCTCGCGCTGCACCAATTTGCTCCGTGTATTGGTCAAGAATCCTTCACGTTTGCCAGGAAAATGCTGAAACACGATGTCGCCCACCACAGCATCAAGAATAGCGTCGCCAAGGAACTCCAACCGCTCATTGTTCACAGGCTTTCCTTTCTCGTTGCGGCGAGCGATGCTCTTGTGGAGCAGAGCTGTCTTGTAGAGCTCGATGTTGTGGGGATAGAAACCGATGATTTCGTATAAAGACAAATAAAGCTCCTTATCCTTGCGGAAAAGAAGCTTTATTCTATCGATAAAATTACTCAGCATACTTCTTGAAAACTACGCATGCATTGTGTCCGCCGAATCCGAATGTGTTGCTGATGGCAGCACGCACTTCGCGTTTCTGGGCCTTGTTGAATGTGAAGTTGAGGTCGTAGTCGATGTCGGGATCTTTGTCGTCCTCATCGTGGTTGATGGTGGGCGGAACGATGTCGTTCTGCACAGCCAATACGGCAACCATACCCTCGATGGCTCCGGCAGCACCCAGCAGGTGGCCTGTCATCGACTTCGTGCTCGAGATGTTCAACTTGTAAGCGGCGTCGCCGAATACGTCCTTGATGGCTTTGGCTTCGGAGATGTCGCCCACATGCGTACTTGTGCCGTGAACATTGATGTAGTCGATGTCCTCGGGCTTCAGTCCGGCATCTTCAAGAGCAGCCTCCATCACCAGCTTAGCTCCCAGTCCTTCGGGGTGGCTGGCGGTGATGTGATAAGCGTCGGCACTCTCGCCCTCGCCCACCATCTCGGCGTAGATCTTTGCGCCACGAGCCTTTGCGTGCTCCAACTCCTCAAGGATGAGGCAGCCAGCACCCTCGGCCATCACGAATCCATCGCGCGAAGCGCTGAACGGACGGCTGGCACGTGCAGGGTCGTCGTTGCGGGTGGAAAGGGCCTTCATGGCGTTGAAGCCGCCCACACCACACATGCAGATAGCACTCTCGGCACCACCGGCCAGAATAGCGTTGGCCTTGCCCAAACGAATCAAGTTGAAGGCATCTGCCAAAGCGTTGCTTGACGATGCACATGCACTTGTTGTCGTGTAGTTGGGGCCATGGAATCCAAAGTGGATGGAGATGTGACCTGAAGCGATGTCAGCAATCATCTTGGGAATGAAGAATGGCGAAAACTTGGGTCCGTCTTCGATATGCTGGCCATAATAGGTCACTTCGTCCTCAAAAGTGCGGATGCCGCCGATGCCCACGCCATAGACGACTCCAATGCGGTTCTTGTCTTCTTTCTCCAAATCCATGCCGCTGTCTTTTACAGCCTGAATGGCCGAGATGATGGCCAGCTGTGTGTAGCGGTCGAGCTTGCGGGCTTCCTTGCGGTCAATCCAGTCGTTGACGTTCAGGTCTTTAATCTCGCAAGCAAAGTGGGTCTTGCATTTAGAGCTGTCAAACTGCGTAATAGGAGCGGCACCACTAACACCAGCCAGAAGGTTCTTCCAAGTTTCCTCTGGTGAGTTTCCCACAGGTGTAATGGCTCCGAGTCCAGTTACGACTACTCTTTTTATTTCCATGAAAAGAAAATTATGTATATAAAAAATGAAGAATGAAGAGTCCGTTTACCCATCACTCCCCAAGCGGGAAGTGTGGAAACCAGACTCTTCATTCTTCAATCTTTATACTCCATTAAAAATAGATTTATTTGGCGTTTTCCTCGATATAAGAGATAGCGTCACCAACAGTGGCAATCTTCTCGGCTTTGTCGTCGGGAATAGAGATACCGAATTCCTTCTCAAATTCCATGATCAACTCAACGGTATCAAGAGAGTCAGCTCCCAGGTCGTTAGTGAAACTTGCTTCGGGCTTAACCTCTGCTTCTTCAACACCAAGTTTGTCTACAATAATAGCAACTACTTTGCTTTCAATTTCTGACATAATAAATTTGTTTTTAATGTTTAATAATATTTATTTTCTCACTCAAAGATAACATGAAATCTTTTGTCATGTGAATACAACTCACATTGTTACAAAATGATAGCGATTGCCATGAAATCGGGTGCAAAGGAACAAATTTTTATTTAATCCCGCAAATTTTTAAGCAAAAAATGAATCAAGTGTTGCACAAACACCATAACATTGTGCAAAAAAAACGCTAAAAAACAAAATAACATCATGAAACATTCGCTGTTTTGAAATATTAGTACTATATTTGCACATTCATCAAAAACAAAATCCACATGTCATTCACAGAACAATGTAACGAGATTTTCAATAAGGCCATTTCCGACTATCACGTTAAAGATAATGTCGAAACGCCCATTAATAATCCCTACGAACGTAATTCCATTGAGAACAGACTCTATCTGAAGTGCTGGATAGACACCGTACAATGGCACTTTGAGGATATCATCCGCGACCCGCATATCGATCCCATAGAGGCTTTGCAACTGAAACGGCGCATCGACCGTTCTAACCAAGACCGCACCGACCTCGTGGAGCAGATAGATTCGTTCTTCAGACAAAAATACTGCGATGTTGTCATCCAGCCCGATGCCCGACTCAATACCGAGAGTCCCGCATGGGCAATCGACAGGTTGAGCATCCTTGCGTTGAAAATCTATCACATGAAAGAACAAACTCTTCGCACCGATGCACCTGAGGAGCACCGCGACCGTTGTCAGCAGAAACTCAACATCTTGCTCGAACAGCAGCGCGACCTCTCGACAGCCATCGACCAATTGTTGGAAGACATCGCTGAAGGACGCAAGTTCATGAAGGTCTATCGGCAGATGAAGATGTATAATGATCCTTCCACCAACCCCATCCTTTATAAGAAAAACTAATAGAAATCCGGAAACATAGACCAATCCCGACAATCTATGAAGACCGAGCATATTCTCATCATTCGTTTTTCGGCCATCGGGGATGTTGCGATGATGGTCCCCGTGGTTTACACGCTGGCCCAACAATATCCTCATGTGCGCATCACGGTCTTGAGCAGACCTTTTGCGCGCAACTTCTTCGAAAACCTGATGCCAAATGTCGGGTTTATGGAAGCCGACTTGAAAAACGAATATCACGGAATGAAGGGTCTTAACGCCCTCTTCCGCCGGCTGTCGGCCAAACACTTTACCGCCATCGCCGACTTGCACAACATCATACGGTCCAGTTACCTCAGGATGTTGTTCAACATGTCACGCTACAAGGTGGCTCACATCGACAAGCATCGCAAGGGAAAGCATCGCTTGGTGGCACAAACGAACAAAGTGATGGAACAGCAACCCACTTCGTTCCAGAACTATGCCGATGTCTTCGAGCGATTGGGCTACCCCATCGATATTGAGCATTCGCCGTTCACCTCCATCTTTCCACCTGAAGGAGGCCTACTACGCTTGCTTCCACCCGAAATCGGTGAAAAGAAGGTGTTCCAGCAATGGATAGGAATTGCGCCTTATGCTGCCCATCAAGGAAAGATTTATCCCATAGAGCAGATGACACAAGTCATTGAACAATTGGTGAAAAGCCATCCCTCATGCCGCATATTCCTTTTCGGAGGTGGAGCGGGAGAAATGAAACAATTCGACCAATGGGCCAGTCAGTTCAAGCAATGCACCAACGCTTCGGCAATGCTCAACGGCATCAGTCAGGAACTCATCCTCATGAGTCATCTCGATGTGATGCTCTCAATGGACTCCGCCAACATGCATTTGGCTTCGCTCACCGCCACGCCCGTGGTCAGCGTGTGGGGTGCCACCCATCCCTTTGCTGGATTCTTGGGTTGGCGTCAACGTCCTGAGAACATCGTTCAGAGCGACTTGCCTTGCAGACCTTGCTCTGTCTATGGCGGCCGTGCTTGCAGACGAGGCGACTATGCTTGTCTGAGTTCTATCGCTCCATCCTCCATAGTTGAGGCCGTGGAGCGCGTCATCAGCAACGGGGCGTGAACTGACAGTTATGGCCGAAGTTGACAAAAACTGAGCATTTACACATATTTATATTATCAACCATCAAAAACCAAAACATTATGAAGAAGTATGTATGCGACGTTTGCGGGTATGTATACGATCCCGCAGTGGGCGATCCCGATAGTGGCATCGAGCCCGGAACAGCATTCGAAGACATCGCCGACGACTGGGTATGCCCCATCTGCGGTGTAGGAAAAGACGATTTCTCACCTGTTGAGGAATAAGAAAAAACGCCCTCCAAAACTCCCCCATGTGAATGGAACTCATCCGCATGGGGGGATTTTTTTTGACAAACAGCGGTTAACTGAAAAAAAATGATTACCTTTGCACCGCATTTTCTATTTGCACCGCTTTTTTTCACAAAATTCTATGGCTTACAGACGAATAACGGCACTCGAGGCTGCCGAGATGATCAAAGACGGCGACATGATGGCGCTGTCGGGTTTCACACCTAACGCCAATCCAAAGGCTATTTTCCGTGAACTTTCCAAACGGGCCATCCGCTTGCATGAGGCGGGCGAACCCTTCCAAGTGGGTATCCTCACAGGCGCATCCAGTTGCCAAAGCGTTGAAGGCGACATGGCCGCCGCCAAAGCTCTGAAGTTCCGCGCCCCTTTCTCCACGAACAAAGATTTCCGCACGCACACCAATCTGGGTGAGGTGGATTACGAAGACATGCACCTCGGACACATGGCCGAGCGCCTTCGTCGTGGTTTCTATGGCGAAGTGGATTGGGCTGTTATTGAGGTGAGCGACCTTGACGAGGGCGAAGACGAATGCCGCGCCTATCTCACTTCGGCAGGTGGCATTGTCACTACCATTGTGCGTCTGGCCAAGCGCATCATCATCGAGCATAACCAGTTCCATAACCCCAATTCGCGCTATCTGCACGACACGTGGGAACCGCGTGAAGTGTGGGACAACCGTGAGGTGATGGATATCCATACTCCCTACGACCGCATTGGCACCGACTATGTGGTTATCGACCCGAAAAAGATTGTAGGTGTCATTGAAAGTAATATACCGGAGGAAGCACGTGCCTTCAAGGATCCCGATGAAGAAATCATGCTCATCGGCCA
>ODAI010620804.1_pt1 | contig 16013 bp, 16 predicted proteins | sample 1539321 | NCBI WGS metagenome assembly ODAI01 (sample SAMN02144231, study PRJEB22623) | gut metagenome | biome: sheep rumen | host: Ovis aries | place: New Zealand
AGACTTGATATTCCGATGTTCCCGATCAGGCTCGACTTCGCCGCGCCGATCGAGAAGCCAGACCACTGCGAGGAGGAAGGGTTCTCCTTCTCGGTCGGCTACGATTTCTAAGACACACCTACGGAGGAAAGAAAATGAAGAAGATGATGCTTGGCATGATGGCCCTCTGCGCGGCAACTGCGTTCGGAGACCTCAAGATCGGAACGGTCGACATGATGGTGCTCGTCCGCAACCACAAGAACTACGACACCAACAAGAAGATGCTCCAGGATTCCGAGAAGAAATACCAGAAGGAGCTCGACGGCATGAAGGCCGAGCTCGACGCGCTCCAGGACGAGGGCAAGAAGCTCGCCGACCAGGCGAGGAACCCGATGATCTCGCAATCCCAGAAGGACAAGATCGAAAAGGAGCTCCTCGAGATCCAGAACAAGTACGTCGCAGGGCAGCAGAATCTTCGCACCCAGGCGATGAAGTCGCAGGAGAAGCTGCAGGAGTTCGAGTCGATGCTCCTCAAGTCGACGACCGAGGACATTCGCGCGGTCGTGAACAAGTTCGCCGACGACAACGGCTACGACCTCATCATTGAGTCTACCGTCACGGCGTTTGCAAAGAAGTCCTTTGACGTCACCGACGGCATCCTCAAGGAGATGGGCATCGATCCGAAGTACGCCAAGGGCAGGGCGAAAGACGATGAAGGCAAGTGAGCTCGCGAAGATCCTCGGCGGAACGCTTGAGGGCGAGGACGTCGAACTCTCGGCCTGCGGAGGGCTTGAAGAGGCGCGTCCAGGCGACTTGAGCTTCTGCAAGGACCCTAAGCACGTAAAGCTCGTCGAGTCCACCAAGGCATCGGCAGTGCTGCTGCCGCCTGAGTGGGACAAGGGCGCACCGTGCTCGGTGATCCGCGTGGCGGACCCGAACCACGCCTGCATGGCGGCGGCGAAGATGTTCGCCCCGCCTGAGCCCGTGCGCGCACCAGGGGTGCATCCGACGGCGATAGTCGATCCGTCCGTGAAGCTCGGAAAGGACGTCCACATCGGGCCCTTCACCGTCATCGAGAAGGGCGCGGAAATCGGCGACGGCGCGGTCATCGAGGCGCAGGTCTTCATCGGCGAGGGCTGCAAGGTCGGCGCGAAGACGCACATCTATCCGCAGGTCACGCTCCGCGAGGGGACGATCGTCGGCGCGGACTGCATCATCCACTGCGGCGTCAGGCTCGGCGGCGACGGCTACGGCTTCAACAACGGCCGCCGCGAGGACGGCTCGGTGTTCATCGAGAAGATTCCCCAGCTCGGCATCGTCGAGATAGGCGACGGCGTGGAGATCGGCTCCAACACGACGATTGACCGTGCGCGCATCGGCCGCACCTACATCGGTCCGATGACGAAGATCGACAACCTCGTGCAGATCGGCCACAACGTCAAGGTCAAGGGGTATTCAGGGCTCATCGCGCAGTCCGGCGTCGCCGGCTCGACCGAGATCGGCTACGGCTGCCTCATCTGGGCGCAGGCGGGCATCTCCGGCCACATCAAGATCGCCGACGGCGTGCAGGTCGGCCCTCAGGCCGGCGTTCCGCAGTCGCTCGACGGCTCGCTCAAGTACGTGATCGGCGCTCCTGCCATGAGCATGAAGGACCTCGCGGCGATAACGCTCGCCCCGAAGATGATCCAGAAGCTCAAGGGCGAGGTCAAGGAACTAAAGGCGCAGCTCGCCGCGAAGTAAATGCCGATCTACGTCTACGAGGCCGTTGAACCGGAGAAGGGCTGCGCGAAGTGCCGCGGCGGATTCGAGGTTTCGCAGTCCATAAAGGACGACAAGCTCGCGGCGTGCCCCGACTGCGGGGCGAAGATCCAGCGCGTCATACAGGCCCCCGGGCTCGCGCACTCCAAGACGGACCTCCACTACCGCGCCAAACGCGCGGGATTCCATTCGCTCAAGCGCGTGAACAAGGGCGAATACGAGAAGATGTACTGAGGGGATTGCACAATGAGTCGGCTTGAACCGTGTAGAACGTGTAGGGCGTGTGGAGACGGGCTCCTTGGCCGTATCATGCCGAAAAGTCGATTTGCTGTCGCCCTGATTGTCGCGTGTCTGGCTTTTTCGTCGTTTGCCGACGAAGAGGCGAACGGAGAAACAGGCTGGTATTCCGGCGCGGCGGCGCAGCTTGTCCTGCCGCAGGGCGGCTCCGGGATGAGGCGTCTTGGCGGCGCTGCGGCGCGTGTCGGCTACTACTTTACCGGCTCCCTCGCGTTCGAGGCCGAGACCGCGTGGCTTGAGAACGTCGTGGGGCTTTCCGCCCGCGCTCTCTGGCATCTTCACGGCTGGGAAGAGTTCAACATGCTCTTCGGCTATGAGCGCTTCGACCCGTTCCTGACGCTCGGCGCGCGCGGCTGGATACACGACGGGCAGGTCGGTCCGTCCGCCGGCCTTGGCGCGTTCTACTACCTTACCGACTCCTGGGCGCTTAGGTTCGACGCGGACATGACGCTCGGGCTTGACACCGACGTCGAGACGGTGTTCTCGCTTTCCGCCGGCTTGCAGTATTCCTTCTAATCGACTCTGCGTCTCTGCGCCTCTGCGTTAAAAAAATATGAAAAACTGCCGAGAGGAATGGTTTGACAAAGACGCGAAGGTCGCGGTGACAATTGTCGACGTGACTGACGCTGCGCAGGCGCTTGCCCGCGGACATCTCTGCGGTCCGACGAGCGCCTACTTTCTCTCCAAGGCGCTTGCCGCCGCGGCGCTCCTCGGGGGCGAAATGTCCGAGGACGACGAGACTCTGATTCTCCAGATGAAGTGCAAGGGGCCCTTGGGCGGCTTCAACGTCGAATGCACTGCGGCGGGAACCCTGCGCGGCTACACTGAAAAGAAGATACTCGACGACTTCGACGGAATGGGCGTTCCCGACCCCAGGAAGGCGGTCGGCGAAAAGCAGCTGCAGGTCACGCGCTCTGTCCCTGGTCGCATACTCTCGCAGGGAATTTCCAACTCCCTCGACGGCTATCTCGCAGGGTCTCTCCAGCGCAAGGCCGTAATTTTCCTCGAAGCCGCGGTGAGCGACGACGTGGAGATTCTCGAGGCGCGCGGCGTGATGGTCGAGGAAATGCCCGACGCAAAGGACACAAGCGTCCTCTCGGTCGATCTTCTCGGGAAATCGCGTTCGGGCGCTCTCGCCGTCGCCTCCCGCAACATCCTCGGAAAGCTCGGGCTCAAGAACGCCGAGCTCCGCAAGACGGCTCCGCTCTCGTTCGCGTGCCGCTGCTCGCCCGACCGCGCGATCGCCATGCTCGCGGCCCTGTCGCCAGAGGAGCGCGCCGCGCTTCCGCCGACGATCGACATCACTTGCCACATGTGCGGCAGAACCTTCACGGTGCCGCGCTGACAATGGCGAATGTACCAGAGACTTCTACGACGCTTTTGAGGAACGTGAGGGACGCGGAGCATCCGCGCTGGCCCGAGTTCGTCGCGAAGTACCGTCCGATGATGGAGGCATACCTTAATGCGCATTTTCCGACATTGGAGGCGGACGACGTAATCCAGGAGACTTTCGCCGCGCTATGCGGCATTCTGCCGAGCTACATCTACGATCCGGACGAGAAGGGGCACTTCCGCAACTACCTGACTGGCATCCTTCGCAACAAGGCGCGGCGTGCGCTCTGCAAGAGTGGTCGCCAGGCAGAGATAAACGACATGACCGGAGCTGGCTCTATGACCGCGCCGCAAAGCGTTGTTCAAGACGACGACCAATCCTGGCGCGAGGCCATCTTCGAAATCGCTCTGCGTCGCTTTCTTTCCGAGAAGGCCATCGCCGACCGCACAAAGCGCATCTTCGAGCGTACGGCGCTAAACGGCGAGTCTCCCGAATCCGTCGCCGCCTCGCTCAAGATGACGCGCCATGCCGTCGACCAGGCCAAGAGCCGTGCGATGACTCGCCTGCGCGAGCTCGTCAAGGAACTGGAGTCCGTCTATGGATGAGGATTCCATCTCGGCGATGTGCGCCGCGCACGGACCTGTCGCCTCCGCTTGTCGCTTTGCCGCTGGCACCGTCTTCGGCGACTGGCGTGTGACGGCGTTCATCGGACGCGGCGGGAACGGCGAAGTCTATTGCGCGGAACACGTTTCGCTCGGCACACCCGCCGCAGTCAAGGTGTTGGTGCGTGACGAGCCGCACGCAAAGGAGCGCTTCACCCGCGAGGCGAAGCTGCTTTCGCAACTGAGGTCCAAGTCGTTTCCGCAATTCTATTCGTACGGCGAGGCGAACGGATGCCCATATCTCGCGATGGAACTTCTTGAGCCGGGCGAACTTCCATCTGGCGACCGAAATGTTGCGCGATTTCTTTTCTCGGTATGCGATGCCGTCGCCGAGCTTCATTCGCGAGGCTACATTCACCGCGACATAAAGCCCAGCAACATCCTGTGGCGTACCGGGACAGCGGGCGGCTCGCCCGTTGCAGTCCCCGTTCTCGCCGACCTTGGGCTCGTCAAGTCTATCATGACATCCGACGGCGGACGATCGACATCGGACGTTACTCTCGGCGGCGTTGGCACGCCCGGCTACGGCGCACCCGAGCAGATGGAGCGCGGCGAGGCGACAGTGTCGTCCGACATCCATGCACTCGGCGTCCTTGCCGACTGCTGCTTCGACGGCAAGCCGCCGCGCACATGGGCGCGGATCATTCGCCGTGCCACGTCGTCCATTCCCGCGCATCGCTATCCAACCGTTGCCGCACTCGCCCGCGCAATTCGCTGGCGGCATCTGCGTCGCGATGCACAGATGAGTCTGGGCTTCATGGTTGTCATTGTTGCCTCCGTAGCGGTGTTGCAGAAGCCGGTTGGACGGCTCTGGACGCGATGGCAGACGTGGCGGAAGGCTCCGGTCCTCAACGCATCGGCGCAATTGGACGGTAGGGACGCTGCGGATGTCCGATGGTATCTGAACGACAGTCCAATTGTCCTGCCATACCGTTTCGCCGATAGAGACGGCGGATTGCCCAACTGGATTCCTCGGCATCTGTCTGCGGTGACGGAGAAGGACGGGAAGATGTATTCTTCTCCTAATGTCGACATTGTCCCGACTTGGGAGGGGCGCAGGGAAGTGTCGTTGTCGTTGCACGAAAGCCTTGAGAGCGGAACGCCGATTCGAATCTGGGCTTCAGACGGAACGCCGTTTGATTTTGCATGGTGTCCGCCCGGTACGAATAACACCGGTGGAGCTGGTTTCTGGATGGCGACGAAGCGGTTGACAGGACGCCAGTTCAGGACTTTTCTCGAAGACCGCGTTTCCCGCCATACGCCCATATCATGGTGCGACGAAAAGGATCTTTCGCCTGACCGCCTCGTTCGGCTTGAATTCAACTTTAACGAAACAGTGCCGGTCGTATCCTTTCCGGACTATGGCCTTACCATGGGACCGCCGACGGTTGCGCAGTGGCGTCGCGGCATAGGACTTGTCGAAGACTTCGACGGAAAGTCGTCCGAATGGGCGCTCGTGCCGCCCACTTCCGGCGAAGGGATTAGAAGTCGCGGCGGATGGATGAGAATGGACGGAACCGGCAAGGAGGAGTTTATCGCCAACCTCATGGTCTACCATCGCAAGAATGACTACACTGCGTATGTCCGCTGCATTGCAGAGAGCGCGTTTCAGAACGAGACGAATGTTGTCCTGTACTGTAAGGCGCAGACACTACTTCGTTCGGCAGAGCCGGACGCGGTTGCGCGTGGTGAAGCGATGTTGAAGGGGTTCTTTCAGTCCGACGACGACGAGCTGAGTTTGCTGGCGAAGGCATGCTGCATCGAGCGCGGGAACGCAGTACTTGATGATTTCGGCGGCGTCAACGCTGCGCGGCGGTTGCGATTTGCTGCGGTGAGACGCGGCGATTCGAAGACACTTGAGCAACTTGCGGTCTCAGACCCCGACTCCGATATTAGAAAGGCGGCCTACGAGAGCATGGCAGATCCATCGCCGATGGTCACTGCGATGTACATCGCGCAGATTCGCGTCGAAGACGATCCGGGCGACCTGTCCAAGCCGTTAAAGGCCGTCAGGAACCTTTGCGACCGCGAGGCTCTTGTATTTCTGGCCGAACACGGTCGGCTTAAAATCATTGCTGACGAGGCGCGTGCACGGTTAGCCGCTCTTGATGCTGAGTGAGGCTCGTTTCCCCGCGTGAGATTTTGCCGCGCAAAAAAGTGCGTCCAGTAAAATCAGTGTTGTGGAGGAATGAAGATGGTGCGCAGCAAAAACGCTAAAGTGCGTCACATGTCCTCAATGGAGACGCCGGCGATTTCATGGCCGCCAGCCTCTTTGTCGGGATGCTTCCTGAAGAATGCCTCGACCTTCCTTTCCAGCTCGCGCCTGTCGTACCGCGAGGCATTTGTCTTGATTTCATAGAAATCAAGTCTGCCGGAGAACTCGTTCTCGCAGACGAGGTCGATCTCGTTCTCGCCCTTCCTGTCCCACCAGCCGCCGATTTTAGTGTACCGACCCTCCTCGAGGAACTTCGCCTTGAAATACTGCTCCAGGGCGATGCCGGAGAAAGCGTCGAAATCCCGTTCGACAATCTCCATCAGAGGCGCATTTTTTCGCTGTTCCACCAAATGCATGTACTTGTATATGAATCGGAACCAGAACCGCAGAAAGCAATCGTCAATGCGGTAGAGGCAGTTTTTGTTCGATGACTTTTCGTAGACTGGCTGCGTCTTGGACAAAAAGGAATAGAATGTCTCGAGCTTCGTAAGATGTCCGCCGATGTCTGACCCGACAATGTTTTTTATCTCCGCAAAAGCCGTCTTTCCGGAGGCCACGGCAGAGAGGATGGAGAAATAAGTAGAATACTCCTTGCCGAATTCACTTGAAAGTATCACTACCCCTTCGTCAACAAACGGCGAAGCAAGCGAATAGACGAACTTCAGCATGGCCTTGCGCGTATACGCCTTCGCATCCATGAAGAGCGACACATACCGCGCAACCCCGCCAGTAATCGTCCAAAGGGCAAGAAGGTCTTTCTTCGAATAGTTTCCGTTGTGCTCGGCAAGGATTTTCTTGAGCAGCTCCACAGAGAACGGATTGAGCTTCAGTTTGCCTGTGTTGCGTCCGTACAGAGGCTGCGAGTCGTCGAAGAATATCTTGTTCATCAACCTGTTCACGCTGCCGCAGACGACGAGATTGATCTTCGCCGTCTTGTGGTAGCGGTCCCATGCCCCCTGAATGTCGCCGAATATGGCTGGATCTATGATGTCAAACTCCTGGAACTCGTCGATTACGAGCGTCAGCGGCTCATGGACGGAATACTCCATTATCGACTCGAAAAGCTGACCGAACCGTTCAGGAGCACCGTAGAGGTTGATCGGCACCGTGCGTTTAACCTCCTCCTGAAATATTCCGCACAGATCCTTTTCGGAGCGTCTCGTCACAAGAAGGTATATATACGGCATCCGGCCATCGTTGAACGCCCGGTCTATCAGTTCCGTCTTTCCCACGCGTCTGCGTCCAGTCACTACCGTGAACCGCGCCGCCTCGCGCGATAGGTCGCGGATATTTGAAAGTTCCGCAAGTTCATCCTGTCTGCCGTAGAATTTCATACTGTATCCTCCTTGCTACACAAACGGCCATGTGGCACACCGCCGTTTGCCACACCGCCGTTTGCGTGAGTATTGTATCAAATTATCCGCCATTCCCGCAATCCTGAACTTTATGTCACGCTTATCCCGGCGTTGGGGGCGTCCTAACGCATGTCTTTGCGTGGCGTCACTCACCGGATATGGTCTCTGAAATATTCCTGCGTGAGATTTCGCCGCGCGGCGGCAGTATGGGGTAGAGGAGAGGTCTGCCCTTTCCACGGAAGAAGGCGCGGAGTCGCGAATTGACGCTTGCGAATTCTTGCAGAATGAAGCCCACAAAAGGCGGAAGTTTTGCTATAATTCGCATTAGACAATTTAAGACTTTGCGTTCTACGCATCGTTTTGGCTACCGGTGGAATGTAGGAGTTCAAACGGTAAGAGCCATGACGGAGCGAGGAATGCGCCCATTCAGGGCGCATCCTCTTCCGTGGTTCTTACCGGGCATCCTACAGCCTCACCGGAACCGCGGCAGGGGATAGCGCCCTCTTTCTTTTGCCGCAAACGAAACACGGGCAAAAGAAAGGAAATAACAATGAAACTGCTAATGAAAATCCTGAAGAATATCATACTCCTGCCGTTTCTGCCCATTCGGCTTGGATGGAGGTGGTCGGCTGGTGCCAAAGCGTCAAAAAGTTACCTCTTTGGCAAAAAGGACCGTGATGGAAACATTGTTCATTCTGAGAAAATGGATTCATCTTCGTCGAGATTGGTCGGAACTATCTTTATAGCGGGAATCATTTATTATGGAGTTTTTCAGGGGATCTCTTATGTCGTGGAAAAGTTCTCTTCTCGCTCAGAGACAAGACCTACACCTGTCGTAGAGCGGCAAGAGAATGTCGAGCAATCGACTGTTAATCAGTGACGATAAACAATCATAAGCGAAAAGGATAAGGGATGAAGATTGTAAAACGGTTTTTCGTTGCTGCCATGATCGGTAGTGTGGCCCTTGTCGGCTGCTCGCAGGACGAACGGGATGAAATAGCCGACCGTGGCGAGAATGCGTGGAATGCGCTGAAAGGCGAAACCACGCCCGGCGAGAAGACGCCGCGTATCGTAAAGGAACAGCAGCGCAAGGAGCGCATTCGTCAGAACAACACCTGGACGCCGGAGAATCGTGCGCACCATCCTGTCGAATACTGCCAGGCTCAGCTGGAAGACCTTCAGTGCTATTCGCGCGAACTGGAGGCGCGGGCGCATGAGAAGTCATGCGCAATCGCCGCCGTGAAGCGGACTCTTGGCGACAACGAGACGATGGAGCAGAACCTCAAGAAGTTTGTTGCCGAGGCAAAGGCGAAATACAAGGAGTGCGAGGCCGCGAACAGCTGGCCGGCCACGCTTGGGGGATTCTCTCTTTCCCGTGAAAAGACGCAGGAGAAGATAATCGACGCGGCGCAGAAGCTTGCTGAGATACAGTCTGGAACCGATAGCAAGAAGAACCAGCTGGTGGCGCTCGAAAAGGCCCTGAAAACCACTCAGGACGAGCAGAAGCGCATTGCGAAGATTCGCGAACAGGTGCAGAACACCATCAACGATCTCCGCATCAAGAAGGTCATAGACGGCGACAACAGCATAGTCGCATCACTCAATGCGATCGAGGACAACATGGGGACGCTTGGCATGAACTATGACGACCCGAAGATTGAAAGCATAATCCAACCGGACGAGAAGGCGACACGAGAGGAGCTGTTCAAGAAGATTATGTCGGAGTGAGGTTGAAGGACAATGGGCCTGGTCGTATTAATTGTCATTGTGGTCCTTGCGGTCGTCTATGTCCTGCCTGCGATTTTTGATGCCAGAAAGACGGTCGGAGTAGGCTGTCTGGGGGTTGTTGCCCTTTTTGTTCTCATTGGAGCAGCGCTACTTGGGTGGGATAAGTTTACCTCTTGGCGAGCTGCACGTCAGGCGGAGGAGTCAAGCCGCGTGGAGGCGCAGAAGGCGAAAGATGCCGAGGAAGCGAGAATTGCCGAGGCTAAGCGGCGGCAAAAGGCGAAAGACGAAAAGATACAGGCCTTCGCGCTGAAAGAGGCGCCCAAAGTCTGGGAAGTCTATCAATCGCTTCAGAGCGAGATAGACGTGCAGGCCGAAAAAATCGAGGAGCTTCGCAAGTCTCTGGAAACATTCGGCAGGACGCCGGTAGAAGATACGGACTTCGTCCGCATCTGTGCCTTGCGCGACGAGATGAAGCGTAGTCGCGATGCATTGCGGACAAAACTGGAGGACGCGTACATCGCAGCGAGAAAGTACGAAGCCGCGCCCAGCCGCAAGGACTACCAAGAGCTGCACAAAAAGGCGCTTGAAGACGGCATCCTTGAGGCGGATGCCGCTTCGGTCAGATTCAAGGAAATGAGGCTGAACAAATGAAGAAGTGCAAAAAGACTGTTTGGGTTGCGATTGCCGGTCTGTGCCTGGCTGGTTGCCAGACGCAGACAAAAGTTCAGCCGCCTGTGTCTGCGCCGGAACCAGCTCCAGTAGAGGAAAAGAAGCCCGAGCCCCCGCCGCCCGCACCTGTGCCCAAAAAACGGACGCAAGAGCAGATTCAGCTGCTGCAGGATTTCGCGACCAAGGAATCCCCGAAGATATGGCAGACGATTCAATCAATGCGAGCCGAAATGACGACGAGCGGAGCGAAGCTGAAGCAGCTGCGTGCCGATCTTCTTGAGTTCAACCGGAATCCCGATGCCGACGAAGACTACAAGGCGCTCGTGGCGGGGCTGAAGGAACTTCGTAGCGCATACGACGCCATCTTCGACAAGCTGGAAGATGCGTACATCGCGGCCAAGAAGTACGAGGCCTCGCCCAGCCGCAAGGACTATCAGGAAACGATGAAACGCGCCCTTGAGGACGGCATTCAGAGTGCCGCAATGGCAACCGAGCGCTACAAGGCGATGACAAACCAGAAGTGATTTTCGTTGCGGCAAGAAAGAACGCCCTGTTCTTGCATCGCAGCAACAACAATCCCGTGGGCGAAGGAGAAGAAAAATGACCCATGATCCTGATGACCCTTTGTTTATCCAAGCCGGCAGATACCCTTTAAGCGTCAGTATCGCAGATAAAAAGTTTCTAATACTTCCTGCCCAAAAACCCTATCTTATCAATATAGACTACATAGAATGTGTCGTGGGTGAATGGAACAAGGACAGAACGCAATACGGCGTCCGTATCTTTCTGCGGAGCGGAAACAGCGTCTGGACCGCTGACGGAGTGAATGTCTTGACAGAACTACACAGCTGCACTGCCGCAATGTCCTTCGAGCAAGTAGCCGCCAAGGGTGCCGACTAAGACAACTAAGACGAGAGGAGTGTAAACCATGGAGAAAAAGACGATTGAGTGCAGTGCCTGCTCTGGCAAGGGATACGTATCTGGCCCTTGCAAGAAATGTGGCGGCAAAGGAGTTGTGACATGCCCCGTGTGTGGCGGTGAAGGTAAAGAATTCAAGATAGTTTGCCAAACATGCCACGAGGGGTATGTAACCGACTCAAGATCTTTGGATGACGACAAGACGCTATGTCCTGATTGCCATGGTAACTATCGTGAGGACTTGGGGCCTTGCAAGGAGTGCGGCGGCAAAGGAGAGATTGTATGCGAGTCGTGCAATGGTGCGGGCAAAACCAAGTGCGCGGTCTGCAAGGGGGAAGGCAAGATTTCTTGTTGGGATTTCATTGATGTCGTGCAACTGAGAAGTGTTGATGAGTTCGATGAGAAGTTCGGATTCGCACGTGGTGAAATAATCCAAGGCGAGATGTTGTCCTCTTCGGGCCTTTTACGTCGCTTTGAAGGTGCTAAGAGTTTGTTCCATGTCCACGACATAACACGTGATTTTTGGAAGGAGTTGTCGAAAGCAGCGAAAAACGGGGACGGAGATGCGGCATTTGGTCTCGGCTTGTGTTATGCAAACGATATATACTATGGTGACAAGAAAAACAAAGATTACGCGGAGGCCGAGGTCGAGTGTTTCAAGGAGTCGGCCGAAGCGGGGAACGGTTATGGACAATTCATATACGGGTGCAAATGCCTATGTGACTACTTCCCTACGAATCCCAAATTTAAGGAGCGGTGTGATGAAGGAATCATGTGGCTTGAAAAGGCTGGTGATCAAGATGTCATGTTTGCCCTGGTTGAATTAGCCCTTATAGATATGTTTGAATTGCCTGTTCTCAAAAATATGGAAGACAAAGAAGAGCGCGCATTGAGAGCCATACGATGGTGCAATAAAATTCTGGCAATCAAAAATTCCGGTGGAGAAAGCGACGACTTGTTCCATGAGTTCGCCAAAGTCCATATTGGACTTCTGGAGAACATTCTTGACGCTTGGAAAACAGGTGAGCCCTTGGCTACCATAAGTGATAAGATGAAGAAATGGTCGAATGTCGTGCTTGTCCCTGTGTTAGGTAGGCAAAAGGTGCAGAAACGGGTTGCGGACAAAAGAAAATGCTATAAGACGTTTAAAACTATCAGCATATTCTTTGGTTTTTTGGGTGGTCAATTTGCGTATGCTCGTCGATGGGATTACTTTCTGGCGAATTTGGCAGTGTTGGTTGCCACGGTGTTTTTCCCATGGGCGTTTGTGGTGTGCTTAATTTCTTGGTTTTGGTGTGTCTTTTGCATGAGGATTGATGACGTTTGGGAATTTATGGGGAAAGTAAAAAGACGCGCATTTGAAGATATGTTAAAGTAAAAAGGAGGACTATTATGTGCTGGAACGATGTCGTGTTCTGCACTGACGGAGTCGTCAATGGCCTGACGGCAAGCAAAGTAGTCGATGCTTTGGTGGGAGAGAATAAGATTTTTCCTGCCGGGCTCAAGGAAGTGTTCCTGACACGGTATGAGAAGATGCGGGAACACTTTCTTGTTTCGTGCGTAAAACATCCTGATTTCTGGGATCAGGGCAATGGATTTCATCTTGCTAACACACGAAAGATAAAAGGGAAGCGCCAATATAAAGATGCGCTTCTCGAGATTCCTGCGTCCTATCAGGCTTTTCATGGGAATGCAGAATGGAAGGATATCCTCAAGAATCCATGTGTGGGACATGACATGCCCGTTTGGATGCATGGCCCCAATCCACGTAAAGATCATCGCATCATGATCGTTTCGCAAGACCCATTGCGAAAAGGCCACCATGTCGGGAAACTGTTGCTCTCAACGCCATTCGGTTATCATAGCGCAGTGTATCGCGGAAAAGGTTTTATGATGAAACTTGCGCTTTGCCTGATGGAAGGGGGTTGCATGCTTTACTTCACGGACTACAGAAAAATCTATAGCGGGCCTAAAGAGAAGATTAAGCCAGAAGCCAAATGCCATTGCAAAGGTTGTTCATACATTAAAGAGTGTATAGCAAAGTTCGATGAATACAGTAAGCGCAAAGATGCTATAAACCAGAAATTTGCGCCTATGTATCATGACTGTCTTCTTCAGGAAGTGAAGCTTTTCAAGCCGACTGCTGTCCTGCTGCTTGGAAGAGACGTATTGCAACTTGCCGCAAATCAGTTTCTGTTTGATGCGGCGGTTGGGGATGTAGAACTAGTTAAAGATGGCTTGCCCAGAATGACATACTTGGGTAGCCCTACAATTGGCAAGGAGGCATATCGATTCTACACGACCTGTCATCCTACTGGGACACATATGTCATTGGAAGGAGAAGAGAAACTTGCGTATTATCGGAGAAGTATCATTAACGCACTAACTTAGGAGTGACAAGCATGAAAAACAATAATGTAAAAAACGAAGTCGGTGCGGAAATACTTCGCATCATCAAGCGAGAAAGCGACAAGTACTTCAATGACTTCTTCGCTTCGCACAAGGATTCGGTTAAGACCTTCTCTGACGTTAAGAAGTTAACTGGTTCCATTCTGGATATCTAATTGCATCGTGCGCAAAATGAAAAATCAATCTAATGAATCGAAAGAGTGCAGCAATTGGTCGCATTTGCGCGGACATGACTGGTCGTATCTTCTTGAGCATCAGCCGCGTTTTGCTGACAGGTGTGACTGGAGTAAGCTTGAAGGGTGCGATTGGGCACCCTTGCTGCGCATGCAGCCGCAGTTTGCCGCGCATTGCGACTGGAGCAAGCTGGATGGCTGCAATTGGGTGGGGCTTCTTGAAACACAGCCGCAGTTCGCGGAGTACTGCGATTGGGACAAGCTGGATGGAACAGACTGGGCTAACCTGATTTGCAGTGCCTATGGTCTTGAGTTCGCCGAACACTGTGACTGGGGGAAGCTGGACGGTGAAGACTGGTCGCGGGTTCTGTCACAGCATCCGCGTTTTGCCGACAAGTGCGATTGGAGCAAACTGGACGGCTGCGACTGGGCGGACCTTCTGTCGGATCGTGTCGAGTTCGCTGACAAATGCGATTGGGGCAAATTGGACGCCATCAATTGGCGGCGGCTCGTCAGCATAAGGCCGGAGTTTGCGGACAAGTGCGACATGGGCAAGTTCACCGGTGGGCAGATCGTCTTGCTGTTTCGCGACGGCGGACGCAGACCGGTAAGCGGCTTGGCGCACAGGGTGGACGAGTGCGATCTGACGACACTCGGGGTCTCGGACTGGTGCAACGTTCTTGCGGTGCGGCCCGACCTTGCCAGCGCGTTCGAGGCGTCAACACACGACTGGGCGGCGGACGAGAAGTTGGTTTCGGGGGAAGAAGTGGAGATGATACCCGCAGAGGAGTTTTTCAAAGACGGGGAGTGATGTCAGTTCCAGGATGTATCGCCGAGCGGCATGAGTATCCTACGAGGAGTCCGTCTAACGATTCGGTGGCTGTCCGCTGCCCAATAGGTGGGCGGATTTTGGTATAATCTACGCCGATGAGACGTAGTATTACACTTGCGGCGGCGATGCTTGCCATGTTCACGGCGATTGCCGCACCGTCGAAGAAGGGGGAGAAGGCGTCGCCTGCCAAGAACCGCGACGCTGATCGCTCTGCCGAGTTTCGCAACGGGACTATTACGAAGACGACTGCGGCGACTTTCAAGCCGGAGAGGACGACCCCCGTGCAGACGGGCGAGTTCCAAGTCGACCTCGTCGTGATAACGTTCCCCGACTGCATCCAGCCGCAGTCCGTCGAGGCCGTGCGCTCGGCGCTCAACTCGCTTGACGGCTCGGCGACGATAGCCGACTACTACAAGGACTATTCACAGGGCATCACGTGGCCTGTTCTCGACGTCTATCCGACTGTCTATATGGCACCGCATCCTTTCGGCTACTACTGCCGCTGGAATGCGTTCGGGAACCTGATCGGATACAACGGCGACGGCGGCGAACGCGCCCGCAAGCTGCGGGAAGATGCGCTCAAGTTCGTGCAGTCGAAGGGGAAGCTTAAGAAGAAGGGTGCATATACGTGCTATGTCTACTGCCGCACGGTGAACAAGGACCCCGACCTTCTGGAACGCCTTCTCAGGCCGCTCTATCCGCCAAAGCCGTCGCCGGAAGCCCTGCAGAATGGGGCGATAGACAAGCTCAAAGGATACGATCCCAAGGTCATGTGGGCCGATCCGCTGTGGCCGAATTCGATCCCGCAGGTCGCGTATCCCGGGAACGGCCGCACGCTCGTCCACGAACTCGGCCACTGCCTCGGTTCGCCCGACTACTACCACGCGACGGAGGAGCACGACGGTCTCGAGGGCGCGCCGTGCCTGCCGTGGGACTACGGCCCCACGGGGCCCGCCTACTGCCGCTACATCCACCATGCCTTCGTCCCTGCGGCCGCCTATCCGAAGATCGAGAAGCCGGGCGAATACACGCTCTCCCCGCGTTCCGCGAAATTTCCGATGACGGCGAAGGACGGCGACGGGCGGAATCCCCTCGGGCTGTTTGTGCCGTCGACGCACCCGAATTACCTCTTCTACATCGAGTACTGCCACAACGAAAGGCCGCCAGTCGGCGATTCGTCAGCCGAGGGGCTTCTCGTCCACGTCATAAACGTCACGATGACCTCGCCGATGCTCGGGCCGCCAGACCTCTGCTACACGTACAGGTCGGGCGATCCCGACCACAAGGCGATTGGAGAGGGCGTCGCGTACCTAAGGCCTGGCGACAAGTTCGACGAGAAGAGCGACCCCGCGGCAATACTCCCGAACCTCCTTCCCGCAGGAATCGCGATATCGAACATAAAAACCGACGCTGCTTCCGGGACTTGCACTTTCAAGCTCGACATGCCAGAATCGAAGTTCACGAAGCAGGAGCTCGACTTTGCACTTCTCCCGCAGACGGAGCTCATTTCGCTCGACGCGCCAATGCCGACATCGTTCCGCGCGAAACTCAACGTCAAGTACAGGGGCGAGCCGCTGCTGACGGAATACGGCTTCTGCTACGGGCTTAAGAAGGATCCAACCGAAAAGACCGGTAAACTCTTCCCGCTCTACCACCGCGACCGCTACGAGGGGCGCATAATCGAC
>ODAI011149067.1_pt1 | contig 16012 bp, 14 predicted proteins | sample 1539321 | NCBI WGS metagenome assembly ODAI01 (sample SAMN02144231, study PRJEB22623) | gut metagenome | biome: sheep rumen | host: Ovis aries | place: New Zealand
AGTTTTGGAGAAGTACCCAAGCTGGCCGAAGGGGCTCCCCTGGAAAGGGAGTAGGTCGTTAATAGCGGCGCCAGGGTTCAAATCCCTGCTTCTCCGGAAAAAAACACCGATGTGCATGTGGCACATTGGTGTTTTTTTATTGAGTTCCAGGCAGGGATTTGAACAAGGAAATCCCTGCTTCTATCATTTCTGATACAACAGCCCTGCTCTGACTTCTTCTGCTTTTGCCTCGTTTGCTAAAAATGCGATGAGCGCCAGTGCAAAATCCATTGCTGTTCCCGGACCTTTAGAAGTTATGATGTTTCCGTCTTTTACTACGTTTCCTTCTGTCCAAACAGCATCCTTCAGATGGTCTTCCATGCCTGAATAAATCGTAGCATTTTTACCACTTAAAATTCCATGCTCAGCAAACACCATAGGCGCTGCACAAATAGCACCAAGAGGTCTCTCCTCTGCCGCAAATTGTTTCAACACCTTTGTCAGTGGCTCATAGTTTAGCAGATTTGTTGTTCCCGGCATTCCGCCCGGAAGAATGATCATCTTAACTTCATCAAAATGAATATCTTCAAAGACTTTATCGGCGATGATTGCAACACCATGCGCTCCATCCACCTGTCTTCTGCCTGTAACCGATACAGTATAAACCGGAAGACTTGCTCTTCTGAGCAGGTCAACCGTCGTCAGTGCTTCAACTTCTTCAAACCCTTCCGCCAACATAACGACAATCTTTTCTCGACTCATAATATATCCTTTCTATTTTGCCCTCTTACAGCAGCTTTCTCTACTTCAATATCATTTTGATAATCCAATTTTGCATCCTGTCAGGAAGTGCATTTAACAGGATCAATAACGGATTTCTATTTATAGTATAGACAAACTTAGGATGCTTCGCAATTGTCGCCTTAAACGCCAATTCTGCGACCCTCTCGGGCGGAACTTTCTTAGATTCCACACTATCAACGATTCTTTTAAAACGCTCCGCATTACAGGAATACAGTTCTGTATGATTGACGAAATCATCCAGCCGTTTCGTAGAGACATCTAAAAGGCCCGTATCAATTGCACCCGGCCTTAAAACACTGACAGAGATATCTAGAAGCTGCAGTTCCATCCGCAAAGAAAACGCATATTTTTCCACAGCCGTTTTCGTGATTCCATATATTCCGGTGAACGGAAGCGGATCCAGTGGAGCAAGCTCACTGGAGGTGATGATCACCCTTCCACCTTTTTTCAGTAGCGGAAGAAATGCTTTGTTGATCCTGTATTGAGAAAACAGATTGACGTTGAAGATGCGGATAAACTCCTCTTCTCCCATTTCCACAAGAGAATTCAGATCATAGATACCCGCCATATGGATGATTGCCTCTACTCTATCTGTCTGTGATGAAACCATTTGAAAAGCAGCCTGCACTTCCTCTATGCTAGTCAGATCCGTCTGAATAAAATGAAGATGCTCCTTTTCCTCCGGCGCATTAAGGTCCATTCCAAAGACCTCATAGCCTTCGCGAATCAATCTTTCTGCAGTTTTAAGGCCCATTCCTCCGGACACACCGGAAATGACGACACCTTTCATGTTTCCTGTTTCCTTTTCTCACAGTTTCTCCTACAAACAGATTGTCAGCCGCACAAATAAGCGCAGTCAGAAATCCATTTTCAAAGCGTATTGTAGCATCTGCAGAAGGAAATTACACCTGCTCTGCTTCTTTCTTTATATATTTTCGAATCAGGATAAAAAAGATAACAGCAAACGAAACAGCTGCCGTCGCCCAGGTAATTGGATAGACCGCTGCAAGAGACTGCATCGTATGAATCGTGTTGGAAAACAAAGCCAATAATCCAATACGAATAGCACATAGATTGACAATGATCACGATCATTGACGTAATAGAATACCCCAAAGAACGAATGGCGCCACCAAAGATCTCGATTGCTGGATAGATCCAATAAAACGGGAAAGATACCATTGCAAGTGATATAGCTGCTTTAATGACCTCCTGATCTTTCATAAACCAACGGAAAACAAATGAAGAGAATAAAAGGATAACCCCGGCTATACATATCGTCACAGCCGAACCAAACACAAGCATAATAAGGGAGCCTTTTCGGATTCGTCTATAATTGCCTGCTCCGGTATTCTGTGCCGCAAAGGTTGTAGAGGCCTGGCCAAGCGCAAGTATCACTAAGAAAATAAGATTTTCAACTTTGTAATAGGTTGCAAAAGCTGCTACTGCCGTTTCGCCGAAGTCGTTAATAAAATACTGCACAAAAACATTGGAAATAGTAATAATAATGGTCTGAACTCCAGTCGGCAGCCCAATTCGCAGGATGTTCTTTAACACATCTTTATCAATTCCCAGTTTTTTAAACGAAAGCCTCAAAGTCCGCTTTTTCGAAGAAGCAAAAACAGCAATCAGAATTGCAGATAATGTCTGTGTCAGTGTTGTTGCTACTGCTGCTCCGGCAACACCGAGTGGAATCACCACAATAAATAATGCATCAAATCCTACATTTAAAAGTCCACAGATCACGAGCACCTTAAACGGTGTTGCGGAATCTCCTTCTGCCCGAAGGCCCCCGGAAACCATATTGTAGAAGATCAACATTGGAAGGCTGATCAGATAGATGCGGATATAGGTGATCGCCTGCGGCATCACAGTCTCGGGAGTATTTAAAAGTCTCAGGATCATAGGGGAAAAGGCAATTCCCAAGCCTAAAAGAACCACTCCTCCGATCAAACCAAATGTAACGGAACTATGAAGCGCTTTTCTTGCATGCTCATTTTCTCCTGCGCCGATTGCTCTGGCTGCAACCACCGTTGTACCTACAGCAATTCCGGAGAACAGACCAATCGTACAGTTGATTAGAGTTGCGCTTGCGCCAACTGCTGCTGCCGCGGTTTTATCCAGAAAGTTGCCGACAAAAATAAAGTCTACAGTATTGTATAACTGCTGAAAAACACTACCTCCGATCAATGGCAGCATAAAGAGAATTAACGGACCGAAAATGGGTCCTTTTGTCATATCGATTGTCTTTGTCTTAGAGGTCATTGTTCTTTGCTTTTGTGTCAGGTTTTCTGAAAGCCTGTTAAAAAATGACAGGATCTAAAGCACTAAACCTATAGACCCTGTCGGATTCAAAAAATCACATTATAATTTACTTACAAATAAGCAGCGGATCGCATTTAAAACTGCGAGGATCATAACACCGACATCGGCAATGATCGCAACCCACATATTTGCAATACCAAGTGCTGCAAGCACTAAGCAGACAACCTTCACCGCCAGAGCGAATACAATGTTCTGCTTTACGATACCCAGACACTTTCTGGAGATCTTGATCGCCTTCGGGATCTTGATCGGATCATCATCCATCAGAACGATGTCTGCAGCTTCAATTGCGGCATCAGATCCCAACGCGCCCATTGCAATACCAATATCTGCACGGGAAAGAACCGGTGCATCGTTGATACCGTCACCAACAAAGGCAAGTCTCTTGTTTCCACTGCATTCTGCAAGCAGTTCTTCAACTGCGTTAACCTTATCTGCAGGAAGAAGCTCTGCACGAAAATCAGATACGCCTACTTCAGCAGCGACCTTTTCAGCAACAGACTTTGCATCGCCTGTCAGCATAACAGTCTTCTCGACTCCGGCTCTCTTTAAAGCTGCCATTGCCTCTTTGGAAGTCGGTTTCAGTTCATCAGAGATAACGATATGTCCGGCATAAGCTCCGTCAAGTGCCATATGAATGATTGTTCCGACATGGCTGCACGGATGGAATTCGACGCCGACTTTCGTCATCATCTTCTCATTTCCAATCGCAACATCATGGCCATCTACTTTCGCGATGATTCCATGTCCGCTGATCTCCTCAACATCGGTAACGCGGCTCTGATCAAGCTTTCCGGCATATGCCTGCTGAAGACTTAAGCTGATAGGATGCGAGGAATGGCATTCTGCAAGTGCTGCATATTCCAGCATCATCTTTTCTTCGAGCGGACTGTGATGGATTGCAGTGACTTCGAAGTTACCCTTTGTGATCGTTCCGGTCTTATCAAAAGCAACCACACGGACTTCAGACAAAGTCTCCAGATAGTTGGAACCTTTGACTAAGATACCCTGCTTGCTGGCTCCGCCAATTCCGGCAAAGAAGCTAAGCGGGATACTGATAACAACCGCACACGGGCAGCTGATTACAAGGAAGGTGCAGGCTCTTAAGATCCAGTCCATCCAAAGCTTTCCAACGGTCTCGTAGCTTCCCATGCCAACTTTTGTGAGCATAACAAAGAGTGGCGGAAGAATTGCAAGTGCAAGTGCGCAATATACAACGATTGGTGTATATACTCTTGCGAACTTGGAAATAAAGTTCTCGGATTTTGATTTTCTGGAGGAAGCGTTTTCCACCAGATCCAGGATTTTAGAAGCTGTGGACTCATCAAATTCTGTTGTTGTTTGAACCTTGAGCACGCCTGTCATATTGATGCTTCCGCTAAGCACGGTCTCGCCTTCTTCCACATCGACCGGCTTACTCTCTCCTGTAAGGGCACTTGTATTCATGGCAGATCTGCCTTCTACGATCACACCATCGAGCGGGACTTTCTCACCCGGCTGAACAACGATGATCGAGCCGATCTCCACTTCTTCCGGATCTACCTGTTCCAATTCACCGTCCACTTCGATATTTGCATAATCCGGACGGATATCCATCAGATCGGAGATATTCCGGCGGCTCTTGCCGACTGCATAACTCTGGAAGAGTTCTCCAACCTGATACAGGAGCATAACAGCAACACCTTCACCATATTCTCCGAGAACGATCGCTCCGATCGTTGCAATCGCCATGAGGAAGTTCTCATCAAATACCTGCTTGTTTTTGATCCCGAGAGCAGCCTTACGAAGAATATCATATCCGACTGTCAAATATGGAATCAGAAACAGGACAATAATGACCCATTTCGGAAGTTCCACATGCACAATATCTTCTGAGATCAGATACAGCGGCACAAAGAACACTGCCGCGATAATAATTCGGATCAATAAACTTTTTTGCTTTTTATTCATCTTGTCTCATCTCCTTCACCGGACATCTATCCGGATGCTGTCGATTATAAAAAGGAATCCCGCTTCTTAAATGAATACTTCGCAGTCGTCCTCAACTTTTTTGCAGTTTGCACGGACGTTTTTCATAACTTCTGCTGCGTCAGCGCCTTCTTCAAACTCCACTTTCATTTTTAATGTCATGAAGTTTACAGTGCAGTCTTTAACACCTTCTGTCTTCTGAGCTGCTACTTCCATCTTGTCTGCGCATGCTGCACAATCAACATCAATTTTGTAAGTCTTTTTCATGATAATCTGTCCTTTCTTTTTAGTTAAACGATTAAGTGTTCGTTTAATTGTTCTGAGTTTAGTATATAACTTTTCTCTTGAAAGTCAACTCCTATTTTATTAATATGAATCTTAGATTCAGACTTCTTTTACTAAAAGTGGAAAGGAAACCTATGAAACATATCGAATTACCTCATCAGCACGGTTCCCATAAAAACATCGACTCTCTGATTGAACAGCTTTCTGACATCGATCAGTTTGCTGCTGTTGCCGAAATTTTCAAAAAGCTTGGTGATGCGAACCGGATCCGTATCTTCTGGCTTCTTTGCAACTGTGAGGAGTGCGTGATCAACATTTCCGCAATTCTCGGTATGTCCTCTCCGGCAGCATCCCATCATCTGCGTTCCCTTCGCGACAGCCGGTTGATCGTTAGCCGCAGGGAGGGAAAAGAAGTCTATTACAAAGCTTCTGATACCGAGGAAAGCATTCTGCTTCAAAAACTTCTGAAAACAGTTTTTAAAAATCTCCCAACGGTTTAACATCCACCCGGCAGGCGATCATGCCCGCCGGGATTTTTTTATTTTGCTCTTCTTTCTACCGCGTCCTTAAAGGTATAGGCTCCTGCCAGTTCCTTAAGATCGTCCAATGTGGCATCTGGATTAAACACGTTAATGACTTGCTGAAGATCTTCATAATTGTAAGCATTCATTTCCATACTGCTTGCAAGTACATATTTTTCTTCATAGTCCTCCACATTTTCCGAAGACCAGAAGCCCTGCGCAATATGAAAAGCATTTCCGCTTGTGCGAAGCTCCTGCCCATACCCTGTGATCGCATTATACATTGCAGCAAATGACGGTCCGATAATGGAACTGTATTTACCAGAAATATAATCCAGTGTTCCATTATTAAAGAGCTGAAGATTCGTTTCGCTATAACAATCTACCACTCCGATTTTAGCACCTTTCACAATTTCCGCCATACGCGAAATTGCCAGTGATGACAGCACGTTTTCATACTGGTGTTTGATATATTCTGCTTTGATCGTTTCAAACATTTCATCTCTGCTGATATAGCCGGGGCAGATACAGATCTTAAGTTCTCCTGCTTCGAGTTCCAAAGGAACATCGGTCAACGCCATTTCTTCCGAGGACTGCTCAAAACTGACGCCATAGGCGGTCTGAAGTGTATCAAGCATTCCTTGTGTTCTCTGCTGATGCATTGCATTTCCAAGAGAAGCACCGCCACTTAAAATAAAATATTCATTACTTCCTTTTCTGGATGCGAAGTGATTTGCCATGTCCGCACCGGCTTTATACTCAATAAAGGTTCCCGGCCCGAAAGCTCCAAGAAAATACTCATTCTTCTCCACCTTGGCGAATTCTTCATCAGAAACAGTACCGGATGCAAGAAGATAGTAAACCTCATTTTGAGCACAAAGTTCCACTTCCGCTTCAAGATCCTGGCTGATAAAACTCATGATACCTTCAGCACCGTTGTCAATGGCCTGCTGAATGTATTCCATTTCCTCTTCCTGCGAAGTGATATTTCCGGAATACAAAAACGTCACATTAAAAGCCGGTCCGATGTATTCCATCAGATATTTCCGGAATGCAACTACTTCATCATCTCCGAAGTTGTACACCAGAACTCCGATCGTATGCGGAGCAAGTCCTGTCTGTGAAGCATTCGCATCAGACGTGCCACTGCCATCACCCGAAGGCGTTGTTGCGGTACCACATGCTGCAAGAGCCAGTACTAGAACCGCTGCAAGAATAAATGATAGTATTTTTTTTCATTCATACCTCCTCTCTTCTAGTACAAATGGCAGGCAACTTCATGCCCCGGGGCGATTTCTTTCAAAACCGGATGTTCCTGTTTACAGATTTCCATGCACTGATCACAGCGGTCACAGAACGGACACCCCGGAGGCATATCTAAAGGAGACGGGATCTCACTGTCAATACTTTCGATCTTCTTTGTGAAATCCATCTTAATATCAAATACGGATGCAAGCAGAGCTTTTGAATACGGATGTCTGCAGTTTTCACCGATATCCTCACCAGGCATTACTTCCACAATATTACCTAAATACATTACTGCTACCTGATGGGCGAACGACTGAATAAGACCAAGATCGTGACAGATAAATCCGATCGTGATCCCCTTCTCCCGCTGCAGTTTTGTAATCAGTTCAATGATCGTCTTCTGAACAGAAACGTCCAGTGCGCTGGTTGCTTCATCCATTACGATAATTTCCGGTTCCAGAGCAAGCGCTCTTGCGATCGCAACACGCTGTCTCTGACCGCCGGACATATTATGCATAAAGCGGTCTTCAAATTCTCCAGGAAGCTCTACCATCTCAAGGAGTTCTTTTGCTTTTTCTTTCTTTTCAGACGGTTTAATCCGTTTGAAGTTAAGGAGAGGTTCACAGATCACATCACGGATCTTCATCTTCGGATTGAACGATGTGGCCGGATCCTGAAAGACCATCTGGATGTTCTGTCTGTTCTGGCGAAGCTTCTCCCCTTTCAGTTTTGTAATGTCCTGGCCTCTGTAGATGATCTCGCCTTCCGATGGTTTATCCAGAGAAACCAGGAAACGCATGAAAGTCGATTTTCCGCAGCCGGACTCTCCAACCAGTCCCAGAGTTTTTCCTTTGTAAAACTTCAGGTTCACATCATTGCATGCTGTCAGCACTTTGCCTTTCGCTGCCGGGAATCTTCTGGTAACGTGTTTTGCTTCTAAGATCAGATCTTTTTCATCAAACATAGCGAACACCTCCAATCGACGGCACTGCATCCAGCAGTTTATGTGTGTATTCATTGTCCGAATGATACAGCATGTGGTCACGGTCACCCTGATCTTCGATCACTCCATTTTTCATGACAATGATATGATCAGACATATAAGCCGCTACACCAAGGTTATGGGTTACAATGATGATCGAGGTCCCGTAGTTTTCACGTAATTCCATCATCTGACGAACAATCTGGGCCTGCGTTGTAACATCCAGCGCAGAGGTTGGTTCATCGGCTAGCAACAGTTTCGGCTGATATGTCATGCCCATTGCGATGCCGACTCTCTGACGCATACCTCCTGAAAGCTGGAACGGATAACTTCGCATGACATTATCTCCGGATGGCAGCCGCATACGTTCAAGCATTTCAATGCCCTTCTTCGTAGCCGCAGCCTTAGAAATATTTTCATGAGTCCTTATATACTCTGTAAATGCAGCGCCAACTCTTTTAGTAGGGTTCATCATGGCGCCTGAATCCTGAAAGATCATGGATATATCCGAGCCGCGCAGTTTTCTCCACTGATCCTTTTTATAGGACAGCAGAGATTCTCCTTCGAAGAGGATAGCTCCTTCTGTCACCTTTCCACCACCTGGAAGAAGCCCGAAAATCGCACGGATCACAGTTGTTTTACCACTTCCGGACTCTCCTACCAGCGAACAGATCTTGCCTGGTTCTAAAGTCATGGAAAAATCTTTAACGGTAGGCCGGTCCCCATAGGAGATTGTAATATTATTGACTTCTAACATTGCCATAACATCCACCTCCTAATTATCGTTGCTTCTCGGATCTAAGATGTCGCGAAGACCATCACCGAGCATATTGAAAATAATAACTGTAATAAAGATTGCGAGTCCCGGGAAAATCATCAGCCATGGTGCATTCTGCATGTAGGCTCTACCCTCACTCAGCATCAGACCCCATTCCGGTGTCGGCGACACTGCACCAAATCCCAGGAATGAAAGACCTGCAAGTTCCAGCATCAAGGAACCAATATCAGTTGCTGCTGTAATAACAAGCGTAGGGAGCGCATTCGGCAGCATGTAGCGAACGAGCATATAAGGGGTCCTGGAACCGGTCGTGATCGCAGCAGCTACATAATCCCGGTCTCGGATTTTTAATACCAACGACCTTGCAAGTCTTGCATACTTTGGCCAGGTAACAACCGATATTGCCAGAATCGCATTTCCGATACTTGCACCAAGGATACCTGCAACTGCCATTGCAAGAACAAGACCCGGGAAAGAAACCATCATATCTGCAATTCGCATGATAACGGAATCGACAAACCCACGGAAATAACCGGAGATCACTCCGAGTACCGTTCCGATCACAAAGGACAAACCGACAACGGCAAATGCTGCAACGAGAGATACCCTTGCGCCATAAACAACACGGGTAAAGATATCCCGCCCCATCTTGTCAGTTCCAAAGATATGTTCTGCAGACGGTGGCTTGATGGCATCAGCCAAACTTCCTTTGGCAGGATCAACACCGCCTGTCACGACAGGTGCAAAGATTGCCATCAAGATCAGAAGAATTGCCAAGATCCCGAAAATGCAGAACGTTTTATGTCTTACGAAGAAACTTTTTTTCTTCATTGTCATCGTCGTATTCATAGCGGTCACCTCGACAATCTCATGCGTGGATCAACGAAATTGTAGGAAATATCTACGATCAGGTTGATCACCATGTAAATAAGAGCGACCCATAATACATATCCCTGAATCAGATTATAGTCATTGGATGTGATCGCAGAAACTGCGAGGTTTCCAAGACCCGGATATGAAAAGATCACTTCAACTACTGAAGTTCCGCCTAAAAGCGAGCCAACTGAAAGGCCAAACATCGTGATCAGAGGAAGCAGGGAATTCGGAAATACATTTCTCCAAAGGATCTTTCTTTCCGGAACGCCTCTTGCTCTGGCGCCGATGACATAGTCCTGATTCAGTTCCTCAAGAATTGCGGTCCTGACCTGCCTCGTATATTTTGCAGACATTGCAATGGCGAGTGTCACGGAAGGCAGGACCATACTCTTAAAGTCTCCACCTGAACTGATGACCGGGAAGATATTGAGTTTGACGCAGAACAGCAACATCAAGAGCAAACCAACCCAAAAGTTCGGAATGGAAACGCCTAAGAAGGTTACTCCTCTTACAGCATTGTCGATCCAGGAGTCTTTTTTGACTGCGGAGACCATGCCAAGAGGAACGGAGATCACCAGCATTAAGATCATCGAAAATAATGCCAGCTTTAAAGTTGGCCAAAGCCTTGCCAGAAGCAGATCAACTACCGGCTTGTTAAGCGAAAATGAAATACCGAAGTCACCATGCAGGGCATTTCCCAGCCAACGGAAATATTGTACAAAGAACGGGTCGTTATATCCCATCTGTTCACGCAGTGCCTCAACCGCAGACGGTGTCGGCATAACACCTGAAGATGTCAGCATGATCTGCGCCGGATCACCCGGAGACAGATAGGTCAGAAGGAAGGTCAGAAAACTGATTCCGATCAGAACAACCACGATCTGAATGATTCTGGAAATAATCTTTTTTCTACTCAAGATAGTTCCCCTCCCCAATACACAGAATGAAGTGCAGTTGCACCTCCTTCTGTTTTATTACGCATATTCAAACAAACAAAATGAAAGAAGGATACAGTAACCTACAAGAGGTTACTGTATCCAATTTTTCGGTTTTATTTCACAGGTGTGATTTCTGTAGACAGCCAGTAATAGTCAGCTGTATGAATATGTGCATAACCTACGGAATTCTTGTTGTAGATCATGGAACTGTTGTAATATCCATCAACAAGGCAAACTGCATCATCGATCAGAACCTGCTGCATCTGCTGCAGAAGATCTGCTCTTTTATCTGCATCGAACTCATTCATGAATTCCTCATAAAGAGCATCATATTTGTCGCTCTTATATCCGCAGTAGTTTGCTTCAGCTTTGCTGTACCAGTTAGCCATATACTCTGTCGGGTCACCATTACCAACGGTTGTCCAGTTGTTATTGTTCAGATCATACTGTCCGGCAACCAGTTTGCTCCACTCATCATCAGAGCTGCCGTAATCGGCAGTAACTCCGATACCGATTTCACCAAGATACTGCGCATATGCATCAGAGAAGTCGTTCAGAAGACGGTTCTCATAAGATACACACTTAAGATTGATATTCTGTCCATTCAGTTCACGGATTCCATCCCCGTCATTATCTTTGATTCCGGCATCATCAAGAAGTTTGTTTGCCGCATCCGGATCATACGGATAGGTATTTTTCAGGTTTTCATAGCCGTAAGCAAGTGTGGATGGAAGTACAGAATATCCTGCAGTATAGAGACCACCGATCGTATTGGAAGCACAGATCGTATCATGGTCTACTGCCATCTGGATTGCCTGGCGAAGAGTTTCATTTCCAAGAACACCATTGAAGTTCATCCAAGCGAAACCACAACGAACGCCGGATGCGATATCAACAACAAAGTTATCATCAGCCTGAAGGGTCTGAATATCGGAAACGTTTGTAATATTTTCAACAAGGTCGACCTCTCCACTCTGCAGAGCCATTGCTTTAGCAGATGCATCACCCATAAACTTGATCTCTACTGTCTTATACGGAACTTCTTCGTAATAGTTCGGGTTTGCAGTCATCTTATAACCAACCTGATCCTGGAAGGATTCAACCATGTAAGGTCCGGTTCCGATGACACCGTTGTTCCAGTCTGTCGTAGAATCTACATCTACAATAACGCAAACCGGATATGCCAGGTTTCCGAGGAAGTTCGGATTTGCCTGAGGAAGTACAAATGTAACAGTGTTTGCAGCATCGTCTGCAGTTACAACCGTTTCATAAGGAACGTATTTTTCCGGAGTTGCAGAAGTGTCTTCTCTCTGGCCTTCAACAACCATACGATCAAAAACTGCCTTAACTGCAGAGGCAGTTACATCATCTCCGTTAGAGAACTTGATGCCTTCTCTCAGTTTAACTGTCCATGTGATGTAGTCTTCTGTCTCTGCGCTCTCAGCAAGCCACGGTTCAGTCTCCATGTTGTCATTAAATTTGAACAGTGCCTCTCCAACTCCGAAACGCATGCAGTTCCATGCTGTGTTCGTCTGCAGGGTCGGGTCAATCAGACCATCACTGTACATCTGGCAGCCGAATCTTAAGTTTGAAAGATCCCCTGAAGGTGTTGCAGCCCCAGATCCACCGGAAGTTCCGCCGGAGCTTCCGCATCCTGCCAGCAGTCCAACTGCAAGAACAGCTGCTCCTGCAAGTGCAAGAATTTTTTTCATGCTCTTTTTCATTTCTTTTTCTCCTTTGTTACTATAACTTATATACTTCAATAACAGACATAGCATCCCATAGAAGTAAAAGAAAAAGACCCTCTTTCATAGGGTCTTTTGATCATCAGTTATCATTGTTAGCCATCGCTTACCTTGTCGGAATTTAGTTGCATGTGGCTAACTGCAGAGCTATTTTCAAGCGAAAACAACTCTGTCTAACAGTTCTCATATACACCGTATGAATCTGCTATCCAGTGCAAGCAGGTCTCCTGACTTAAGATCAACGCGGTCAGCACCTTCCCAAAGAGAGATCTCTTCAGTGGCAACATTGCTTTCCGCTCCCTATCACAGTGACGGGATCGTACCGGATTTTCACCGGTTTCCCTTTTAATCTGTCCTTGACAGAACATGCCTGGTGTCCGTTATTAAATTATCGAATGCATTATACGCAATTCATTAAAATACTGTCAATGTAATTTATTATTGAAAAATATTACAAAATTACGATTGCGGGGGGTGGATATTGGTATCATTCCTTTATCGAAACTGGAGTTTCATCATGGTCAGCGCCGTGACTATAAGAGACATGGTGATGGGAATGTCGATGTTCATGATTCACTTCAAACTCTTTTTCATTCTGTCCACACACCGGGCAGTCTTTTTCAATCTTTCCATCTTTTTCTTCATCCCAAACTCCATAGGCTACCATCGGAGTATCTTTCATAATGCAAAGACTGATTGTTTCGTAGAGAATAATGCCTCCGTTTTTAGCTCTGCAAGTATACAGAAGATTACCGAAATAATCTTTGATCTCTCCTAAAACATCCCCTTCTTTAAAAGTTTCACCCGGCTGAAAAACCGGATACCAGCAGCCTGAGACCGGAGCATCTTCATAAATCACAGGGCTTACCTGTTTCGGGACAGTGGAATGACGATGCGCATTTCCTTCCAAAATACCCAGATAACGCAGCATATTTTTCACATCATGTTTATCTTCTTCAACCAATGATTTGCACCATGTGGAATTACCGCCCCGCTCCAGCAGGATAGAAGGAATGCCGAGCTGTCCCGCATAGTTATAGGCACCTCCGGTATTGGACGGAGAGACAACCAGATAATTCACATGAGCGATCTCTGCCATTTTCCGGCTGGTTTCCACCACATAGTCATTTGCATTTCCAAGGCAATAAACATAAGATTCCAGACCTTCGAAGCCATCACCGGAATGGAGATCAATAAAGTAATCAATATACGGATAGATTTCGCTTTCCATGGTAAAAGCTATTTTATCTGCAAGTGTGCCGGACGCAGAGCCTGGAAAAACCCGGTTGATATTTTTCCCATCTTCATACACAAGACTCATCGTCCGGTGCTCAAAACCACTTCGGTTCAGAAGCCGGATCACGATAATGTTCCCGATCACTTTTTCCGGAACCAATTCATCCGCAAGTTCCATGGCTGCCTGGATTCCGACATACTCTGCGTTATGTACACCTCCGCAGATCAGAATCGTTTTACCTTCTTTCTCTCCGCTGATCAGAGTGACAGGTATTTCCAATTCTGAATTAACAATCGGCAAAAAACCGGAGACCTTTTCCCCAGCATTTGCACTCAGCGGTCCGATTTTAAGTGTTTCCTTCATGTCTTATCTCGCTTTCTTTTATTGTCAGCATATATCCAAATCCATTTTGAAACTTTAGCGAACAGCGTCAAAAAAATCAAGCGCTGATTTGGAAGACAGCCTACCTGTCATATCTGTCACAGAGCGAATTGATCCGCTCCGTAAATTTCTCCAGATCTTTATTTGCTCCGCCTTTATTTCTTTCGATTACGCGCAGAAGCCTTTGTCCTGCCTCAAGCAGTGCCTCATAAACCGCAGAAACTTTTTCATGTGCTGCTTTCTTTTTCTTGACCGCCTTAACAATGGCTGCCTTTTCCGTAAAGTCTTCCAACAGCAGATCATAGGCGTCTCCGCTGTATGGTGCAACTGCATCAAATCCCAGTTTTTCCCGGATGCTGTCCGCAAAGATATCACAGACTTCATCATCTCCATGATTAACGAACACTTTTCTCGGAGCCTTTTTCAGATTGCCGAGCCAGTCTAAGAGCATGTCCCTATCAGCATGACCGCTGATATCCGCAAGTTCAAGCACCTCTGCTCTAACCGCAATTTCCTCATTAAATAGTTTGATCTTATCAGCTCCGTTTTTGATCTTTCTTCCCAGAGTGCCTTCCACCTGATAGCCGACAAATACAATTGTCGACTCCGGCCGCCAAAGGTTATGCTTCAAGTGGTGACGAATACGTCCGGCTTCGCACATTCCGGAGGCAGAAAGGATCACCTTTGGCTCCATGTCAAAGTTGATCTGTTTGGACTCATCTGTAGAGACAGAGAGGTGAAGATTGTCAAATTTGATCGGATTGATTCCTTTTGCTAAAAGTTCCAGCGCCTCATCATCGAAAAAGGATGTCAGCGGAGATGAATAGATTTCTGTCGCCTCAACAGCTAACGGGCTGTCGACATAAACAGGAAAATGATCGTGTCCTTTCACCAGTCCCTGTTCTTTGATAATACGGATCAGATAAAGAAGCATCTGCGTTCGGCCAATCGCAAAAGAAGGAATCACAACATTCCCGCCACGGTCTAAGGTTTTCTGAATGATCTCGGTAAGCTGCGTGACATAATCGATTCTCTCCTCATGATTGCGGTCTCCATAGGTAGACTCGATAATCACAAAATCAGCCTCGTCCGGTTTTTGCGGATCTCTGATCAATGGTCTGTCGATATTTCCGACATCACCGGAGAACAGGATCGTTCTACTTTCGCCTTCTTCAGTAATCGTGACTAAGATGCTTGATGATCCAAGAAGATGACCCGCATCTATAAAACGAATTTTTATCTCATCAAAGATCTGATACTCTTCTCCATAAAAGCAGGATTTAAAAAGTTTCAGGGAAGCTTCTGCATCTTGCATTGTATAGATTGGTTCTATGAGCTGTCCGCCCGCTCGTTTCGCTTTCCGGTTTTTCCACTCTGCTTCGCTTTCCTGAATATGCGCAGAATCTTTGAGCATGATATCGCAGAGTTTGCCTGTTGCATCCGTTGCGTAGATTGGGCCATTGAAACCGTCTTTTACCAAAGCCGGTATTTTTCCTGAGTGGTCAATATGTGCATGTGTGAGCAGAAGTGCATCAATCTTCTCTGCTTCGACAGGAATCTCGCAATTCACATAAGTATCTTTGCCCTGCTCCAGTCCACAGTCGACAAGGATATTTTTGCCACATGCTTCGATCAGTGTACACGATCCTGTTACTTCATGATCAGCGCCAATAAAACTAAGCTTCATAACTGCCTCCGATCCACTCAATTTTGTTTTCTGCGTCTAAAATGCCCCGGATGATTGATATGATTTCTTATAATAATTATAAAACATCTCCCTTATAAGTTCCAGTATCATACATCCATATTTCGTGCTATAATACCGAGGTTCGCCTTTCAGGCGGCAATGACTTCAAAGATAATCACTATGTTAAAAAAATACATCGGCACCAAACAATTTTATAAATACGTCTTCACGATCATGGCACCTGTTCTTTTGCAGAATG
>ODAI011833076.1_pt1 | contig 16008 bp, 5 predicted proteins | sample 1539321 | NCBI WGS metagenome assembly ODAI01 (sample SAMN02144231, study PRJEB22623) | gut metagenome | biome: sheep rumen | host: Ovis aries | place: New Zealand
GTACCAATAGCATCTACAAAGCTCTCCTGAACTCGGTAAGTACCAATTGTGCTTTTTGAACTTGTCATTAAGCACTTCTCCAGTTCGCAACACTGTCGGCTGATAGGCGTAACAGTAAGAAGCGGCAGGATAGTAATACTGCTGATACTTAGCGGTGCTGCTGTTAGCATTAACCAAGTTCGTAATACAAGTCGTAACATTCTGATACTCCGATTCGGTTGCCGTCTCTGAAGGAATAGGGAGATTAATGCCCGAATCGTTTAATATTTTGTTACGATGTTGTATAATTCTCAGAGTCTTCAACTTTCCAGAAGGAATCTTGTCACCTACATGGTAAGTCTTGCCGTCCAGAGAAATCTCCGAAGTAAGAGTAATGAGCTGCATATCTCCAGGCGCGGTATTGGCCGCAAAAATCTTGAAGCCGTCAGCATCACCGGTACTCGTTTCATCACGATAGGATTCATCGGTTACATAAGAACCACTGATACCTGACGTAATATTGTCGATGGAAACAACGTCATACACATTGTATGTAGGTTCATCGGAAAGCGTCAAACCGGCAAATCCGTTGGTGGCATCATTGTACAAACCCCATGCTCTGGAAGTAGGGGCGGTGTCCTGGAGAGCAGTCATTCGGCGATCTGTGCTGTCATCCGGATTAATATAGAAACAAATACCAACCGGTGTCTTATCTTCGTCCAAACTGTCAGAATACGAACCATCCGCATACACATAGTCACCAACCTCAGCTGCTCGGTCATATATACCAACAGTCTTCGCACCATTAATGGTCGTATAAGAGCCATTGTTGAACGTTTCGATAGCAACACCTACCGTAACGAAGTCAGCTTCGCTGGAGAGCTGGGAAACGTGCAGCACACCGGTCTTTGCGTTCATAGACACCTGACCGTTCAACGAAGGGTTGGTCACGCTCCAGGTAATCTTCGTAAAGTTATTGGCGTACCTGGAAGAAGGGTTTACGATGTACTGGTAGTCAGCATTCGCCTCGTGGGTGTAGGTATCACCACCAATACCGGCAGATGTCAGAACCGTCTTGTTGTAGGTCATCAAGAGGCCCTTATGGTCTGCGGAGTTCGCGTCATCCACGTTGCCCCACTTGTTGATAATCAACGCCTTCATTGCAAAGGTGATGGACGAACCAGCTGAAGGCTCATTTACAATCATCGAACCAGTGAGCTTGGAAGTTGCGATACCGGCCAGCCACTCAATCATCGCCGCAGATGCAGAAGTCCAGTTGATATTCTCGATCTGGATGTAGTTCACATTGGCGTTGGCATTGAATGCACCGAACGCAAGACCGTAAGAGTTGAAAGAACCTACATTGGAACCTATGCGTATGGTGTGCAGGTACTGATAGCCGTCAAACGTAATAGTGGTCACGTTCGGTACGTTGTCTATCTCAATGGTGGTCAACTTACCAGGCAACTTCACAGTCACAAGGTTCTCGGATTCCGGCAGGTTAACCTCAGTAATGGAGGTACCTGAGAGATTTATGGTGGCCGCACGGATTAGCTTCGTTCCGTCAAACGTGCCCTTGATACCGACACAACCTTCCAGCGAGAGTGACTGTAAGCCGGTGGCGTTCTCGATGACAAATTGCTGAGGACGGAAGGCCGGTACACTTTCACCAGTCGTACTGTCGGTGTAGAACACGGTCGGCTCGGCAGTAAAGCTGGTAAGACGCTTGCCCTGGAGGGTGAACGTGGAATCGGCCTTACAACTGATATTGCCGACATTGCCGAAGTTGCGATAGTAATTGGATGCGAAGATAGCCACACCGGTATCACCCTGTACACTTCCCAGGTTGAAATTGTAGGTCTGGCCAGGCGCAAGTCTGGCGTGCGAAACAATGGTGTTTGCACCAACGTTCGCGGTCGGATAGATGTACTGGTGAGGTGTAACCTGAATGACGTAGGATGCGACCGTTCCGTCCGGGTTAGGATAGCCCTGGAAACCGAAGGAAGAAGCCGTGTCGTCCAGGCCAATAGAACCGGAAGCGGCATACTCAAAGTCACCCCAACGTGCATACGAGGCCGCATACACGAGACGGCGTTTCATATACTGACGTTCGGCCTCCAGCTGATTACCGATAGACTGGGTGATGGGAGGAACTGCACGACCACCCGTTGACACAAAACCGGTAGAAGCCGGGTACTCGTAACGGATGCGGGCCTGTTCGTTCCACGCAACAGCCGGGAAGTATTCTTGCACAGAGAAGAAGTACTTGTGCAGGAATCCCCAAGGCGTTGTCTTCTGAACATCGGTAAGACCGGGTAGGTCATCATTCACGCTCACCATACGGCTCATTGCGGAAAGAATCTCGTGCATCATCGACTGGAGTTCCTTGGTGTCCTCATACATCAGCTCGCAAAGGTTGAAGAGAACGTTTGCGCCACCTTCATAGAGAGACTGGTTGCTTCCTTCCGCGCACGGGTGCATACGGTCGATGTAATACGGCTTGGTCTGGCGGCCCGTATTATCGGTCGGGAAGATGGTGTCAAGGTCATCCTGGTGAAGTTCGAAGAGAAGTGTGCTCGGATCAAGAACGTAGTAGGTGTTCTTCGAGCAGTTATCCGTTCCAGCGATGAAGAAATTCACGTATGCGTAGTGGAACTTCAGGGAATCGACCTTGAAGTAGCTTCCAATGTTCGCCTTGGCGTGAGCAGCTATGGCCGAAATGAACGCCGCATTCAGAGCCGAATAGTTACTCTGGTTGTCAGCTGTGATTGCGCTGGATGTCATCGAATCCGTGCTGAGATTTCTTACTGCGTAAGCCGTACCGTTCCACATCCCAGCGTGTACGAAGGATTCGGCCTCGTTATCGTAGCGGAACAGACAGTAACGGTAGGTTCCCTGGGTGAGCCAGTAAGCCATCGTAGTATCGAGGTTTTCATCGATGATGAACTGCTCATAGGTTCCGTTGTAGTAAGTGATGCGAGGGTTGTGCAAATAAAGGAAGTTCCACGCGTCCTTTACTTTCGCCAACACAGCATCCTTCAGCACCTTCTGGCCATTAACGGTCTGGGCAACGAATTTATCCACGTCAATATTAACCTCGTCTGCGGTAGGATAGCCGAAACCGTCACACTCGCCATCTTCGAAGTGCGGAAGAACCTTGTGATCCCAAGGCACACGCATATCAGTAAGCGGGCTATTATTCTCTGCGCCTTCCAGCATCACGAAATTGCCGTGCTGGGACTTCACAAATCCCCAGGTCGGATCATCCATCTTGCCAGGGCCAAACGTACAGGCACCACGATACAACGGAGTGCCACCCTCGGTCTCCTGGGTGAAGTAGAAGAAAGGCTCGGTGTACTTCGCAACGCGGGCCAAAGAATTGGACTGCTGGATGGAGTTCTTGCCTACGATTTCGGTGTGCAGGTCGTTATAGGAACGAGTACCGCCGCAAAGGTGGCTCTGCATAGCCGAAGCGTAGTTGATCTTGTTCACCATCTTCTGGCCAAGCGGAACACCAAGAGCGACCTTGTAACCCTTGCCACGATACATTCCGTTCGTGTCAATCCAACCATCCTGAACCTGGATGGTGCCATTAGTTACTTCATAGGTTCCATCCACCAGGCCACCAACGAGCGTCACGGTGCCATCATTGTTCAGGGTCTGTGAGATGGAGCTGTGAATCTTCGTCAGCTCGACCGTAATCAGGAAGTCAACGTCCTTAATCTTGGTCTGGATGTTCGAGTAGTAATACGTGTTGGCGGTCGTACCCTGGCGGCTGGAAACAAGGCACTTCACAGTGTTGTCCTGCTGCCATGCGAGGTAGGAAGCCTTACAAATGGTTCCGGACAAATCCGGGTTGATCGTGCCATCAGCGTTATACTGGTAGATTTCCCAGTAACATTTTTGTTTCGCGGAAAGGAACTGATAAGGCTCCACTCCGTGATAAATAAGGACACGTTTGCCTTGCGCACGCACCTTAGCAGCCGAAATTAGTCCTGTCTCGGAATCCAAAATATCGTTATCGTGACGTACCTTCAGTTTCTCGGTAGAAGTCGGGAGCGTGGAGATGTAGTTCTTGACGATATTTGTAGCTGAGAGCTGCTTATTCGTGTAGCAACGGATAGAGTAGATGTCAACGTCAGCAGAGTTGGAGCCAATGACGATACCACCATTACTCATTGCGCCGGTGCAGAACTCATTGTACCTGTTGATAGCGAAGTTGAATTCACGCTTAATGCTGCCGTTGATAAGAATGCGCACCAGGGCCATAGGAGTTGCGCCAGTCTCAGCAACCACTGAATGGTTGATATTGATGCTGAAGTGGGTACGCACGCCTTCCTCCCATTGCCAATCCTGCTGGGCTTCAACGTTGTTAGAGGTAGTGAGCAGATAACCACGGAGCGCATCAAAGCGAAGGCCAATCATCTGGTTGGTCGCATCGGTTTCATTGATACCTATGAGCTGAGCATTCTCAGGGTCGGTAACGTTGCGCACTTTCATATCGAACTCCAGCGTCATCGAGGATTCAGGGTTCGAGATGAATTGGGCGAACGGGTTGTACTGGATGGTGAGCTTCTGACCGGCCAGAACGCGGAGAATCTTCTGGCTGTCGTCCGGGCTGATAATCCAGCCATCGTTCACGCCAGAGAAACCAACCCAGGTGGAAGGAATCACAGCGTTACCATCACGAGCGTTGAGAATCTGCTTGAAATTCGTCTCGGTATTGTTACGAATCTTCGGGTTGATCAAGAAGGTCGAACCGGCTGTCGGTGAAAAAGAATCTGAATTGTCAACCGTAAGGCTGATAGCATCCGTGCCAATCGATTCCATAAGAGCATCATAGGTGCCAGTAATTGCTCCTTCTACATCGGTAGTACGTCTCCAAACATGGAAATAAGCATCGTAGCTTGCCGCCTCTTCAGAACTATCGCTGGAAGCCTCAATTTCGACCGTCACATTCAGGTCACGGCGCACGTTGGTGGGCACGATGTCTTCCACGCGCAGGTATTCTATGAGGTTTTCATCTTCCAGGGCGTTTTCAGAATAGTTACTGATTATGAACGCAAGATTCAACGATGCAGTCGTGTCGAGAACAATCTGATTGCTGGAATCCAGAGTAGGTACGAACACCGCATATCCGCACAGACGAGCCTGCACGTAATTGGTGACGGAAAAAAGCATCTCCTGAATCATCACATACGGCTGTGTCTTCTGGGCGGTTGTTGCCGTGGCGTTGTTGATAACCATAAACCGGTTCACCAGAACGTCACTGGTAATTGTATTGCCGTCACCGTCCGTACACGTCAGCCAGGCCGTCACGGTATGAACGCCGTGCGACAGGATGCCATAGCCGGTCTGATCCGCGATCGTCCTGGTAAAGTTCTCGGTCGTGTATTGCGTCAATCCCAGCGTGTACTCCAAGGTCATCTCCTGGGTCGCGCCGGAAATCTTCAGATGCAGGGTTTTTGCGACCGATCCGTACACCTGGTAAGCAATCGTGAAGCCGCCGCCAGCCGCATCGATAGGAACATTGTAGTTCTGCTGATTGACGAGGTAAAGCTGGGTGAGAACGATGGAATTGAATACCAAACGCCCAGTCACGCCGGTTTCCATACCGGTTGCCTGCACACGGACTTGGTTGTCGCCCGGAGACAGGTACTCGGAAATGTCAAACTCTTCGTATGCGCTCGGCGAAGTAGGATCGAACGTGAACGGACGGGTGGAAACCTGGAAGCTTCCTCTCGTCACCCACTCACCTACGGAATACACCTGAATCTGCACGGCAACGATTTCAGCCGTATCGGAGCCGCCGTCAACAGATGTGAAACGCAAGTGGAGCTTGGCCGTGCCATCGATACTAATGATTGAATCCGTGTTGTCTGGACTTAACACGGAAACAGTGGTATTCGCTCCTGGCAAAGTGACCACGTGATTCACAGGCTCGTAAGTGGTGGAGCCCTGCTTGATTGCGTAAACTGCGTTTTGAATAAGTTCCGCTACGGCATTCTGGTTTTCAATGACTGCCGTAACAAGAAGGTTGAACTCACTCGCTGACAATTTACCTTCGGCAGTAGTTCCACCATTTTCGGTCTTGGGAATCAAACTTGAAATGTTTGTTGCCATCTTGTAAATTGTTATAAATTAGAAACTTATCGGGAAGTCGTATGTGAACATATCGGTCGTTGACACAACACACTCAAAGTAGTCCTGGTCGCTAATAGCATAATCCAGAACTATCGTGTCGGACGTTTGATCGATAGAAGGGTTGTTCGCCCAAAAATCGGTGTCTTCCACCAACCCAGACGAACCAACCGTGTACTTATGCCAACGGAAAGCAATGCCGGTAAGGTCAGTTACCAGTTCGCCACGGAAATAAAGCTCTGCCTTAAGAGTGGTCTGACAATCTCCATTATGGAAGCTGGAGCCGGTACTGGAAGTGACCTTGACCGTGTAACCGGCGATGATTACCTTGCGAACCGTGAAGGTGTCATAGCTGGAAGTGGCCGCAACCGCGTAGTTACACCTCAGTTCAAGGATTCCGTCTTCGCTCCAGAGAGTAGAAAGCGGTTGAACCGTGTAGGTGTAACTCGTTGCGCCGGATATGTCAGTCCACACACCTTCAGAATTCTTGTACTGCCACTGAAAAACGGCTTCATCCGGCGTGAAGTTTTTGCAGATTGCCGTAAGAACAAGCGTCTGCGGAGTGAAAGCATCGAAGCCACTGTTACCGCCCTTAATGACAACCATCGTGTCATTGCCTTCAATCTTAATCGTGCGGCCAATGACTTCGCGCTGTGCACCCTGAGAAAGATTATCCCAGTCCAGGGTCACGTCACTTCCGAACGTCACGGAACCGGCGGCAGTCCACCGAATGTTGTTGTTCGCCAGGTAGCCGGAGCCGTCCACACGGAGAACAAACGAATTCGTCCGCGTGCCGATGCTTCCGTTGCCGTCATAATTCAGCTTCAAGAGGGGGTTCTGGATGGTGCCACCAATACCGCCACGGCTGAACCAGGCACCGTAATCGTCAGTAGTGTCGAGTACGGAATCGGTAGGTTGGTACTGGGTGACAACCTTTCCAGATTCAAGCTGGAAGGCAGACACACAAACCTCGTCCGCATAGGGAACGAGTGTGTCGGCGGCAATTACAGATGCGCTCTCGGAAATCGAATCTTCGTCAGCATCGGCGAACGTGGGCGTGAGCGTGAATGTCAAAGATTCAGACGCAAGGGCGGGTGTAATCACCTCAAATGAAACCGATTCACGTTTCCAGGCATTTAGTTCGTGGGCTTCGATATATACCGTTCCTATCAGGAATCCATTCTGCTGGATGGAAAGCGTCACGGGCTTCTTCGCGTTCACCCAGAACGAAAGGCAATACTGCTTGGCTATATGCGAGTTAAGCCACGAAGAAGTCTGTGCCGTGACAGTCGCGCCGCCGGTCAGCTTGTACATCTTTCCTACCCCGGTCGGATTGGTGATTGTGGTGTCCTCAGCACACGAACCGGAGATTGTTGGCGACAGGGAGTTTATGAAAGCGTTGCGATGAATCTTACCGGCATAGAAGGTGGAGCCAAACCCATTCTCGTCCCCCGCCGTCAACGTACCTGATACGTGTGCAGAACCTGAAGTAAAGAGCTTCTGGAGATAACCACCGTATCCATCCAGCCGTCCGAACACCGGATCAACCATTCCAGTCAACCGGCCAAGGCGCATCTGAGAAGCATCGCCGAAATTGGCAACGCTGGAAAGAAGGATGATATTGAAATCGGCAATCCAGACCTCATCATTGTTTTCGAGACCTGGAAGAGCTATCTTGACCGAACGAAGGTGTCGTCCAGACCAATCTACCGTAATCGCGTGAAGCTTGTACTGCCAACTTGTCGTAACGGCAACATCAACTGTTCCGTCAACACGCACACCGTCAACATATTCCAGGGATGCCGTTGCGGTGAGTGATTTTGATGCCTTAATCTTGTAGGAAATCAGCACGCGGTTCGGATTGGCCACGTACTTATAGAAATCCTGCTTCAGCTTCACCGTCCCTTCGGTTGAATTCTTGGTGATGTGAAGGATGCGGTTATTGTCGTTCTGGGATTTGATATACTGGAGGGTTGCAAGCTGCTGGTTCTCCAGGATATACTGCGTCTGTGGGTCTTCATTGTTCACAACGCCCAACGAAACCGGCCATGACAAGCTCGCATTGCGCCCAATCCCGTCAATCACATCCATATACGGAGCCTCGCTGTCACTTGCCGTCAGATAGAGTGCGCCTGAACGATCGGTATCAAAAAGGTTCGTGACGCGAGCAAAGTCGAGAATCTGGGAGGAGGAAGGCGCATCTCCTTCCAGGAGGGCACCAACGAAGTACGGCTGTTGACTATTGTCAGACAAAGTATCGACACCGGTTTCCAGGACGGCCATCAACGAATAGATTACGTTCTGCCCGTCAAAATACTGTCGTCTAACTATGTCGCCAACGTGAAGTCCTTGCGTCTTTTTTGAATCAGAGCGCAAGGACACCTTGAACTGTCTATAACTGAATACTGCCATATTACACCAATTCGGTTACAAGGTCTCCTGAGCAAGAATCGCTCACCCAAAGAGAGCCGTTAGTTACTGACATTTTCTGCACCTCCAGCTCGTACACCCTCATCTTCTTGCGCACAGTCAAGCTGTCGAAGGTAGCCTCATAGCCACCGTACAAAGTATCACTGAGGATGGCCCAACCAGAACCGGCGAAGCCACTGGAGAAGGCCGTAGTGCTAAGAGAGCCGGTAAAGGTCGTGTTGCCATTAAGGTGCATTCCTCCAGTCACACCCTCAATGAAAACCGCATCGGCAAACATCAAGGCGTTCTCAATTAAGCGAGTTTTGTAAGTATTGCTGATGATTGAGAATGCCGTACCCTCGACCGGCTTCTTGAACGTAAAGAACTCCGCATTGGCATCCACCGTGTCGAAGTTAACGCTGGCAGAGTATGCGAGGCTCAGGTTCTTAAATAGCGAGGTGGTCGGAGCCAGATATATTTGAACTGGAAGGTTGACTGTGTGGCTGTTCTCGGAGTTGTCAACGTAGGTGTACGGAAGGCCGAGAACGAACTTGGCCGAATCGTTTGTGATGTACGGGCCGGTAGTGCTTCCAAGACGAATCCGATGCGAGGAAACAAAACCGCAATCGCTTCCGTCCACATAATAGGTCTGGATGACGGTCGGCCCAGCGTTTCCACAACCGGCCTGGAATGAGTTGGGGAAGTTGCCATCGCCAAACGGAGACACCATATTATAGGTGCCTGCGGCGTTCTTGATGGCCGTCTGAAGAGCTATGTAGTTCGTGGCCGTTGATCCGTCAACGTCACCAAGATTCAGAACCATTCCAGGCGCAGAGAGCGAAACGATGTCGGTGGTGCCGGTCTTAACCTTCAGGATGTACTTGTCCTTGAACTTGAAACCCTTCTCATTCTTGATATGTACGTTCTCATCCAGCTTCAGATACGCGATGGTAGAATCGTTCTCGTCAACGTAGGTGTAGAACCACTTCGTATTGTTGGCACCAAGCTCAAACCCGTTCAAGGCCACCAGCTTACCACCGACATTATAGTCGCCGTCAACAGTCAAGTCGCCGAATACGTGCAGGTCTTTTGTCTGCCAATCAACTGTCGGCAAATTTGAGTTGGCCGCATGATAATAGATGCTGGAGACATTGCCAGTGACGTTGTAGATTTCGTTATCGTGAGCGAACACCTTCCCGGACTTGAATGTAGAAGCAACTACATTTCCGCTGAACTCGACATCAGAATAGGTGGTCTTCAGCTTTCCGTCAACGGCATCCACGTAGAGGATATGGTTATTGCCAATATAGATACCGGCAGTGCTGAGTGTGAGCTTACCGCCAACGCTCGCATCATCATCAACGCTCAGGTTTCCGAACACGCTGGCCGTATTGGTCGATACATCATCTACGGTCGTTCTGGTAACTGTGAAGATGGCCACATTCCCAGCACCGGCCACGAATCCATACTTGGCATTCAATGCGCCGGTCATTGAATCGCCTGTGCGGGCAACATAACCGATACCAGTCTCGCCTCCACCTCCTCCAGCTCCACTTGCGCTGATTGCATTGATAATGGAGTTGGCGAAAAGATATGCAGAATTCTTGGTGAGAATGTCGGTATATGCAGCCATCTGGGTATTGATAGCTTCTGCGTCAATCTCACCGCCAGGAGTGGTCGGAGGGTTGGTCGTTACGTCAGGTACATCAACCTGGCCAGCCGCAACCATCCCATCGTACAGCCTTGTATAAAGGTCGTACAGTACGGAAGTCGGATCGAGCGTGCTCGGATCAAAGTTGAGTTGTGCTGCTGCCATTATTTCTGTACTTTAACTTTATTGGTAAGGAATCCTGAGTGGGCTGACTTCCAAGCCGCAATCTTCGCCTTCATAGCGATAAAATTCGGAAGCTGGGTGACAAGGGGTTGCGGGCCCATCATAGTGGTGGTCTGAGCCTGGGAGAGATAGCCTACGATGTCGGAAAGAACATCGGCCAGCTCACCACCCAGGACAGCATCATCGGTTCCGCTTGTAGAGCCAAGATGAACGGTGCCGTCTTCGACCTGAACCTTGGAGCCGCCCATCTCAATGATAACCTTGTTATCGTCCAGGGTGATTTTAGCGTCACCGTGGACGAACTCAATCTTGTCCTTGTTGATTTCGGCGGTACTGTCATCATCACCGGCGGTCACTTTCTTCTTCTCGGTGTCAAGCACCTCGGTCATAGTGTTCTCGTCACCGTCAGTGACCTCGGTGGTTATCTTGTCCTTTTCGTAAACGGTCTGGGAATGAACGCCGGTTTCCTCCAGCTCGTCAATATCAGGGCCGTCCTCGGAACTGGCATCGAAATCCTCACGTTCCTTGACCTCGATGACAACCTTATCGTGAGAATCAAGCTGGATGAGGTCAACGTGTGAGAACATCGTGACATACTCAACGCCGGAGGCCGGATCACGAACAATCGTCACGTCAGAATACAACTTAGGGATAATGACATATCCCTTTGTGTTATCCTGGATGGCACTCAGATATACGTTCTCGTGAAGTCCGGCATCAGGGTTTTCGGATGCGTCAACAACAGAGCTGACATATTCCTGAACATCGATTGTACCGGCAAACTCGCCGTCAAGGTGTATGGCCTTCACATAACCGACTATCTGCCCGACATCATACAATTTGCCGGCCTTATCAGCAATGCCATGTAAGGCGATCCTTTGAATCGCCTCACGAATGGTTGCGTTCGAGCCCGCACCGGTATGACCTTTTTGATTGCCCATTATTCAGTGCCAGAATCCTTATCCTTGTCGCGTGAAATACAGTACGGCATCTTCAAGGTCTGCTTGTACCCATCGTTCACACCGAACTTGGTAGTTATTTCTTCTATCAAATAATAGCCGTCTTTGGCCGTGAATCGGTTATCAAGAAGGTGAATTTCCATACCAGATTTCAACCCAAGATCACCCATAATTGTCAGGGAACCATCAATGCCATTTGAGTTGTAAGATTCGAAATATTTGATGGCATCCTGGAGCAAATCATCGTGAGAGATTCCTATACGCGGGGACGCATACGGAATGATATTGTATGAGGACAGGTCAACCTTCTGGTTAGATTTTCCAAGCACAGTTGCACCGGCCTTCAATGCCTTCTTGGAAAGGGTCGTCTCATTGAGAACCTGGTATTTGTCATTGCCATCGTTCTTCTCCCAGTCGTAGTCTGGATTGAGGCGTATGGTAATATGATATTGCTTCCCCTTCCCCTCAATGGTGTCCCAAGACGTTGCTTCTACGGCCAGGAAATTCTTGTCCGTGTTCATCGTGGTCAGGCCATTGTTGGTAACGTGGTAATCGAATCTGACTTCCGGTATCTTTGAGGAATCTTGATTGATCTCTGGAATGGAATCACCATTCAGCTTCGAGAAGTAAGACCACCCAACTGCAAGATACGGCTCCGAGCCATCACTTTTAATGAACGAATAAAGACGCGCATTCTTCGCCCACGTTGTCAGGACATCAGCAACCGTAAAATCTTTAGGAATGCTGGTCTTTACCTCAATATTTTTAGACTTCGGATATAACTTCAGACCGGCCTTTTGAAGAAGGTCGTCAGTCAGTATGTCCGTAATTTTATAATTCTTCACCCCAGTATGAGCAGGGCAATTGATTTTCTTCAGGTAGCTGGCAAGGTCTTCGCATTCCAGTTCTATAGGATCATCGATACTGCATTTCGTAATGTAGCCATCGAACATAATGCAGCTGGAAGAGTTAGATGCCTGCGGACACATCGACTTTTTATAAGTCTCACGAATCGCGGAATCATTGAACACAGTCTTCCCTTTTGCGCTCGTCTTGGCAAATTCCGCAATCTCGGATGCGCTATATCCATCCATATCGTGCAGATAGCCAAGACGAATCCGAATGCGCTGGCCAACCTTAAAATCGCTGACACCAGCACGCCTCGTTGTATTCCGCGTAACCATCACCAGGCCGCCATCCTCAATAGACACGCTAACGCCACTTGCGACATCTTCTATGTTCGTCTGGGTAACGGTCTCACGGATAACCGTACCGCGAGGGAATTTCACCTTCGCGGTATTAAACAGCTTCTTATAGGAATCTACGATCTCGATTTCCTCCACCTCAGTAAGCATCTTCATCTTCGACACTTCCGTAGGCTCATTAACCAAGCTCTGGCCTTGTTCCTGCTCCCATACTTGAATGAGACAGGCAAGTATCACAAAGCCGCGATTTTCTTGAACTATCTCACTCATATTAGATATGGTTGCTTATCCACATTATACCTTTGTTCCGTTCCTTACCATCGGTAAGCTGGGTGGTTTCTGATTTACCGGTCTCAACCTCTTTCTTCTTCCTTTCCAGTAGAGACTTATACCAACCAGAAAGATCGGTGTTTGCAAGCGCATCGTTCAGTGCAACGATAGTGTCTGCTGTGATTTGAACATTGTCGCTCGGCTCAACCGCAACACAAGTAATGGTGTACGGCTGGATGTTCTTGAAGGTCTGCGATTCCAGCTTGAAATCCTGGATGATGATGTTGTCAACACCGAACTGCTTGAACAGAAGATGATTTACCTGAACCACTCCGTTGTACTGGCAAATCTTGATAAGCCGTTTTACATCGTCCTGAGGATAAACGCCAGGAAGATTAGAGTTGATAGCACCGCTTATGGAGAAGCAAATATCGCCACCGGACACCAACTCTTTCCTCGTGAAATCGCGCCCTTCGACTTTGTTGAGGATTACGTTTTTGGATGTAGTCTGGGAAACCTGCGGAGTAACATCATAGAAGAATATCTGCTTTGACTTGACAGTCCGTTTCGTGGGCCCCTCCATATACGTTATATCCATCGGCTCCTTGACCTTGTAGCTAAGGATAAGGGCTTCAGGAACAAGTCTGCCGAAAGCGTCAAGTGCGTTCACCTGGTCGTTGCTATCTTCCAGCTTTAGAACACCAAGGCCACTATCAACCTTCTCACCGGCATCTATGATTATCTGACTATTCGCCGCCTGGTTCTCCAGAATGTTCTTGCGTCTCTCGCGGTCGGCCTTAATCTCAGCCTGCCGCGCCTCGTTCTGGGATTTGATTTCATCGATGGCTGTCCGAACGTTCTTGTGGCCAAGCCACCTGAAAGCAGCATTCACGTAACCACTACCAACCTCCAGAGCGACATTTGCATAGTGCTCTGCAAGCTGATAGCCGATTCGCTTTGCGGTGTGAACAATTACATTCTCGTAGGCACGCTCACTCTTGTAGTAAAGCATCCCATCGCGGTTTTGGAACCTCGCATAATATGTGTTGCTGGAGAGTATGTTCTGCGTTGCAGCACCTACGCTCCAGACAACGTGCTCCCAAGGAAGCAATTGACTTACCGGTATAGCCATTTTATACTAAGTTGGCGGCGTTGGCATCGAAGTCTGCCACAACCTCGATAAGTGCCTGGGCCATTTGTTGTTTCAAGTTGTTCACCGTTGCAGCAACATTCGGGTCGCTCATATCAACGGACTCTACGTTCATCAGGTTCTCGATCTTGACAATAATCTGCTTCGGCGTTGCAGACTGGGAACGATACTGATTTGTGTAGCCATTATTATTCGTTGGCGTTGGTGTAGGCGTAGGAGTTGGTGTCGGGGTGGTTCCACCAAGCTGATTCTGAAGTGCTTCAAATTGTCCCTGCGCATTCATTACGCCAAGGCCAGGTATCTGAAGACCATTGAAGTTAACTCCCTTCCAAGCCTCATCTGCGAAATATCCAGCAAGTAACGGCTTCAGTTTGTCGTTCATCGAATTGTAAACGGCAAACAATGAACTCATTACACTGTTAGCAATTTCAAGGGCATCTGCGGAATCCTTAAAACCATACTTAGGGTTTGTCGGGTCGAGATAAATGTCATTAACCCTTTGAAGCCACTCTTGTGTCCCAAAACCCCTTAAGAATTGCATTCCGGGATCGCCAAACACAGAAGGAAGCCACTGTTCAAGAAGTCCTTGGTTAACGGTTCCCTTCGTCTCATACTCTTCCATAGCATCTGTCAATGCCTGGAAAGGAGCCATCAATTGTTCGGCAATTGGTTGCCAGAACCTCACATATCCAGGGATAGTTTGAATGTCGTTCCACGACATCTTCTTCAAACTATTGAATTCAGGATAAGCAAGGTCTGGATTAGCCTCAGGTATATATCTTGAACGGGCACCGGCCAAATATGTCTTTGCCAAAGACGCATTCTGTGCTCCGATTATATTATTTGCCAAGAACTGTTGAAGCGCAACAGCACTCGGATTTTCTACGTCTGCCGCAAGTCTCGCAAGCGTTACAGAAGCAGCATCGACCTGATCAAGCCTGTGCATCAGGTCAATGCCCTCCCAAGTGGCAGATGCGCGTTCTCTTACTGTATAAGAATCGCCGTGTGCTCTATCGGTTACATATTTATCTCTAAAGGATTCGCTATAATTACCAATATTCGCTGCGCCAAGCGTTGAAGCGATTCCGCGCATCAGTTCCGCACTTCTTCCTTGTTCGAGCCAAGTTTTGAATGTTTCACCGCCGGGAGTTTCAATAAACGGTTTAGAGTTGTCCTGCTCGCCACCATCTTCACCATTTTTAGCCCTCCAATATCTACGATACAAATCGATAGACATTAAAAGCTTTTCATTCTGGGTATGAAGCTGGCTATTAACAATTCTCATATTGCCAATCAAAACACCATCAACGGTGTTCATATTAAGCTTCTCCAGACCAAGAGAACGGAAAGACGCAGACCATTCACGAGCCGCTTTTGTTGCTTCCCACTCACTCTCAGCAATTTTATAAAGTGCCAGGCCAACTGCTGTGAAAACACCAAGAACAGCACCACCGGCAACACCAAGAGTGCTCAAAATGGCTGGAAGCTTTGCACCAAGTGCCATACCGCCAATTGAACCGGCAATACTACCGATCATACTCGCAGTACTTCCTTCTTCTCCAATTTTTGCTCCAAGAACAGCACCACCACCTCCTCCAAGCATTGTTCCGAGACCACCAACAATAGGTGCTGCCTTAATCCTTGCATACCTACCCCATACAGCCATACTGTGCTTTCGGTGGGCACCAATCATTCCAACACCTCCAGCACCACCAACGCCGGTAGAAGCATTAAGCGCATTGTTCGCACGAACAACACCCCACATACTTTGACCAAGGTTATTGAACCGAATAGCAAGCTGCCCGATTTTAGCCGCACTCGTTCCAATATACCGGCCAAAATTCAGCAATGCGTTAACTGCACGAAGTGGAACCAATACGAGCGATAGGACAAGCTGCATTTTCAGCCACAGCTTGATAATCGGCTCAAACATTTTGTACAGTTTAAGCAGAACACCGCTTACATCGAACAATGTTTTGGCCAGATCAGCAATTGTGAGACTGAATCTCTTAATAAGGTCAATCGTCTCCTGAGATTTGAGGCCAGAAATTACTGAATTAA
>ODAI010921843.1_pt1 | contig 16007 bp, 17 predicted proteins | sample 1539321 | NCBI WGS metagenome assembly ODAI01 (sample SAMN02144231, study PRJEB22623) | gut metagenome | biome: sheep rumen | host: Ovis aries | place: New Zealand
ATGACAGATGCAGATGCAGAACAATTTGATGATTTTGTTGCTCGTCATTGGGGAGAAGAAAGTGTATACAGAATGGAAGATGAAAGAAAAGAAAAATCAAATTTGGCATCTAAGTTAGCAAATGCGACAGACGCAGTTTCAAAAGTAACAAAACGTGGCAGAAAACCAAGATTAGCTACATAAGAATAAGAATCAACTAAAATAGAATTGTGGGAGTAACAACACTTATTCATAAGTAGGGGACATATCTTGGCAGGACAAGAATGACCCAAAAAGCTATATAATAAGAGGGAGCAACAACACTTATTCATAAGTAGGGGACAGATCTTAGCAAAATAAGAATGACCCAAAAAGCTATATAATAAGAGGGAGCAACAACACTTATTCATAAGCAGGGGACATATCTTAGCAGAATAAGAATGACCCTAGAATAAGATGTGTCCCCTTACCGAAGAAAGGAGGAATCCAATGTCAACCAATACTGATTTGTTCAAATATATGATTATTGGTGTAGGAGCATTATTTGTTGTAATAATAATTGCATATTTAATATTAAATAAAAAAATGCAAAAATCAGATTATCAACAAATAAAAAAACTAAGACAGGGAACAAAAAGCAATAACTTTTCATTTGAAGTCTTATATCAAAAATTATATATTACATACTCAAAAATACCTTTTATCAAATCATATATATTAAAATTAAGAAGAAGACTTGAAATTCTTAATGTAGATGATGAGTATGCAACTCGTAGAGATTCAGCAAAAATACTAACAATTGTTTTACTAATAATGATTCCGGTTGTTACTGTATCTATAATATTTACACATACTAATTATCTTGTACTTTCAATTATTCTTATTTTTGAAATATTTATTGTTGATAATGTTCTTGATAGTATGGTCGACAAAATGGATAATAATCTTTTAAAAGAACAATTGGAGTTTTTTGCAGAAATTAGACACGCATACCATGAGTTTAATATGGTTGAAGAAGCAATATACCAGATATCACAGGATGATGAAAAAAATATTTCTAAGCAAGGTGAAAAAATATATGAGGTACTTATTGCAAATGATCCTGAAACAGAACTTGAAAAATACTATGATATTGCTCCAAATCCTTACTTAAAGGAATTTGCTGGTATTTCCTACTTAACAAAAGAATTTGGTGACAGAAAAGTTGATAAAACATCTTTATATTTAAAAAATGTAAGTAACATTACTGAGGAAATGCAAATAGAAATTTTAAAAAGAGATAAAATTGATTATGTTTTTCAAAGCTTATCTATAATTTCTATTGTGCCGGTTTTGGCCCTAGAGCCACTTAAGAATTGGGCTATAGGAAACTTTAGTTTTACACAAAATTTTTATTGTGGAAAAAGTGGAATGGTTGTACAAATTTTAATAATATTGCTTACTGTAATTTGTTATTTGCTATTAAGAAAAATAAAAAACAATGGATCTACAGATAAAACTGCACAAAATACTCAAAATCCGTGGCAAGAAAAAGTATACAGAAATCCAATTGGCAAAAAAATTGTAAATTTCTTTGTTCCTAAGAAGGGAACAAAGGACTATATAAAAGTCCAAAAATTGCTAAAAGATTCTGCATCAAAATTAAAAATGGAATGGCTATATGTAAATAGAATAACAATTGCAGCTGTTACATTACTTATATCATTATTTCTATTTGTTCAATTACATAAAATTGCTGTAGATTGGATTTATACAGAACCTACAACTGAATATAATATTATGACAGGTTTGACTGGGAATGAGCTTGCTCAAGCTCAAAAATTAACAGAAAGCGATAATAAATTTCTTGATATGTTTAAAGGTAATTCTCAGACCAAGGTCCAGGATATATATAAGGCAATGGAAAGATCTGATGACTACAAAGAAAGCAAAGAAGAAGAAATTCAAAAAGCTGCTGAAAGAGTATATGATAAGCTTCAAAAGATTAATAAAGAAGTATTAGGATGGTTTGAAGTATTATTAGCAGTAATATTTATGGTTCTTGCATATATGGCACCAATATGGTTAATGATGTTCCAATTAAAAATGAGAATGATGGAAATGGAAGATGAGGTAATGCAATTCCAAACTATTATTTTAATGCTTATGCGAATTGAACGTGTTAATGTTGAAATAATACTTGAATGGTTAGAGAGATATGCAAATATCTTTAAAGAGCCAATATCAAGATGTGTTAACAACTATGAATCAGGAGCTTGGGAATCATTAGAAGTTTTAAGAAATGAAACAAATTATCCATTATTTATTCGTATAGTAGAAAGCCTTCAAGCAGCAGTTGAAAAAATACCTATTAGAGATGCATTTGATGAACTTGACTCTGATAGGGAGTACTACCAAGCAAAACGTAGAGAATCAAATGATAGGTTAATTTCAAGAAAAGCATTAATTGGAAAGGTAATAGGGTTTGCACCTATGGTCGTAATGTTTGTAGGATACCTAATTGTGCCATTAGTATTTATTGGACTTACATCTATGAGCAGTTCAATGACAGCAATAAAGTAACGTTGTAAAATAATTACAATTTTTAAATAAATATATGGGAGCAACAACTCTTATTCACAAGAAGGGGACATATCTTAGCAGGATAAGAAATGTCTCTAGAATAAGATGTGTCCCCTTACAAAAACAGGAGGAAAAATGGAGAATGCATCAAAAGCTTTGCTTATGGCAGGTGGAATGCTACTTGCAATATTAATTTTAACACTATTAATATATGCTTGGAATTTGTTTTCAAACTTTCAATCATCAAATGATGAATTAGCAAATATAGAAAACACAGCTAAATTTAACCAACAGTTTACCAATTATAATAGAGATGATGTACAAGGATATGAACTTATATCATTAGTAAATCAAGTAGTAGATTATAACCAAAGAAAATCTACAACAGGACAAAATGATGAAAAATATAATCCAATTACAGTTTCAATTTATCTAATAAATGAGAATAATAGAAAATCATTTTCAAAAGATTTTATAAATAGATTAATAGTAAGTCCAACCAATACTTATACTCAAAGCAACGCAATTAATACATTTAAGAACTTAATTGACTCAGCTACTTCAATAGAAAATACTTTTGGAGGAAATGATTGTGCTAATAGAATAGCAAAAAACTATGATTCGATTTTTTTATCAAGTTCACAAGTTGATGAAGAAATGAAAGAAGGATTTACTGAAAATGAAGTATGGAATAATGCAATAAAAAAATACAATTCATTAACCACTAAAACTGTAGCTACGAAAAGTGAACTCCTTTCAAAAAGTGATTCTGCATTAAAATATTATGAATATATGCAGTTTAAAAGAGGAGTATTTAAATGTTCAAAGCTTGAATATGATGGTGTAACTGGTAGAGTATCAATAATTGAATTTGAATTCACAGGAAAAATTCATTAAAAGGAGTATAAATTTACTATGGAGAATGCATCAAAAGCTTTACTAATTTCTGCTGGAGTATTAATTGCAATATTATTACTATCATTATTTTCGTATATGATGAAACAAATGGGACATTCTACTTCAGAAATATATTCAACATTAAGTCAACACGAAATTTCAGAGTTTAATCAAAAGTTTCTAAATTACGAAGGTAGAGAAGATTTATCTATTCAAGATGTTATTACAATTGTAAATTTAGCAAAAGACAATAATATAAGTGAAAAAAGACCAACAGTTATTGAGGTAAAGGTAGATGGGTTAGATTGGGCTCAAAAAACATCAGAAGAATTAAGAGCTTTACTTAAACAACATTTAGACAAAACATATAAATGTTCAAATGTAATCATAGACGAGAATTTTTCACTTTTGGTAAAAGAAGTTAGAATTATCCAAAACTAAAAGGAATAAACAAAAAATGAAAAAAATTGTAATTTTTATAATATCTTTAGTTATCATTATAATTTCAATAATTGCAGTAAGAATCATAAATTATAGAGCAGAACAGGCAAAAATAAAAAAAGAAAATTTAACATATGAAGTATTTTTAAATAAACAAATACTTGGAACAGAACTTACAACATTTATAAATAAAGCAGTTGATAATAATGAGAAAAGTAATGTTCAAAAAGATGAACAAGGATTTTATATCCAAAATGATATAAATTCAATAGAGGTTGAAATAAAGATAACAGATGATGATACATTATATAAAATGGAAACATTATATAATGGAGGAATGGTTAGTTTTGTAGAATATTATAATTCAATCTATTTTGAGTGTACAACCATAAGATACAATAAACTGGGAAAAGTAAATTATTTGTTATTTGAACAAAAATCAAATTAAGATATTAATGTTAGGTAGGAAAATTGATCCATAAGATTTTCTATATCTAGAAAATATATATAATAATATTAAATTAAAAGGAGGAATTTATTATGGAAAATGCTTCAAAAGCACTAATTATAGCAGGAGCTATACTTTTATCAATTTTATTAATTTCTTTAGGAATTATGGTTTATAACAATGCAAAGGGAACTGCTTCAGATACAAATCTAGATGCAGAAACAGCACAAGCTTTTAATACAAAAATATCACAGTATTGTGGAAAAACAAGCAATGGAACATCAATGAACAGTCTAGTTGATGCTATTGCAGCATCTAACGGAGCTCAAAAGAAACAAGCTGTTAAACATTATGTAAAGATTACAATTACAGCAACTAATGGTGTAACTGGAACAAGCGTAACTAGCCCAGATGCTACTACTTCTGTAAGCTATCCAAGTTTTGATAATTCAACGAATTATAAAGCAACTTATAGTACAGATCCTGCTACAGGATATATAGACAATGTAACAATATCAAATTAAGCTATGAAAGGTAGTATAGAATGGAAAACGCATCAAAAGCTTTAATAATTGCAGGAGCAATTTTAGTTTCAATAATGATTGTTTCACTTGGTGTATTTCTTTTTAATCGTATGGGTGGAACTGCAAAAGAAATGGCCAATATGGATGAACAAGAAATTGCTGCATTCAATTCAAAAATAACACCATATTTAGGAAATAGCATTTCTGGTTCACAAGTAAATGCATTAATACAATATGTAATATCGAATAATCTTGCCTGTATTCAATCTAGTGAAACTCATAAAGCTATTAAAATAACTTTTCCCGGAAATGATGCAGGAATTAGTGTAAATAGTTCTAATGCAATGAGTTATGGATCAGGGCTAAAAAGAGTCGAAACAGGTGCAAACAAATATTATGAGGTTAATGGAACACATGATTCAAATGGATTAATAACTACAATTACAGTTGATTAATGAAGAATGAAAAATTAATAATGAATAATTATTAAATATTCATTATTAATTATTAATTATAAAGGAGGATATGCAAATGGAAAATGCATCTGATGCATTAATTATGGCTGGACAAGTTTTAATATTTTTAATTGCATTAACAGTTTGCATATCTTCTTTTACAACATTAAGAGAAGGTATAGATAGTACTATTGATCAAACAGAAGTAATAAAATTTGCAAAAAATTCAGAAGGCTATATTAATTTTATACAAAGTAGAGATGATGGTGCTACTAGAATAGTAGGCGCTGAAACTGTTGTTTCATCTATGTATAGAGCTATTAAAGAAGATTTTATAATGTATCTTAAACTATCCAAAACATTTGATAGTGTGAAGCGAAACATAGGAGATACAGTAATAGAAAAAGATGAGGATGGAATAGAAATAATAAGATATAAAATACTATATGACAATACTAACAAACTGGTAAAGATTACAATTGCAAATGATGCAAATTATAGAGCAAATAGTCTATTAAAAAACGGTTTATATGATATAATTAAAGGAAAAAGTTTTGCAGAACATCTTGGAGAATATCAAGAAGAATTAAGTAGCGGAGTTAGTACTGAAAATAAGAAGACTTTTCGAATTATAACATATATTGAGCAGTAATTATAAATTAAATAAATAGTAAACAAAAAAAATGATGAAAATATGAAAAAAGTTTGCAATATTTAAAGAAAAATGGTATAATATAATTGTTTATATTGAATTTTGAAAGGAAGGAATAATATGGGAGATTCAGCAACAACAATAATTGCAATATTCTTAGCAGCAATATTAATGTTTGTTTTTCCACTAATGACAATGGCAGATAAAACAGATGATACTGTTAAATTAACTGTACAAACAGCAACTACTGATTTTACAAATCAAGTTAGAACTACAGGTTATTTATCACAAGAAAACTATGATAATTTTATATTAACATTGAGTTCTACAAATAATTCATATGATGCAGAAATAGTAGTTCAAAAACTTGACGAAAACCCAGCTAAAAAAGCAGGCGGTGCGTATGTTCAAATAGGAGATAATGTATATTATACTATGTATACAACACAAGTTCTTGAATCATTACCATTAAGATTAAAAGAGGGAGATATTATATCTGTAACAGTTAAAAATACTAATAATACTATTGCTAGTCAATTAAGAAACTTTATGTTTAAAGTTACAGGAAATGAATCAAAAGCTATTACTGCACAAAGTTCAGGAATCGTTACAAAAACAACAACTAAATAGTGTAAATTAAGAATAATAATAAAGGAGGAACAGACATGTAATTTTTTTTGAAAAGTTAGATGTTTGTTCCTATTTATATTTATACATAAGAAAGGATTCGGTATGAAAATACAGAGTTTAGCGGTTATTTTTATAATTATAATAATGCCAATTACAATAGTATTATCTACATATGTAAATAATAAAATATCGACTGCAACTACAGAACTTGAGTATGATACAAAGCTTTTAAATGCAACTTATGACTCAATAAAAGCATATCAGCTAAATACTGTTAATAACGCATTTGGTGATATTACAAATTCAAAGATTTCAGATTTAGAGGCTGCTGTTACAACTTTTTATAACTCTTTAGCAAATAATTTTAATTTTACAGGCTATAAAGCAGATGTTATGAAAGAATATATTCCAGCAGTTGCATTTACTCTATATGATGGATATTATATATATTCACCATTTCAAAATACTTTGACAGGAGTAAAAGATAGTGATATTGACAAAACATATAGTAAACCAAATGCAATAACGAATGGACTTAAACCATATGTTTATTATAGTGCAAGATATGTAGATTCATCTAAAAATTATGATTTTGTTATTAACTACACTCTAGATAATTATATAACAATAATGGGAAAAATAGGATTAGACAATTATGTTTTCGATTATGGTTTTTTATATTCTATTGCTGAAACTAAAGATGAATCTAAAAATGGTAATGGAATTTATTTTGATCAATTAAGCAATTCATATTGGTTTGATGGAATTGAGTTTAAAGAAGATGATACAGAAGTATTAAAAGAATATGTAGGGACAAGAGAATATCAATATGCAAGAATTAATGGACAAAAGTATTATTTAGAAGAAGATGAAAGTAATAAAAACAATTTTAATTATAATGGATTTACAATCAACAAAAATGCTAGATTTTTCTATATAGATCCGAATGGTGCTAAAAATTACAATCAAGTTGCAATATATGATAATACTAAAGATACTGAATATGATCAAAATAAGCAATTTATAAAATACTATATTGCAATAACAAAAAATAAAAGTGCATACATATATTATAAAAGAGCTTACGAATTTTCAAAAGCAGTATTAGGAAGTGCGGTTACTGGATATAAAGATAAAGCAGATAAATCTCAAGATGGATATAATTTAGCTAATTTAACACCAGATAAATGTTTATATTATGATGCAGATGATTCTAAAACAAATGAGTTAAAAGAATCTGGAATAACTCCACTTTCTGAATATGGAGGAAATTTTGAAATTTTTAGCGGAAATATTCATTCAGCTGATTCAAATTTTAATAAACACAGAAAAGCTATAATTAGATATGTTATAGAAACAAATATGTCTTCTGCAATTTCTGGTTTTTCCTCAGGTGCAAATATAGAGTTTGTAATGCCAAAGATTTCTGAAACAGATTGGGAAGCTATTCAAAATGATGTATGTGAAATAACATTTTTACAAGGTCTAAATTTAGGTTCAAAAAAATATAATGGATACTCAGTGGTCGCAAATATGCTTACAAAAGAATATATTGATGAAGATGATATTTATATACTAACTAATGACAATACTTATTGCAAGGCAAATGATAGTATACTTACTAATCCTAGTATTATAAAACCAAAAGCTAACTATTATTCAGGAATTTGGAAAATAAATTTTGAGAGAAAAAAAGATATAAGTGAAAATGAAGAAATATTTTATTATCCGTTTTTAAATTGTTTAGGAAGCTATACAAGTATAATGGGTAGTTCTGGTATAATGGGTATTGGAACAACAGATTGTCCAGATATGTATTCATATATGCATAATCAAAATGATGTTTTGAAAAAAACTTATTATATGGCATTAGGACGAGAAAGAGCGAGTTCATATAATGTAAATAATATAAATTATGAATTATATGGAAGCAATAGGAATGATTTCTTTTTAAAGGATTATTAAATTGTAAATAGTAACGATAAGTTACAATTCACTGCTCAATAAATATATATTTTATCATTCCGTTTGGTGTCGCAATTTTCATATGTTCAATTATATAATAAATTATATAATTGAACGATATCTGTTAATTGCTCCAGACCGCCCTACGCTTCGCTCCGGTTGAACGCTTACGCACTCCATTCTAAAATATATATTTATTAACCAGTGAACTGTTACTTTGTAAGAAAAAATAGCAAAAAAATATTGCTATTTTTTTTTGTTTAGTATAAAATATTTAGAGCAAAAGAAGGTGATAAATTTGAATATAAGTAAAGATGGAAAAACTTTGTATTTTTCTGATGACGAAATAGAAAATAGCACAAATGGTGAAAAAAAAGTATATGTTACTAAAAGAATTAATGGGAAAGAAAGTCATTCTAAATTTGAAAACGAGAAAAATAAAAAATTTGATTTTAATGATGAAATAATAATAGGAGTAACTCCTAAAAAACAGATACAGAATAATAAGAATAAGACTAAAAAAAGCAACAAAACGAAAAGTTCTAAAAAGAAAAGAAATAGTAATACACAAATTAGAAATAAATTTAATGAAACAAATACTACAAATATAAAGAACAAAAAAAGAAAAAAGAAAAAATCATCAAAAAAGATAATTGGAATTTTTAGTAGTATATTATTAATTGGAGTAATAGCAGTTTTTGCATTTACTGCACCAATTTTTAATATAACTAAGATTGAAGTAAATGGAAATTCTCAGATTCCAACAGATACTATAATAAGTATTTCAAGCTTAAAAAAGGGAGAGAATATATTCAAATTTAATAGTTCTATTATTCAAAATATAAAAGAAAATCAGTATATTGAAGAAGTAAAAATAAAAAGAAAATTACCAGGAACAATTCAAATTTCAATCACTGAAAGAAATATTAAATATCAGATTAAACTAATAAATAGTTATGCATATATAGATAAAAATGGCTATATTTTAGAAATTTCAAGTGTAAAAAAAGAAGTACCAATTATTGTTGGATTAAATGTTACAGAAAATGATTTAATAAATAAAAAAAGACTTGAAATACAAGATCTAGAAAAAATTAATAAAATACAAAAAGTAATAGAAGCATCAAAATCAATTGATATTGAAAATATTATTACAGAAATCAATATAGAAAATGAAGATAACTATTATATTTATATAGAAAGTCAAAATAAGAAAATATATATAGGTAATACAAATAATTTACAAAATAAAATGTTATATGTAAAAAAGATTTTAGAGGAAGAAAAAGAACATAGTGGAACTGGGTTTGTTAATGGGGATATTAGTAGTGGTTTTAAACCATACTTCCGCCCAGAATAGTAATAAACAAATGAAAAACTTCGTCTTGCTGTGTTAAAAATTTATTCAAAAATCCTCACGTACACCACGTACGCTCCGGTTTTTTCATAAATTTTTGCCTTGCAATACTCGTTTTTGATTTGTTTAGAGAATTAGAAGAAAATAGAAAATCCATTCCTCAAAAAAATATATAAGAAAGGCTGAAGATTATGAGTAAAAAAAGAGAAATGATTATACTTACAATTATGTGTTTTGCTTTAACAATTGCTATAGTTGTGCAAATAAAAACGGTAAATAATAATGGATCTACTTTAGGATTATCTCAATCTGAAAGTAACTTAAAAGCACAAGTATTAAGAATGAAAGAAAAATATGAAGATGAATATGCTTGGCAAGAAGAACTTACAGACGAGCTTGAAAATGTTAGAAAAAATGTTGCAAGTAGCAACGATGAGCTAAAAGAATTAGAAAATAAAATAAAAGAAGATAATCTATTATTAGGTAATACAAATGTAAAAGGCCAGGGAGTAATAATAACTCTTAATGATGGAAAAGCCGATTTGAATTTATTAGATATAGATCAAGATCCTTTGGTTCATGCTGAAAATGTTTTAAATGTTATAAATGAATTAAGAAATGCCGGTGCAGAAGCTATTTCTATAAATGATGAAAGAGTAACAAATAAAACTGCAATTTCATGTGATGGAAATGTTATTGTAGTAAATGGAACAAAAATTGGAACACCTATTACTATTTCTGCAATAGGTTCAAGTGCAAGACTAGCTACATTAGATAGAACTGGTGGAACTCTTGATGTGGTTTTTAGAAAGGCTGGAAAAATGGCAGAATTTAAAAAAGCAAATAATGTTGAAATTCAAAAATTTACAGGTGTATATAACTATAAATATGCCAAGAACATCGAATAATCAATTGAAAATCTTCATTTTTCGTTGTTGAAATATAAGTTAGATGTTATAGTTAAGAAGTGTTATGAAAGGAGAAAAACTTAAAATGAAAAAAGGAAAATATATAATGATAGTAACCTTATCAATTGTATGTTTTTTACTCACAATGATAATATTTATGCAATTTAAAGTTGCTAAACAAACACAAGAAATTAATTTAGATACAATGCAAGAAGCAGAACTTAGGCAACAGCTTGCAAGTTGGAAAACAAAATATGAAGAAACAAAAAAGAAAACAGAAGAGATTCAAAACACTTTAGAAACTTATAAAGAAGAAAGTTCATCAGATTCAAAGACTCAAGAAGCTTTAGAAAAAGAATTAGCAACTTTAGAGCAGGCACTGGGAAAAACAGATGTTGAAGGAGAGGGAATAATAATCTCCTTAAGAGAGAAGCAAGCTAATGAACTAAGTGAAGATGAAACAATAACTCCAATTTCTGCAAATGATTTAATCTATATTGTTAATTCGCTTAAGGATGCTGGTGCAGAGGCAATTTCCATTAACGGTGAAAGAATAATTAATACAACTGATATTGTAGATATTGGAGAATATGTTAATATTAAGATAAATAGTAACTATATTAGAACTAATATATATGAGATAAAAGCAATAGGAAATAGTTCTTATCTAGAAGGCAGTATATTTGGAAAAGGTGGTTATGCAGAACAATTAGAGATATCCGGAATAAAGGCAACAGTTCAAAAATCTAACAAAGTAAGAATTGATAAATATACTGGACAAATTGAAAAAAAATATATAGAGGAGGTAAATTAAATGATATTTATAGCAATAGCAATTGGATGTGTTTTAGGTGCACTTGTTGGTATTAATATTCCTACAATTTCATATACTTATTCAAGTTATCTAGCAATTGCAATAATTGCAGCATTAGATTCTGTATTTGGAGGAATATCAGGAACATTAAAAGGAGAGTTTAATTTTAAAGTATTCATTTCTGGATTTTTCTGCAATAGTATTCTTTCAATACTTTTAACATTTTTGGGAAATAAATTAAATGTGGATATATATTTAGCAGCTATTGTTGTTTTTGTAGGAAGAATGTTTTTAAATCTTACAATAATTAGAAAATATTATATAGAGAAGTGGTCAAAAAAATGGGAAGAAAGAAAGATAAAAAATAGTTAAATTTTGTTGTATCAAAATCTTATTGTTTTAACTATAGATTTAGCTTTAAATAAGAAGATATAATTAAAATGATATATATTATACGACCTGAAAAAAGGCCGTTTATTTTTTTGAAAATATTAAACTCCCACAAATATTTAAATATCAAAAAAACGTAAAAATAATTTACATAAAATTGTAAAATAATGGAAAGAAATATTACAAAAATATTACAAAAATATTACAAAAATATAACAAATTCTATTGACATTTAACCAAAAATGTAATATATATAAACATGTAAAAAATAAAAAAATATGGAGGAATTATCTTGGCAATAGGTGATATTATTGTGGGGATAGACATTGGAACAACCAAAGTTTGCTTAGGTGCTGGCGAGGTAAACAATTTTGGTCAGATCGAGACAATATGTTGCACCTCACATAAGTGTAATGGATTAAAGAAAGGCAAGATAGTTAACGAAGATGAAATTAGTTTAAGCATTTCTAAAACTATCAAGCAAGCAGAAGAAGAAACAGAATTAAAAATAAACTCGGCTTATGTAACTATTCCAGGTAAATATGTAACAATAGTTCAAAATAGTATATTAAAAGAAGTCAAAGATAAATTTGTCGGAATTTCTCAAAAGGATATACAAAATGCAATTATGCAAGTCAAAGATATAGAAATACCTGACAATCAAGTTTTAATAGATGTTGATGTTAACCAAATAATATTAGATAATGGTAAAATTGTAGCTGATCCAGTAGGAAATTTAGCATCGTCTTTTACAGTAAATGCTCAAGTTATTTTAGCAGAAAAAGAATATATTCGAAAACTATCAAGTATTTTTAAAAAAGCAGGAGTAGAAATAGATGGAATTATTCCTGTTACTCTAGCAGAAAGAAATCTTGTGTTAGATAAAAATGAACTTTTCGATAATGTTATGTTATTAGATATAGGTGCAGAAAATACTGATATTGGTATATTCGAAGGAAATGTTTTTAAATATACAAATACTATTCCTTTAGGACGGAGATAACATAACTCGAGATATCTCTCTTGTGTTAAATATCTCTGAAGAAGAAGCAGAAAAGCTAAAAAGACAATATGGATTAGCATTAAAATCATTTATAGACAATGATAATGAAATAGTATTAAATACTTGTAAAAATGATACTAAAAACAAAGTTATAAAAAGTTCAGAATTAATTGAAATAATGGAAGCAAGAATAGAAGAAATTTTTTCAATTATAAATAAAGATATTACTAACCAAGGCTTAAAATCAAGGATTAACAATGTAATACTTACTGGTCAAGGAATTATCAATATAAACAAAAGTGATGTAGCAGGGAAAATTGTACTAAATATTCCAGTAAAAATTTCAACAGGAAGAGCAGTTAGTACTGTAAAGCCAGAATATAGAACCTGTTATGCTTTAATTAGGTATATAGCTTTAAGACCTTTTGCAAAGTCTGTATCAAGTAAAATAGATACAAATTCAAAAGATAGTGTCTTGAAAAATATATTATCAAGAGTGAAAGAGTTTTTTTATTCATAAAAAAGAATTTGTTCATTAAAAAAATATTAATTAAAAAAGAAAAGGAGTTTATAAATTATGATGGAATATGAAGATAACAGCAATTTAACAATGATGGATGGAACTGCTACAATAAAGGTTATAGGTGTAGGAGGCGCTGGAAATAATGCAGTAAATAGAATGCTAGATCTAGGAATAAAATCAGTAGAATTTATTGCAGTAAATACAGATAGACAAGCTTTAGCAAAATCAAAAGCATCAACAAAAATTCAAATAGGAGAAAAGATTACAAGAGGACTTGGAGCAGGTGCTAATCCAGATATTGGTGCACAATCAGCAGAAGAAAGCAAAACTGAGCTTTCAGAAGTTCTAAGAGGAGCAGACATGGTATTTGTTACTTGCGGAATGGGTGGAGGAACAGGAACAGGTGCAGCACCTATAGTTGCAGGATTAGCGAAAGAAATGGGAATTTTAACAATTGGAGTTGTTACAAAACCATTTACATTTGAAGGAAAAAAACGTTTAGCACAAGCAGAGCGAGGAATAGAAGCTTTAAAATCAAAAGTAGACACATTAATAGTTATACCAAATGATAAATTACTTCAAATTATAGATAGAAAAACATCTATGGCAGAAGCATTTCTAATGGCTGATGATGTATTAAGACAAGGTGTTCAGGGTATATCTGACTTAATTACAGTTACAGGAACTGTAAACCTAGATTTTGCTGATGTAAAAACAATAATGTTAAATACTGGTATGGCACATATGGGAACAGGACATGCTTCAGGAGAAAATAAAGCAGAGGATGCTGCAAAAGAAGCAATTCAAAGTCCTTTATTAGAAACATCTATAGAAGGAGCAAGAGGAGTTATTATAAATATTACAGGTGGAGAAGATTTAGGATTACAAGAAGTTAACACAGCAGCAGAGTTAATTCAACGCAGTGTAGATCCAGAAGCAAATATAATTTTTGGTACAGTAATAGATCCAAATATGTCTGATGAAATTAAAATTACAGTTATAGCAACAGGTTTTGAAGATCAAGACTCAATAAAACCAGGAGGAATAGACAAAATAGGAGGACTTGGAATAGGCTCAACCTCAAAACCATGGGAGAAAAAAGCAAGTTCAATTCCATCTAGCCAAGATTTAAATTCTTCTTCAAATGATTTAGACATACCATCATTTTTAAGAAAAAATAAATCAAAGAATATATAATTACATAAACTCGGAAGTGAAATTTCACTTTCGAGTTTTTGAATTATAAAACTTGCGAACAAAAATTTTATTTTTTTATAAAAATCTATTGACAAATTAAAAAATATAATATATAATTCATATATCACAAGCGAACAGCAATTCGCAAAACAATTGAACGTTATAAGGAGGATTTATATCATGTTTGAATTTAGATTAAAAAAAGAAAAAATAGAAGAAGAATTAAGAAAAAATGTTAAACTTTTTGGAAAAGAAATATCTGTTAAAATTATATATTCAAAAACACAAAATCCAGAGTTAAATTTGGTAGGAAATATAATAAATGTATATCTACCTAAAAAATTTAAGAAAAATAAAAATTTAGAAATTGTTAAAGTTGCAATAGATAAAATGTATGATGAAATTGCAAGAATAGAAATAGAAAAAGAAATGGAAGAAACGAGAGTTATGTTAAAAGGTTTAGCTCCAGAAAACTATGAAATAAAAAGAATACCTAATAAACTTGCAAAAATGACATGGAATCAAACTCTAATTATAAATCCAGAGATTGTAAAATATGATAGAACAGTTTTAAAAAACGTTCTTATATACGAATTTTGTCATCTAAAATATAAAACAAATTGCAAGAGTTTATATAATATGGTAAAAAAATATTCGGAAAATTTTGAAGAATATGATTATATTTTGCAAGTAGCATAAAAAATCTCATATATGTGTATTATTTTACACATATACGAGATTTTTTATTATTCTTTGTTGCTCATTTCTTCCAAAGCAACTAAATCATTCCAACGTCTATCAACCTCTTTTTGGAATTCTTCAATCATCCATTCATTTCCTTCTTTAAACATATGTCTAAATCTCTTTTGAGGTTTTAAGAATTCTTCAATTGGAAGTTTTTTAGCAGGTTTATAAGTGATTTTATATTTTCCATCAACAACTTCATATAAAGGCCAATAGCATGTTTGAACAGCTAATTTATTAATTTCCATAAGGTCTTCTGTAGGATAACCCCAACCACGTGGGCAAGGAGAAAATACATTTAAGAATGTAGGTCCTTCAGTATAAATTGCTTTTTCAGCTTTTTCATATAAATCTCTAAAATCCATAAATGCAATTGTTTGTGCAACATAAGGAATATGATGAGAAACTAATATTTCTGTTAAATCTTTTCTAGATTGCATTTTTCCTGGGATAACTTTACCAGCAGGAGAAGTAGTAGTATCTGCAAATCTTGGTGTTGCTGAAGAACGTTGAATACC
>ODAI013411340.1_pt1 | contig 16004 bp, 10 predicted proteins | sample 1539321 | NCBI WGS metagenome assembly ODAI01 (sample SAMN02144231, study PRJEB22623) | gut metagenome | biome: sheep rumen | host: Ovis aries | place: New Zealand
GAACTATTCGGGTCAAAGCCAAGAGGGCTTGCAGTAACGATATCGTTCTTCTTGATGCTAACCACTTGAAGCATCGGATTCTCATATTTCTTCATAATCATAATTCTTTAAAGATTCAACACTTCAGTTAATTATTTTACAATAGTTCCCATCATGTCGTAAACAATGCCGTTCTTCTTAATGAAGAGCTTGCCATTCTGGAAGAACTTCACTGCTTCCTCAGAAGATTCAATGTTGTTAATGTTGGTTGCATTGCTTTCCTCCTCAACAAGACTGATAATGCTCGGAGCACCTTGAATAGGCGTGTAAAGGATATATGCCTTATTGGCAGGGAGATAATCCGCAGTATAACTCTTAAAGGTGTTTGTGCCACTTGCTAAAACCATCATATACGTTGCGTTGCCTTGCAAGGCTGTGCGAAGATCACGAATGGATGTTCCTTTCAGGCTATTGTTTTCGATTGCTGTTGCACCCGTTGTTTCGTCAAATGTATAAGTGGCTCCTTCAGTTGCTTTGAGGAGAACACCTTCGTCTGCTTTAATTTTACCTGTGACTTCGTAAGCGGTAAGTGTGGTGTTGACAAGTTGTGCACGATACACTTTTAAACGAGCATCATCAGGAATAGTTACGTCCACTGCAGGACAGAAAGAAGTCCAAGTGCCTGCAGTGAGAGATAGTTTATATGATTTTGTACCATCCTCTTTGTAAGTCATACCATTAACAAATACGAGATCTCCTGTTTGTCCGTTACCAACATAATGCCCGTCACGATTGTCTGTCCATATAATGTTGGCGGGAATTATCTTGTTATTAAACGAAATGCCACCATCAACAGCTTCCGTCCCAGGCCAGTCTCCTAACTGTTCCGTTTTATTTGGGCTTTCCCCTGTCCATACATAAGCGTAAAGAGTTCCCCAACCATTTGGTTTTTCAAAACTGGCGGAAAAAGAACCTTCTGGATATGTAACAGAAACTTTAAATTCATTGTTATTATTATGCCAAAACAATGAAAAATGATATGCCCCCGCCGACTGTGTTTGAAGTTTGCATGCGGCATCTTCGCCACTTCTAAAACCATAATCTGACACATCAGATTTTATTGTCGCATTACATCCATGCCAAACGTTACTATTATTAGAAATTTTGAACTCATATTGAGTTAGGGCTGCAAAATCTACATCAACTGTTCCAATGTCATTATTCCAAGAAATTTCATGTCCTTCCCAAGAGTCGGGTCCGGTTTTAACTTGAAGATAATCTGCCGAGGCATTCTGCACTCCAAAGAAGAGTAATCCTCCTAAGAGCAATAAAGAATAAATTTTTTTCATTGTATTAAAATTTTTAATTGTTTATTTTGCTTTTAGTTTGATGTTGCCTATAAGTGTTGTTGCTTCTTATTGGTTTTAGCCTCTAATAGGTTGTTGCCTATTATTGGTTGCTGCAAAATGGACGTTTTTCAGGAATTTACCCCACTTGGGGAGTATAAAAAACGTTATACATTTTGCTTACGGCCTGCTTACCATCTCCATACCTTCTTGATGCCCTCGCTGAACAGCCACTGTACCCTCGCGGAATAGTCAAAAATACATTGATTGTATCACGCGCGGATGGGCACACAAAAAAAGCGGAGTTGCCGTGCAAATCCGCTTCAGGGGTCACTTATGTCAGGGAGTAACAGAAAGAAAGACGACATACCTACGGCTATACCATACACAACCATGGGTAGGCTATACACCATAGTATCTGCACACATACACAGAAAGGAACAGCGAGAACATTTTTCCGCACTGCTCATCTCCATTATCCTCACCTGTCAAATATGTCGTCGCATTTCTGTTGTGCCTTGAGAAGTCGTGAAATTCCAAGAAGCGAAATGCGGGTGCAAAGGTACTGCTTTTTTATGATACGTGCAAGTAGGCGCGCTGGAAAAACACATTTTTCGGGTGGGAAAAAGCACTTTTTTTCGTCAAAAGAGAAAAAAACAGTGAATTATCGGAATGAAAAGGGTAAAATACAAGTGCAAAAGTAAGACTACCAAAAGAACACTTCACGGACAGAGGCGTGAGCGCTTGCTGCAAGAAAATGTAGGGAGGAAGGAGGGGTGTCGATATTCAGACATGATGGAATGATGGAATGACGGAATAACGGAATACCGGAATTTCGGCATGATGAGAATTCGAGAAATGGAAAAAGTAGCACTTTTTTTACAAAAAAAGGAGAAAAACTTGCATATGTCAGAAAAAAGTTGTAACTTTGCAGCCGAAATTGATACGAAAGATATATTACGCCTTGAAGTATCATGACAGAAAGCAAGAAAACACTGTACATCATATCCGGCTGCAACGGAGCGGGCAAGACAACAGCATCACTAAGGGTGCTGCCGGGAGTGCTTGATTGCAAACAGTTTGTGAACGCAGATGAGATAGCTCGCGGTTTGTCTCCCTTGGACCCGGACAGCATGGCTATCGAGGCGGGCAAACTGATGAAAGCCCGTGCCGAACAGTTGTTAGAGGGTGAGGAGAACTTCGCCATGGAGACCACCCTTTCGGCACGTACATACATCAAATTGATAAAGCGTGCCCGAGAAAAAGGCTTTCAGGTACAGTTGATTTTTTTCTGGCTGAAATCGCCGGAGACAGCCATCACCCGTGTAGCACAGCGTGTGCAGGAGGGCGGTCACAACGTGCCGCAGAATGTGATTATCCGCCGTTACTACACGGGGCTGAACAACCTGTTCAACCTGTTCATGCCGATAGTGGACGTGTGGATGCTGTTCGACAACTCGGACATGCAGAAAGTGATGATAGCGACAGGTGGCATGGATATCGAGACGAAGATATACAACGAAGAACTATTTAACGAGATAAAAAACAATGTCTGCTGAAGAACTACACGACATGGAACAGCGACTGCAGGAGGGTTTGGACCAAGCGCAGTACAAAATGCTGTTAGACAAGGCCATCAAGAACCAGAACGTGGTTCGTTGCAACGAGAAAGGCCTGTATGAACAATCCGCCCGCGATGCGCTGGCAGAAGTGTATCATCAGGAGTTGGACGCTCCGAACAAAGTCCGCGAGTTTGCCAACCAATAGGATATTCAATTTCTTTCCTGCGCTGCGCTTCGGACGATCGCTTCGCGTGGTAAATTTGTCAATTGCTTTCCTCGCAGGCTCGGACGATCACTGCGTGTGGTAAATGCAGGAAATTAGCAAATGGGTAATTTTGTAAATCAGTTTCATGTTTATCATAGGTATTGCGGGCGGCACCGGCTCGGGTAAAACAACGGTGGTGAAAAAACTGACAGAGCGTCTGCCGAAAGGCGAAGTAGTGGTTATCCCTCAGGATAGTTACTACAAGGACTCGTCGAACGTACCAGTGGAAGAGCGTCAGAACATCAACTTTGACCATCCGGATGCATTCGAGTGGCCATTGTTGGAACGCCATCTGCGCGAGTTGCGTGAAGGTAAAGCGATAGAGCAGCCCATCTACAGTTACCTGACCTGCACGCGCCAGAAGGAGACCATCCACATCGAGCCGAAAGAGGTGGTGGTGATAGAGGGCATTCTGACCCTTGTGGACAAGAAACTGCGTGCACAGATGGACCTGAAGATCTTCGTCGATGCCGATGCCGATGACCGTCTGATACGGGTTATCAAACGCGACATAGTAGAGCGCGGGCGCACCACAGAGTCGGTGATAGAACGCTACCAACGTGTGCTGAAACCCATGCACGAGCAGTTTATCGAGCCGTGCAAACGTTACGCCGACGTGATAGTGCCGCAGGGAGGCAGCAACTCTGCCGCCATCAACATGCTGGCGAAGTTTATCAAGCAACAGATTAGTGACAAGTCGTGAACAGCGCTTGGACATACCGCAACACGTTGAGGCGGGGTAAGACCTATCTGTTCGCCTGTGTTGGAGGTGCGATTATTTTCGCGCTGTTGGGCGGTTGGGGTGCATTGAGGGGGCACGACATCCAAGAGGCCGTCATTGCCCAACAAGTCGTTCAACAGCAAGAGGAAGAGTCGATCCCCTACGCAACCTATTTCAAGGAGTTTGCGCCAATAGTAGGTTGGGAATGGGAGTTGCTGGCGGCAGTGGGTTTTGCGGAGAGCCGCCTCAAACCCACTGCACAGTCGCCGTTCGGTGCGAGCGGTGTGATGCAACTAATGCCCCGTACGGCAGCCAAATACGGTCTGAACGACTCCACCGTGTTCGAGCCGCGAGACAACATAGAAGCCGGTGCGAAGAGCCTTTCCACCCTGAACCGTCAGTTCCACTATGTGGCTGATAGTGCCGAGCGCGCGAAGTTCGTGTTGGCGGCATACAATGCAGGAACCGCCCATATACTTGACTCGCGCGCCCTTGCCCGCAAATATGAAGCCAACCCTAACCGCTGGGAGGAGGTAGAGCCATTCCTGGCACTGCTCAGTGACTCGGCATATTACAACGACAGCGTGGTGCGGTATGGGTCGTTCCAAGGCGGCGAGACAATGCGGTACGTAGGCAAAGTGCAGAATGTTTACCACAAAATTAAGCAGGGCAAATTGGTAATTAACAATTTGTAAATGAGTAAATGTGTAAATGAGTAAATGTCTTCGGTTATTCGCAACATTCTTTAAGATAGGTGCATTCACGCTGGGAGGCGGGTATGCCATGATTCCATTGGTGCAACGTGAGGTAGTGGATAACAACCACTGGATAGGCGAAGAGGAGTTTCTGGACCTGATAGCATTGGCACAGTCGGCTCCGGGTATCATTGCAGTAAACACTGCCGTGTTTGTAGGGTACAAGATAGACGGTGTGCGGGGTTTGATAATGAGCGTGCTGGGGGCTACTCTGCCCTCTTTTCTGATTATCCTTATGATTGCTATGTTCTTCACGCAGTTCCGCAGTTACCCGCAAGTGGAAGCGGTTTTCAAGGGCATACGTCCCGCCGTGGTGGCACTGATAGCGGCACCGCTGTACAAGATGGCGAAGTCCGCCAAGGTGACGTGGAAGAACATGTGGATCCCCATAGCCGCAGCACTACTGATATGGCTGGCAGGCGTGTCACCGGTACTAATCATACTGACAGCCATAGTGGGCGGACTGGTATGGACAGCTATTGACAATTTGTAAATTGGTGAATTGGTAAATTGGGACGTGGGTTATGATATATTTGCAGTTGTTTTTGTCGTTTTTCAAGATTGGTCTGTTCGGGTTCGGTGGCGGGTATGCAATCCTGTCCCTTATCCAGCATGAGGTGCTGCGTTACGGCTGGATGACTCCGCAGGAGTTCACCGACATAGTAGCCGTTAGCCAAATGACGCCGGGACCTATCGGTATCAACTCTGCGACCTACACCGGTTACACGGCTTGCCAGACAGCAGGAATGAGCGACAGTATGTGCGTGCTGGGTTCAGTGGTAGCCACGTCTGCCATCATACTACCATCTGTTATTATCATGCTGATAATATGCCAGATATACCTCCGTCTGAAAGAGAACCGCTGGGTAGAGGGGAGCCTGAAAGCACTACGCGTGACGGTGATTGGATTGATTGCTGCCGCTGCGTTGCTGCTGATGACGCCGGAGAACTTCATAGACTGGTGGAGCGTGGCTCTGTTTGCCATGGTGTTCTGCGGCACCCTTTTCCTAAAGATGCACCCCATCCTCCTAATATGTATAGCAGGAGTAATGGGGTACATTATCTATAATTGATAATTCTTTCCTCGCAGGCTCGGACGATCGGCAGAGCCGTGGATAATTGATAATTGACTATTTTCTCATTTTCTCATTTACCACGGCTTTGCCGATCGTACCCTTCAGGGTAAAGAATTTTAGCATTTATTTCGTCATTTTAGCATTTGGCCGAGGACGGAGTACCGCTTGCCGTTCTTGTAGATATAGATTTGTCCGTTTTTCAGTTCTTTGCGAATATCGCTGGTGGCATCTGTTTGCTGCAAGTCGGTCTCGGGCGCCTTCAGGAAGGACAAGTTGTTGAGGTAAATCGCTCCTGTACCGGAAAGGACGCTGTTGCCGCGCAAAATACGCAGTGCAGTCAGTTGCAACCTGACTCCGGCGGGAAGGACGCTCATGTCCAATTCGTGCCATTTCCAGCCACCATAGTCGATATCACACACTTTGACGTAGTGGATGTCACCCTCGGTCTCGAACTTGGCATAAAGTTCATTCTGTGAGAAATTGCCAAACACATAGAGTCCCACCCTGTCTTCGCAGGTAGCCTCCACCAAAGTCTTGTTCTTCATGGTATAAACCGCTTCACATCCGTCGCCATCGAAGAAGGTGTAACGGAGTTCGTTGGAAGCAAGTCCCCTGAATTTGCGGTTAGTGTTCCTTAGCGTAGATCCGCTGATGACAGCGAACGACTGTTCAGGGTCATATACAAACTGGAGTGTATCGAGTACATCCACTAAGGGGATGTCAGTGGTTTCTACTGAACCGGTTGTGAAGGTAACGGTAACCGGATCGTTAAGCATGATGCCGATATTATCCTTAAGAGAGCCGTCAATTATCAGTTTGTACTGCGTGTTCGGTTGCAGTTCAGTCGTCAATTCGAACGAAGCATATCCATAAGGTTCGGGTGCTATATTGTTGGTGATAGAACGTGTGTTCACCCCCACAGCATTGCCCTGCATGTCGGTAACGGAGAATGCTTTGCGGACGGTGGAAGTATTCAGTTTCTGGTCGAAGAGAGTAACAAAAGACGGATTCAGCGGCACACCGGTAGCCCCCTGTTGGGGGTAAGAGCCGAGGAAGCGGATAGAACCGCGGTCCTTTGTACGGAACCGGAGGACAAACGGCTGCTGGAGGTGATTCGGCCATGCATCATCGGGGTGGCATGCCTTGGTGGAAAGCGTAACCGTATATTCCACTCCGGGAGCCAGACGCCCCGAAGGAGTGAAACGCAAGATACGGTTGGCGTTGTGAAAACTAATCGTTCCGTCCACTGCCGGCGAAATAGAGAAAGCCGCCATGGTGGAGTCGGCGTTCATGTCCCAATTGAAGGTTAGTTCGATGCTCGTGGACACCTCTACCGAGTCGGTGAGTGTAGCAGGCGCGGGAGTATGGGCGATTACTTCGGGAGGCGTCTGACGTTGCAAGTTGAGCAATGCCGCCCAATAAGAAATATGTCCAGCGGTGACAGTAACTTGCTGCTCTTTGGAATAGTAGTTTTCCATAGAGGCACGGACGGTGTAGGTGCCTGGGTTGAGGTCCCAGAAATAGTAGCAGCCATTATAGAGTGTATCGGTGTATGTAGTAGCAATAACAACATCGTTCTGCAACAACTCCACTTTGGCACGGTTGAGCGGCATGAGACCGTCTATCGTTCCCTTATGGTAACTAATAGCGGGGAAAGTCATGGCTTGGTAAGCGTCGCGCACCTGACCACCTATGACGCCCGTAGGATAGGTGTAGTCCAAATAATAGTCAAGGAATGCCTGCATGAAATGGAATGCCTCGGCACGCTTGTAACCCATGTTCATCAACCGGTACGTTTCAGGCGTATAGTCGTGCATTGACCCCTCGGAGATAGTACCGCCTATCTGGAGGTTGCGGAGTACACCGTAGCCATTGCTCCAGCCGAAAATACGATAAGCAAAAGTCTTGTCACCCTCAATCATGGGCTGACGAGTCCAGTCGGAGTTGGCATTTTCGTAAAGATAGGGAGCAATGACGTTAACCACGTTGCGGGACTCCGCCTCGTTACGGTTAGTATGGGCGTAATAACGTGTGTCATTGAGTTCCTTGCCCGAATAAAGTTGCAGGATATAGTTGGCAGGCGTTCCGGCATTGGAGTGGATAGAGAGCATAAAGTCGGCACCGTAGGCGTTTGCCTCGGCTGCAATGGCAGAGAGGGAACGGTCGTCGCCGTTGGCAAGCATGTAGTCATGCTCTTGTTGGGTGATTTTGCCGGCACTGAGCCAAGCGCGCAACACGTCCGCATCGTTGCCGCCACCATCGTTGTTGGTGCGGCGGGACATCATGGTCTGTACCCCCAGCGCGGTGAGCATGGAGTCAAGGAACAGCCCTTTGTCGAGGTTGGAGTTACTCTCCCAGAATCCCTTGGGGTCTCCCGCCACAAAGGGGTAGATGGTCATGCCACGGTCATTCGAGCCATGTCCGCCGTGTCCGGGGTTGATGTAAATCTTTATGTCGGAAAAACCGGTCTTACGTGCCTTTTGAACTGGTGCTTTCATAGCTTTTCGCTCTGCCATTACAACCTCAGGCAATTGCTGTGGAATAGGATTCTCCGCCAGATTGAGTTGCATCAAACGCACATCGCCGTCCTGATTGTTATAAACGATACGCCCGGTTGAGGCTGAGACGCTGGGATAGTAAGCTATCTCGTTGCTGCCGGTCAGTTCCTGCACACTGCTGCCATCGGCTTTTGCCAACAAAATGACAGACGAAACGGTCTCGACATCTTCCGCCAAGTCCAAGTGACCTACCACATAGTCGTTGCCATACCAAACGGGTGCATTCACGTGGCCAAGATAGGCGACCTTGTGTCCTTGCAAGTCACAGACAGACGTACCGTGCTGAGTGTTGTACAAGATACGTGTGCCGTCAGGAGAGAGCGACGCCCATATATAATGTGCCTCGGCTCCGTCAGGAGTAAGCCTGCTAACTGTGCCATTGCGGTGCAACGTCAGTTGGCAGTTCTCATTGCTGACAAAAACAGCGCCCGATGGCTCTGCCCATGCCTCACCGGAAGGAAGACAACTGACACGGAGTCCATCCGCAGATATATGCGGCATGTTACCACGTCCGATTGTTTGTGTACTGATGACACGAACGTTCTGCGCATTCAGCGCACCCATTGCAAGAAGCAAAGCAGTCAGAAAAACCGACCTTTTTAGCATTTTAGCATGTACCATATTATTTAATCATTTATTCATTTACCATTTATTCATTTACGATTTGCCCCAATACGCTGTAGCGGATTCCGTTATGAATGAGGAGAAGTTGTCCGTTGTCGAGCACCTTGCGAGTGGTTGTTTGCTCTGCCGTACGAGGCAAAGCCGACTGTGAGGTGTACTCGTTGTAGATTAACTCTATCGGCCACAAAGTGATAGTATGGTCGCCCGAAGTGGTCTTAGTGTCCACCAAAAAATTGATGTACTCCAGCCACAGAGGGAAGATTGCCGGGTCATCTCCAAACGTCTCGCGAACAGGGATTGCCACCTCGTTCTTAGTGTTCTGCGGTACACCGTCAGGAAAAAGGGTTACCACTTTGGTCTGCTCCCCTTTGTCAGGCCGGAGTCCCATGTACACTTTCGTAAGGAGTGCGTCCGTCTGGAACGCCCAACGTATGGTGTCGGGCAAGGAGTAAAGGCGCTGTTTTTTCTCCAGTTTGAGGAATGGTGAACGCCCTATGACATAGGTGAAGTTGATTCCGGCAGGGCAGCCAAGACAAGCGGTGTTTGCCCATGCAGGGTTGAACCCAGCGGTGGAAGTAATCTTCCACTGCTCGGGAAGCATGAAGTTTTCCCACTGCATGGGGTTGCGGGCAGGGATCTCCACATTTACCAGAATCGTGTCGGAATAGTCGCCCAAGTTTGCCCCTATCATTACCGAGCCGTTACTGACACCGGTAATGACTCCGTCCGGAGTGACCGTGGCTATCTGTTCGTCCAACGAGTGCCAAGTGAGGGCACCGGGAAGGACCTTGATAGTGGCATTCCCCACCACACCGTTCACCTCCACTTCGTAGGGGTGCTTACTGTCCGTAAGGAGCGAGTCGAGCCTGATAGAGACGGGGGCAGAAGTCATGAGGCGTACGTTCAGGTCGCAAGCCACCGAGTCGTTGAGTGTGGCATGCAGTAAACCTCCCTGCGTGCCGCTGGCAAGGAAACGTCCGTCGGGTAATATCTCGCCCAACGTTGCATCGCAAGTGAGGGTAATGCCCTGTACATTGGTGTTGATGAGTACCCCGTACCGGTTGTATCCAAGGAACTGCGGAGCCGCCAAGCCATAGCGGGGCAAAGCATAGTCGGGCATATAGGGAGCAATAGAGGCAATCGTGCTGTCCTCCTCAGGGATATTTGCCACGGCGAACATAGCATTGCCGACAGCCCGCTCTGTGCCGTCCGAGCCATGATTGACTTCGCCGAAGGGACGGATATACAGACAGGAGGAGCCGCCACCATCCCAGTTGACCGCTTTCCATGCGCCATAATAATGGATGATTTCACCCAGCACTTTGGTAGTGCAGCCATTACTTACGCCTCGTCCGTCCACAACCAGGAAAAAGAGCGTGTCGCCTGTCTGGTTACTGCCATAAGCGGTACGCGGGTGCAGTTCGTTCCAGAAATTGGACTGCTCCACCCTGCCACTATCGACAATAAGGGCATAGTTGTCGCCACCGATACACTGCGCGAGATTTTGTTTCTTTCCATCGATAGTGAGCGACAATTTCAGTGTAAGGGTGTCGCCTACGTTGAGGGAATTGAGCATCTGCTGCATGGTACCATGGCCGGAGAGAACCGCCTTGCCTGCAGGGATAGACATTGAACCGACGCCTACCTGCTTGTTGAGCACTTTTGCCTTGAGCGTAGCAGTAGTGTGCCACTGGTAGTTCGGCAGTAATTCAATCAGGAGTTCCGTTCCATAGGGGTTCGTGCCTGTAGTGGCACCATTGTGTTGGTTATATAGTACGAGTTGGTCTGCCGCCCGTGTATAATTGACATGTTTGATGGTAAGGGTAGTGTCCGGCAGGAGTAGTTTGCCGGAATATTTCATAGTGGTGCCTACTACGGCACGCATATTTTCGTCCACGCCGCCGAAACGACGGGAAGAGGTGGGGGTATAGACATATTCGTTATTGACTATACTTAGTCCCGTAGGGCGTCCGATATCGCCTGCAGTGGCAAAGAAATCGCCATTAGTGCCTCCGTAAAATATCTTGGTCGGAGTTGTTTTCCTGACCGCCATGGCGGAGGGTCGCTCTGTGCCGACGACAGCATCCTTGCCCATTACTGCCTCTATAGAGACGTATGGGTTCTTGGTATCCACCGTCATGAGCCAGCAGTCAAGGCGACCGCCTTTGTCACTTGCCCTCAACATTCGCAGTTGATAGTACATTGCCCCCGGCCCCGGTGAGAAGCGGGTGAGCGTGTCGATAGTGAACTCCACCCCGTTAAGCGTAACGGCGAAGAGACTGAGTTGGGTCGCCAACAAGATAATCAGGAGAGAGAAACGTTTTTTCATTGGTAAAGAATCGTTGCGATAACAACAAGGGGACCATGCGTCCTAAAAGTAAAATGGAGGGCGACGCGGTATTGCGCCGCCCTCTTTTTGATTCACGCTGCTACGTGCAGCGGACAGGGATATTACTTGCTAACCTGTGCACCGAGAACCGTGTAGCGTACACCATTGCGGATGATGTAAACCTGACCGTTCTCAATTACCTTCAGCACTTTAACATCACTACCATTGATGTTTTTAATGCCGGAAGCGACACCAGTCATCTCGTAAACACCGTAACCGTTTTCACCGGTGTAGAGGTAGATTGTGGCTTTGTTGCCGTCAACTTCTACCGTTGGAACCGCTGTACGATAAGCATTCTGCTGAACGCCCATACCGCCTGCAGGCAGATACCACATAGGTGTCAGACCGGAGAAAGCCTTAGCAGCATCGGCATACTTGAAGATAGCAAACGAACCGGCAGGGTTCTCTACGTTGTTGGTAGCCGCCATGATAACAAAGTATTCATCGCCAATCTGGAACTCGCAGATACCGTTATGACCGGCACCGACACGGCAAGTATCACCCTCGTTGTTCACTACAGTTACACCGGTCGGGCAAGCCTTGAGGTCGTCCGCAAATACACCATCCATGGTGAAGAGAGTAGGACGGCAAGCGTGATGATCGAGATAGAAGTAGTTGTCGTCAACAGGGAATACCTGGCAAGCACAGTTGTTCTCTGTATAAAGAACACCCGGCTCTTTCCACAGATAGGTGTCGTTCTCTGCATTAACGACAAGGTCGATACGCTCAGCAGGAGCAGCAACGCCATTGTTAATCTCCCACTTGTATGCGGTCTGCTGGTCTTCGTTCATCGAGTTACCGAACATTACGATAGCATGACCGGTTACATCACCATAAACGCCGATAGCATCCATACGCCAGCTATCCTTATCCTCATCAGAACGATAGAAGTCCGGATTGTCAAACAGACGCTCGTTGATCAACTCGGTAGCAGCACCGGTAGCGAGGTCAACAACATAAACCATTACTCTTTGGGCACCCGAAGCGCAAGCCGTAATCAAGCAATGACCAGCGTTGTCGAGTTTCACATCGTTGAACTTGAGGGTAACAGCGTCTTTCCATTCATTTGATGTTTCGTCAAATGCCTGGAAGAGATGTTCACCGGTGATGATAATCGGGTCGAGCATTTCGCCAGTAGCACCATCAACGACGGTGAAGGAGCCATTCTCACGGTTGATGAAATACATCTTGCCGTCTTTAGCCACCATACCACGGCAGAAGTTGGTGCCGGCGGGACGGTTAGCAGAATAGTTGTCGAGTTTGTCGCAGATAAGCCACTTGTTGCGCAAGGTGTACTCACCGTTATCGCCACGAGCAGGATATACATAGTTGTCACGACCTGACAGAGGAGCAAGTTCTACGCCTGAAACCGGTCCAACGAACTGGAATGCGCCTTTGTAAGCACCACCAATGAGATGAATGTTAACACGTGTACCAACGGGGAACGCGGTTTGGTCAAGTACTACCTTGTAGCACTCTACGGTGTCGATACCATCCGTTACGTAGGTATTGCCTTTAGAGTCGTAAGAAGAGATAACCAAGCCCTCAACTTTGATACGTTTAGCGAAATAGTTGAGCATGTTCGCCTTGAGGTTAGCCAAGGTAGCAGAAACCTCGGGGTTCAAAGCATGACCAGCCTCTTTGGACTTCATCTCGGCGTCAGCAATTTCAGGAGCCCCGTTGTAGATGACGTTCTTACCGGTAACTACGATATAGTCGCCGGGGACGAGGGTTTGGGCAGCTTTCATATAAACGAGCACAGAAGCAGTAGCGTCCTGGATGTACACTTGCTTGCCATCCACGAAGTTAACCGTACCGGCGGTCTTCACATTAGCCAAGCTATCAGAAGCGATAGCCTCTTGAATCGTCTGGATGTATTCAATCCATTTTGCATACAGTTTTCCACCAGGAATGTTGGATTCAGGACTAATAGTGGTTATCTTAGCACCGGAGAAGTCAGCCGTAGCATACCAACCGTCGAAGGTAAAGCCCTCTTTGTAAGGAGCATTGAGGGTAACCTCGGTAACAACCTCTGTCGGGTTAGCAAATGCGTGTTTCCATGCGGCATTGAATGCAGCCGGAGTGCCACATATTGACCAGTTGCAGGTGTAAGGATAACCATCAGTAGCAGGAGAGTTGAGCATGAAGCCCGAAACGTCTGCACGGAAGTAAGCGTCAGCGACACCTATGGTCATGTTCTTCAACGAATCCGTACCGCGACCTTCGTTAGCTGTGCCCTTGAAGTGGTCGATAAGGTCTACGAGGAATTGGTACTTCGGATTGTTGAGGAAGAGGTTAGCGCACTTCTGGTCAGCAGACCAAGTCTTGTTCTGGAAGAATCCAGATACAGTAGCAGCTTGTCCTTGAGCCTCAGCTTCGGGAACCCAGTTGTCACCAATCTTGAAGTAGTAAATACCATTCTGATACTTCACAACAGCAAGGCTGCTATTATATGCAGTATTGTAGTCTTTCTGAATCTCCAGCATCAACTGGCCTTTGCTTACCCAGTTGGAGTCGTTGGTTACGCCACCATTGAGTTCGTACTCAACAGAGAGGATGCTCACAAACTTACCTGTAAGAGAAATGCTCTCTTTTCCATTCAGTTCGATGGTATATTCGTCAGAGTACAACTCTTCACCTTTGTACCACCCCATGAATGTAGCGCCAGTTGCAGGCACAGCGGTCAAGGATACAGGCGTACCGTAAACTACAGAGTTGTCGCCGATAACCATCCCTTCCGGCATTGCGATAGAGCCAAGAGTAGCATCGTTAACAGCAAGTGAAACGGTTACGTTGTCTTTAGCCTCGAATACAGCGGTAAGCGCGATGTTGCCATTAACAGCGAAGGTGTAGGTAGCGTCTGTAGAAACGGTTGTTTCTCCATTCTTCCAAGCCACAAATTCGTAGCCGGGCTTAGGAGTAGCCGTAACCGTAGCGTTAGCGCCTACAGCCACGTCGCCAGCACCTGAAACAGTACCCATAGTCTCGTCGCAAGAGAGCGAAACTTCGGCAGCAACAGTAACGTTCAGTTTGAACAGAGCCACACCGTCAGACCCGTTACCTACCTGGATATAGGCGTTGTTGTCGTCAATTTTGGTTGCATTGAGGAATACACCCACGTTGGTGCTGTTAGCGGCAGTAGTAGTGTTTGCATAGAAAGTAGTCTTGGTAGCGTCAGCCTTGTCAACAGCCATAGCGCTGTCAGTCATATTGAAGACAGCAAACTCGGAAGAGTAGTTTACAGTACCAGCCGGATAGATGGCAAAGTCTTTGCCTGCAAGGTTAACCAAAGCGCCACTGAGGGTAGTTGCTTTGTAGCCCGGCATAGCGATAGCACCCTTGTCCACACCATTCTCATAGAGGTAGAAACCGGCTTGACCGGAAGAACGACGTTGTACATATTGTACGATGGAGTCACCTGCAACAACGAAGTTCTGTACGTTGCTACCTTGTATAGCAATCGTTTTGGTAACGACTTCTTGATTATCAGTACCTGCATTCTTGATAGCAACAACCAACAGGTTAACAGAATTACCATAGAGGAAAACGTATCCACCTTCGGCAGAGAAGACGTCACCTGTAGCAGTAACGATATCGGTACGACCCAGTCCTGTGAACGGAATGTCGACAGAAGCGGAGAGGTCGTGCTTAACGAGGAAGATGTGCGAAGGAGTGCTGGGGAAGGTACCTTCTACAACAAAGTTACCGGCGCCGTCCACACAGAAAGCGGTACCATCGATAGCATCGTTGGTGAAGAGTGTATCGACAGTGAGACCATCCTTCGTACCATAGATGGTATGGTTCGCCTTGCTTTCCCAGTACACATACTCGCCAAACCCGGTCCACTGACGGGTGTCAGCAGTAGTCCAACCAAGGGGAGCACCAGACCAAAGTTTCTCAACGGTGGCAACCGTCTTGGTTTCGCCCTGCACTTGTAGAGCGAAGTAGTAGAAGTTGAGACCGTTAACAGGGTAAGAGAGGATGATTTCGCCTGCAGTAACATCCACAACTACCGGGTGATAGAAATAAGAACCGTCCAACGAATCTTTCAATGCCTCGGTAATAGCGGCATTGAATAGTTCGTTCTCACCTTGCTTGATAATGAGTGTACGGTCGTTATCAGAATTCTTTCCAGTACGAACACCGATTACCAGTTTACCATCAACGGCTGCAGTCAATTTAAGATAGTTACTGGTGACATTGGCATCAGTCTTTCCACCGGTCTTCAGGCGGTGTGTGCAAGCCACAGCCGAAGCCATGTTGTCTCCAAAACTGGCGTTGTTGGCATCGATAGACATCTTGCCATTCGGGTCAATGAGTTGGAGCGAAAGATTAGCCGCAGCAAAAGTGGCATTGTTCAGAGATCCTGCTGAAGCGACATCAGTCTCTCCGAAAACAATCGCCGGCGCTTGCGCGAACGACATAACTGCTGCAAAGAGGACAGCAGCGAAAAGAGAAAGTCTTTTCATAATTTGTGTTTTTTTAGTTAATAAATTTTGCTTCCTTCCCGCCGTGGAACGCGTTCCAAGCGACTCGGTTGCGTTAAGTAAATATTTGTGTTTGTATATGCTTATTTGTTGCTTGTTTGTCGGTAAAATGCGGACAAACTTTGCAAGTTAGTTGCCTTATATCATAATAATATCATAATAATAACATAATAATAGCATAATAATATCATAATAATAACATAATAATAACATAATAATATCCTAATAAGGGTTGCTATCAA
>ODAI012779479.1_pt1 | contig 16002 bp, 10 predicted proteins | sample 1539321 | NCBI WGS metagenome assembly ODAI01 (sample SAMN02144231, study PRJEB22623) | gut metagenome | biome: sheep rumen | host: Ovis aries | place: New Zealand
AGGAATAGGTAAGTTTATATGTTTCTACAACGAGAAACGTCCGCACATGAGTATCGGGTATCAAACACCCTCGCAGGTACATGAGCAATCCGGAACTCAGAAACGGCTTTGGAAGGGCTGTCAACCACAGGTGTCTACCGTTTAGGACGATTGTCTACTGGCTTAGGAAACTAAACAAAAAACTGTCTACTAAATTTAGGAAAAGACACTCCCCATCGGATTGATAAAAGTCCCCCTATCAAGGGGGATTTAGAGGGGGTCTTTGTTATACATTTTGCTTACGGGGTGCTTACCTTCTCCTTACTTTCTCCTTACCACTTTTACACCCTCTCCTTACCACCTTTGCACGCTCGCCTTACTACTCCTGCTGATCCCTCTCTCCAAATATCTGAGGTCAGGATGGTCTTTAGCGCGTTTGAGTTGTGTGTTCAGGGCGTTTCTATTCGCAAAATGCACTATATTTTGGCTTTTTCGTGTTAAAAATGCACTTTTTTTTGATATAAAAATAACAAAATGTTTGCATATGTGAAAAATTAGTACTACCTTTGCAGCGATTTTAGGTGGTGCACTATTTGAGTGTTGCTACTTGGAAGGTAACAAAAAGGTCTGTTTTTATATATTTGAGGTGACAAAATGGGTTGTTGCTGTTTTTGATTTGGGTTGAGTTATTAGGGCTGGAATAGTTTTTGCCGGGTAGATTTTTCGGGTTGTTTTTGTTGAAAGTACAACTTCACGCACCTGTTTTGCGTGAGGGAGCGGCATAATTTACAGCTATGCCGCCCATGATTGTTTTTCATCGGGGCGTTTGGTGCGGATTTTCCGTGACACTTTATTATTAATTAAAATTATAACGCTTATGAAAAAATTTACTCAACGACTTTTGTCCTTGCTCATGTTACTACTTGCTTGGGGGGGGCACGTTTTTGCGCAAAAGTCTATACCGTATAGTTACGGTTTTGAAGACAACAGTTTGGCTGTAGACGGTTGGGAACTTATTGGATCGACCAGTTCGTCTACTTCTATTTCTGCCAGCGCAAAGAGAGAGGGCTCTTATGGCTTTGCTATTCATTATAGTGAAAAAAGTGCCTATTTAGTCTCTCCGGAATTAGCGGGAACTGACGAGGGTGTGAATGTCACATTTTATTACAAACAGTATTCTTCTAGTTATCCAGAAAAATTTCAAGTAGGTTACACAACGGATGCAACAAGTGACCCAAGTTCTTTTACATATGGGGCAGAAATTACTACCTCATACGGAGATTGGTTTTTTTATGAAAATTCATTTCCTGCAGGAACGAAGAAGATTGCTATCAAGTACATTTATAGTAATGCCTACTACCTTTATTTGGATGATTTTACATTTGCAGCTCCTCCCGCTTGCCCCAAACCGGCAGGACTGAATATAGAAGCAAGTGGAGTGAATGCTACATTATCTTGGACGAGTGATGCATCTGATTTCAGCATTGTGCATGCAACGGAAGTATCTGCTAATCCTGAGAGTCTTTCTGCTCAGTCTAGTACAGACAACTCTTTGTTGTTTGAAGATTTGGCTCTTGGTGATCACTATTTCTGGGTAAAAGCCAACTGTGATGCAGACGGAGCGAGCGAATGGGCTGGTCCTGCTACTATCCATGTCGGTTATTGTCAGCCTGCTCCTACATCAGTCGATGGAAATGGTATTACGGCTGTATCCTTTGGCTCCGGTGATAACGTAGTGAATAATAGTGGCACAAAACTACCGGCTTCCGCTCCATTTTATGGCGACTATTCTGCTCAAATTGGTGCTGTAGCTGCTAGTTTAACAGCAACAGTGGATATTACTTTTTCTACAGGTTACACATATGGCACTATCATATGGGTGGATTGGAATAAAAGCCTTAGTTTCGAGGATAACGAGATTGTGTATGCAGGCGAAAGTAGTAGCGGTAATCCCACTACTTTGAATGCGACCTTCGATATCCCTGCAAGCCAAGCATCAGGTGACTATCGTATGCGTATTGCCGCAGCTGATAGTTACTACGATAGTCACAAAACTCTGGCTACTGCAGCCGGTGCTGAACCATGCCCGACAGGTACTTATACAGTAGTGCATGATTATACATTGCGTGTACTGGAGGCTCCGTCTTGTATGCCGGTATCGGGCTTGTCTGCAAGCAACATTCAGGCACATTCCGCAGAGTTGAATTGGACGGCGGGACAAAGCGAGTCTGCTTGGAAACTCTATTATAAGAAAGCCGCAGAAGAGGATTGGGGTGCTGCTATTGATGTGGATAATCTTCCTTATACCCTTGAGGGTCTGGATGCAGCAACGACTTATCAATTCAAAGTGGTAGCTGTGTGCTCTGACTCTGACGAGAGCGATGCCTCTGCTGTCGCCAGTTTTATGACCGAGTGTGAAACACTAACTATCGATGCAGACCACTCATATCAGATGAACTTCGATGCATTGACGGCGGGCAATAATGTACTGCCCATTTGCTGGAATGCAATCAATACGACGACCAATGGTTCATATCAAGGCTATCCGAAGGTGTATGCTAATAGTTATTATAGTACTTATGCACAATCAGCTCCTAACTGCTTGTACCTATACTCGTATGCATACTACAATTATAGTGGAACCACTTACGATCCGCAGCCGCAATACGCTATCCTGCCCGAAATGGATGGATTGGATGGTAAGGAAATCATTCTCTCTGCCAAAGGGTACAATGCTACAAGCACACTCAAAGTAGGTGTGATGGCTGACCCCACCGACCCCAATTCGTTCGAGCCGATACAAGAACTGGAACTCACCACCTCTTATCAAGAGTTCACCATTGACCTTTCCGGTCATGGTGGCAACTACGTGGCTCTGATGATAGATGCGGCTTCTTCCGAGAGGAGCACCAATGGCGTGTATGTAGATGATATCATCGTTCGCGAGATTCCGTCTTGCCTCAAGCCTACTGACCTTGTGATTGCAAACATTACCACCAATTCGGCAGAGTTGAATTGGGCAGCTAACAGCGGTGAGGGTGCTTGGAAACTATACTACAAGAAAGCGTCCGACGAAGAGTTTGGCGCAGCGGTTGACGTGGACGCGGACGCTCTGCCATATACTCTTGAGGGTTTGGACGCTGCAACGACTTACCAATTCAAAGTGGTAGCTGTTTGCGATGAAGAAAACGAAAGCGAAGAGTCGGCTGTTGCCGGTTTTGTTACGGAATGTGAGGCAATTTCTTCTTTCCCGTGGAGTGAGACCTTCAACAGTCTGACAGCAGGGGTTCCTGTATGCTGGGATAATGCCGAGGGTACTACAACCAATGAATCATACAAATGGAACTACTATGCATCCGGTCGGGATGGTGCTGGATTGCGTTTCAATTCATACAATAATGGTTCTGATAATACAAACTTCCTAAAAACCCCAATTCTCAGTTTGCCGAGTGATAAGGAAATGCAACTCTCTTTCATGTATAAGAATCCAGCCGGTGGTGATTTCTCTGTTCTTATCTCTACTGATGGAGGTGTGACCTACGAGGAAACTCCGTTGGCATCCGGCTTGACAAGCCAAAGTTCTTGGATAGAGAAAGAATGCAATCTGTCTGCTTTTGTCGGTCAGGATGTAGTGATTGTATTCAAAGGAACGTCAAACTATGGAAACGGTGACGCTTACATTTACTTGGATGACATAATGGTTGCACAGCTTCCTACTTGCCTGAAGCCCTCAGCGCTAAGTTATGACTATAGTTCGCGCAAAGCACACTCTGTGCAACTCGCATGGACCAATGGCGAAGAAGGTCAGAACGCTTGGGAGATTGCCTTCTCGAAACTATCTAACTTCAATCCAGACGAGCAAGTCAGCGACTCTATCGTGGCTGCCAACAGCAACCCGTTCGTTCTCTTGGGTCTCGAGCAGAGCACTACTTATTATGCATATGTACGTGCCAACTGCGGTCAGGAAGACGGCAAGAGTCTGTGGAGCAGCAGTTATGTTTCTTTCACCACGATTAGCGGACATCAGACACTCAGCAGTCCGGCTGTAGTAGAGGGATCGCTTGGTAGCAGCAGCGTGAAGATTAACTGGCTTCCCAAAGCAGCCAACGAACTGCACCAGAGTTACGAGGTTTACTACTCCAAACTGAGTACTAAACCTGATGAACTGTTTGCTGATAGCCTCATCCTGAACGTCGAAGACACATCCTATGTCTTCAGCAATCTGGAACCCGAGACGAAGTACTACGTATGGGTACGCGACAACTGTGGAGTGGATGGTTTGAGCGATTGGAGTTACAGCACGAACTTCACCACCACTGCCAACTGCCCGATTCCGGCTGGTATAAGTGCATCCGAGATTACTGCTCGTACGGCTGACATTGCTTGGAGTACCGGCGAAGCCGACAGTTATAGCGTTCAGTATAGAGTGGCTGAGGGAATGGATGGCATCATAGAAGAAGGATTTGAGGGTGTTTCTTTGCCTTCCGATTGGACGACAGAAGGTAACGGCACTTGGTCTGTAGGAACTGGTGACTATAGTTCATCTACAGGTGCGCATAGTGGCTCTAAAAATGCTAAAATCAATCATGGTACTACTGGTGACGAGACATATCTTGTTACACCTTCTATGAATTTAGAAGGGAAAGATGGTTGCCGTATTAATTTATGGTATGTAAATCGCGCTTGGGTTAGTGACAAAGATGGCTTCGGTATTTATTATCGTATTAGTGGAGGTGAGTGGGTCGAGATATTCTCTACAGCTGTAGCTCATTCAGATTGGACTCAATTTGAAGGGGAAGTACCTGTTGGGGCTTTGGAGGCAAATTGCCAATTTGGGTTCAAATTCACTGATGGATATGGTTATGGTGTTTCGATTGACGACATTCAAATTGGTACCATTACTCCTGCCGGTGAATGGCAAGAAGTGGCTGCTGAGAGTGGCGAACGTCTGGCGCATCTGAGTGGACTGGAACCTGAAACCAAGTACGAGGTACAAGTGAAAGCTTCTTGCGGAGAAGAGTATAGCGAGTCAATCTTCTTTACCACTACACCTTCTTGCTTGCCGATTTCTGCTCTCACCCTTGCTAATGTTGATGCACACGCAGCTTCCTTCACATGGACGGCAAGTGCCTTGGCAGAGACACAATGGCAGTATGCTTGCGTGGAAGCTGGGGCAACACCTGAAAGTTGGTCACTTGTCAGTGTCACAGCAGCTGACGTTTCCGGCTTGAGTAGTAACACTTCTTACGACTTCTACGTACGTGCATATTGTGGTTCTGAGGACCAAAGTGAGGCTATTATGCTGAACTTCCGCACGGATTGCGAGACATTCATTATCGATGCAGACCATTCGTTCTCAGAAGGTTTCGAGGAAGTAACCTTTGTTCCCAATTGCTGGAGTAGTGTTGCATCCGGATCACATAATTGGTCACGTACTACGTCTAATGTGCATTCTGGCAGTGGTAGTGCACATAGTGGTTACTACGGAGATATTTATTTGATACTTCCTGATTTGCAGATAGAAGAAGATGCCTATTTATCCTTCTGGTCGTATAATAATTTTGTAAGTGATTATACAGAGGCAAAAGGCGCAAGGAACTCAGTTGTTCTTCTGGCTGGTGAAGGTGAAGTTGAGTTGTGGGCTGCTGAGTCGGTAAGTCAGAGTCAAGTGCGCACGATTATTAACCTTTCTGCTTACAAAGGACAGACCGTAAGCCTTGCTTTCAAATACGAAGGTGATAATGCGCATGATTGGTACATAGATGATGTATTGGTAAGTGCTATTCCTTCGCTCGAAATCTCCGCAGCCGGTTATGCAACCTACTTCAATGCTGATGATGCGTTTGTAATGCCGAATGGCGTCGTAGGACATGTCTTCAGCGTGGCGGATGGTCTGCAGCAGGCTTATGAATCCGGTGATATTGTGCCGGCTAACGTTCCGTTGGTTCTTCAGGGTGTACAAGGCGAATACTCGCTCATCCCGACTGTTGGTGGCGAAAGCACCAGTCTCGCTAACGACCTCATCGGTGTCAACAACGAGATGACGATCGTTAATCACGCTGATACGCTCTACTACGTACTCAGTCTGAACGCTGCAAACGAAGTTGACTCTGTTGGCTTCTATTGGATGAACGAAACGGGTGCAGGCGACTTCACAATGCCCGCACACAAGGCATACCTCACCGTCTATAACGGTGCTGGGGCTGAAGCTGCTCCGCGATTCTACCTGTTCCACGGCGAGAACAACGCTACTTGGCTCAACAACCTCCAGGGCGTGGACGGTGCCGTCAAGTTCTTCCACAACGGGCACTTCTACATCATGCGCGACCACGTCATCTACGACGCTACGGGCAAACGTGTAGAATTGAAATACAATTAAGAATTTGTAAATCAGTAAATTTGTAAATTACGCTTATAGGGCTTTTGCCCAATGTGTAATAAGCCCTATAAGCCCAATAAAATGAATGATTATGACAAAGAAATATTCTGAAGCACAATTGCACATAGTGCACATGCATGCCGATATTATTGCTACCAGTGTCGGCTTGAATAACAAACAGGGAAGTGTCAATCCGCTTGTTCCCGACCGCAGGCGAGCCTCCATTTGGGAATAAAAGACAAAGAATACTCCCCGTGCACTAGCGCGGGGAGTATTTGTTTCTTCTCGGCTTTAAGGAGTTCTATGTTCGCCCTGCGAACTCGCGCGGCGCACTTACTCCTTGATTGTCCACAGGACACTCTGCGGTGCGCCTGTTCCGCTTCACGGTCATCTCTCGGTCATCTCTCGGTCATCTCTCGGTTGTCTCTCGTAAAAATATAGGATAAATCGTTCCCAATATACGCATTTTTCCGCAAAAAAGTCTTATCCTGCAGCGTTTTTTTGCTGAAAGGGGGTCGTCTCTCTTGCACATGTCAAAAAAAAGCAGTACCTTTGCGGTGCGAAAAAAGTATCGCTCTATGTACAAGAAACAACATAAAAAATGAATGGCTATGTTTGATAAGCACAAAAATGAAGAGCCGGTTATTGCAGAACCGGCATCTGGAGGTGTTCAACAGCAGTATTTTACTGCAGAAGAGGCGATGACTTTCATGGAACCTCGTATTCGTGCCATGTTCAAATGAAAGACGTTGTTTACGCACGACAAGCGCTCCTCCAGTTAGAAGACGCGGTTCGATTGTTGGTCGAACGTGGCTATTTTAGCGAGGAGGACTACGCTGTCAATTATATTCGTGATATTTTTCGCTATTTTGCATTGAACTTACCTAATTTGGTGGCTCATGAGGCTCCACAATATTTTATGCGCTACTGCATACATGGTAAGAAGATGTTTTATGTAAAGTATCGAAGAAGTAATCATACTACTTGGTATGCTTTTTTTGAAGAAATGGACAAAGCGTATGTAATTGTATATTTGGGGAATAACCATTTAGTCGGGCATCTTTTGCCAATTGCTTTATAGAAGATTTTGGATTTTTATTATGACTAAAACACTCTTCACCATACTACTCTCGCTCCTGCTGTTCTCATGCGCAGGACCTAAGCAACTTGCCTACTTGCAGGACTTGCGCGATGCCGACAACCTCTGCATGTCAGCGGTGGAAGCCTACCGGTTGCGCGCGGGGGATCAACTCACTATCCGTGTCAGCAGTTTCGACAACAGCGCGGTTGCACCCTTCAACGTTCAGAACGCCGCCCTACAGGACATTCCCTACATTATCGACTCGGAGGGGCAACTCACGTTCCCCGGTATAGGCACTATTGTCGTGGCGGGCGAAACGATTCAGCAACTTACGGAGCAACTTACAGCCGGAGTGTCCCAGATGGCGAAGGGAGCCGTCGTACGCGTGGAATTGGTCAGTGCCATCGTCAGTGTTCTGGGCGAGGTCTATCACCCCACACGCATCCGTTGGTACCAACCCGGACTGACCCTGGCAGAGGCACTTACCGATGCCGGCGACCTCCGCCCCAATGCCTCGCGGCAGGTGGTGGTTCTCCGCCAACAACAAGATGGTATTCGTTCTTTCGTTGTGGACCTCACAAAAAAAGACTGTCTCTCCTCTCCTGCCTGGCAACTCCTCCCGGGGGATGTCGTTTATGTTGCTCCGCGCCGTGGACGTCTAATATACAAGTAACTATGCAAGTCAATATCAATCATATCCTCCGCCTACTGATTCGTCGTTGGTATGTCCTGCTCGCAGCGGCTCTACTGGGTGCGTTGGTTGCCGTAGGCATCTATATGTCCTCCACCCCCACTTTCCAAGTATCCGCTTCCCTCATGCTCCGTACGCAGGATGACAACGCACGGCCCACCGACGACATGATGCGTATAATGGGTCTGTCCGGCACCGACAACGTGCAGGACGAAGTGGAAGTGCTTTCCTCCCGACGTATTTACGGTGACGCTATCCGCGACCTGGGCTTGCAAACCGAGCAGCGCCGCAAAGCGCGGCTCCGCTGGGTGGGTGAGTACGAGAAAACCTCCTGTAATCTCCTGTTGGATGCGCAGGTGTTGGATACAATGAAAGAAGTAGCCCGTATAGACACCCGCTTTGACGGCTCTTCCTACCACCTTATTGTCCGATATGGCAAGCAACGTTTTACGTGGAGACAGAAAGCCTCCTACACTGCCAAGGACGGCGAAACCGTCCATACACTGATTGGCCCTATAACTATTCAAGGCACTCAGGATTCATCCGCCAAGCCCTACCAACTGCGTACGACAGTTCTGCCCCTCTCTGTGGCAGTTTTTCAGATGCAAAAGACGGTTGCCGTGGTTCGCGCAGCCCGCGAGAGCAATATAGTCAAACTCTCCACCAATACCGACATGCCCCGTCGCATGGAGGATTTCCTCACCCGCGTCATCGACCTATACAACAATTTCTCTGCACAGGACAAAGATGTGCTGGCAGGGCGCTCCGCTGAGTTCATCGCCGGACGCCTCCGCATAGTCGAATCACAATTGGACTCCATCGAGACGGCGGTTGAAGCCTACCGCAAACAGCATCTCATCACCGACCTCTCGCAGGAGGGTACCATGTATATGCACGCCTCACAATCCTACGAGACGCGTCTTGCCGAACTGCGCACACAGGAACGGCTCATCGAGTATATCCGTTCCCTGCTTTCCGACAACTCCGACCAAACCGCCCTTATCCCTGCCAACCTTGGCGTACAGGACGGTTCGCTGCAGAACCTTATCATCGACTACAACCGGCTGGTCGTTGAGCATATACGGCTCTCTCAATCGGCATCCGAGAACAATCCCGTCTTCATGCAGCAGCGTGAGCAGATTGCTCAGATGCGCCGCAATATCCTCAAGAGTCTGGACGGACAGAAAGAGGGGCTTGAAATCAGTATCAGCAACCTGAAAGCGCAGCAACGTGAGTGGGACGACAAAATCAGTTCCGTACCCACGCAGGAACGTGAGTACGTCGAACTCTGTCGTCAGCAGCAACTAAAGGAAAAACTGTATCTCTACCTCAGCCAGAAAGGCGAAGAGTCTGCCGTCATGCTCGCCTCACAAGCACTGCCTGCCAAGGTCATCGACTATCCGGCACAACTGCCCGAAATCATCAGCCCGAAGCCGCTCCTGCTGCTTTTCGAGTGGGTGGTACTCATGCTCTTCTTCGCCGCGGTGGGCATACTGTTGGCTGATTGGCACAAACCGCTCGAAGACTAAGGGTTGGGGGTATTGTTTACAGGGTTGTTTGTAGCCGAGGGCGTGTTGTTCACGGTCTGAAAAGCGGGTGGTAAAGGCTCTCTGTATGTGCACCCTTCCTTCCAACGGCTGCAACCATACGCACTATGCCCCTTGATGATGACACCTTGACGGCATACGGGACACACCATGCCCACTTTGCTCGTCTTAACCTCATACACCACCTCCATGGTCAGTTGTTTCAACTCATCTAGAAAAGCCTTTGCCTCCATCTCACCCCGTTCTATCATGCGCAGTTTCTTCTCCCATTGACCGGTCAGTTCTGCCGACTTTAACAGCGGAGTTTGAACAAAACGGATAAGTTCAACAGCCACAGGGGTAGGGTACAGACTCTTCCCTTTGCTTACGATGTAGTTGCGTTGGAACAGCTTCTTGATAATCTCCGCACGCGTAGAGGGGCGACCTATACCATTCTCTTTCAGCGCATCGCGCAGTTCTTCGTCTTCCACCAACTTGCCTGCGGTCTCCATGGCGCGCAGCAGTGTCGCTTCGGTGTAGGGCTTTGGTGGAGTGGTCTGTTTCTCTATCAACGCAGGTGTATGTGGTCCCTGTTCTTTTGCCTTGAACTCCGGCAAAAGTCTTTCTTCTGCTTGGTCTCCCGACCCGCTTTCATTACCATTATCACTGTTATTACTATTACTATTGTCTGAACTCCTAAGTTCCTGCTCTCCTGCACTCCTCTCCGCAAATACCTCTCTCCATCCGGGAACCAGTATTTGCTTGCCGCTTGCCTTGAACGGCACGCCATTACCGTCCGCCTTCTCGCGGTTCTCATCGTCTGCCACTATACCGAAGATAGTCGTTGTGCTGGTCTTGCAGTCGGGATAGAATGCAGCAATAAAACGGAGCGCAACCATCTCATATACTTTCTTCTCCTCCGCACTCAGCGCATTGGGCGCTTGTCCTGTCGGGATAATGGCATGGTGGTCCGTCACCTTCGAGTTGTCAAACACTTTCTTCGATTTGGGCAATTTCGGGGCTTTACCTGTTTTCTGTTGCTCCTCTCTCATCAACTCGCGCAGGCGGCCTATCTGCGGGAAGGAGCCTTCAATTCCCTTGAAGATTCCCGGCACTTTCGGGTAAATATCATCGCTCAAAAACGTTGTATCCACGCGGGGATATGTGGTCACATGTTTCTCGTACAGACTCTGTATCAGGTTCAGCGTCTTGTCCGCCGAATAACCGTAACGCTTGTTGCATTCCACCTGCAGACTGGTCAGATCAAACAGGCGCGGCGCATATTCCGTCCCTTTCTTTTTCTCTACTTGTGTCACCGTAAACGGTAATGTGTGCAAACGCTCCACTATCCGCTCCCCTTCCTCTGCCGACATAATCGGCTCTAAGCCCGGACTGTTCGGCTCGTCCTCCTCTTTCTTCATTATCGCACTGAACGTCACCCCCCTGTACTCGGTCTTTATCTCCCAATAGGTGTGGGGCACGAAGTGGTCTATCTCTTTCTGTCGTTCTACTATCAGTGCCAATGTCGGCGTCTGTACTCTACCCACGCTCAGAGGTGCACGGTCTGTTCCAGTGCGGTTGTTTTTGTACCGCAGTGTGTATGCCCTCGTTGCATTCATCCCTAACAACCAGTCACCTATCGACCGCATCAAGCCCGCTTCGTAGAGGTGTTGGTACTCACTCTGGTCTTTCAGTTGGTGGAATCCCTCACGGATGGCTTCTTCCGTCAGGGACGATATCCACAACCGCTTCACCGGACACTTGGCACCCGCCTTCTGCTGCACCCAGCGCTGAATCAATTCTCCCTCTTGTCCCGCATCGCCGCAGTTGATAATCTCGTCCGCTTGACTGAACAGCCTCTGTATGGTATTGAATTGTTTCTGTACGCCTTTGTCCTCCGTCACCTTTATCCAGAAACGGGTAGGGATCATGGGCAGAGAACTCATGGTCCAACTCTTCCACTGCGAATCGTAGTCGTGCGGGTCAAGCAACGCGCACAAGTGACCAAGAGTCCAGGTTACTTGGTAACCGTTGCCTTCCATGTAACCGTCCCGCTGGGTCGTCGCGCCCAGCACTCTGGCGATGTCTCTACCCACGGCGGGTTTCTCTGCAATGCAAACTATCATTCACTTATTAATTTATATACGGTCTTTCGAATATTCTCTTTCGCTGTTTCCGGGCGTAGCGCCTCCTCCATGGGCAATCCGGGTGGATTGATGCACACCACCTCGGCAAATCCTGCGCCCTGAAGTTCCTCTCTGTCACTCACGCGCCCTGCTATCAGTATGACGGGTGCCGAGCCCGAATGGCGGAGTATGCCCATGGGTAACTTACCCATCAGTGTCTGCCTGTCTGCACTCCCTTCGCCGGTAATCACCAGGTCTGCGTCAGCCGTCAGGGAGTCCAGACCAATAGTCTCGGCTACTATGTCGATGCCCGAACGGCGTTCCGCGTGCAGGAATTGCATAAACGCATACCCCAATCCGCCTGCAGCACCCGCACCGGACTGCTCCGAGCAGTCAAAACCCATATCACGGGCAGCGGTCTCCGCAAAAGCCTTGGCACGCTTGTCTAACTCTTCCACCATCTCTGCCGTGGCACCTTTCTGAGGACCGAACACATGCGCCGCACCATTCTTTCCGCACAGCGGATTCTCCACATCCGTTGCAATAATAACTCTTATCTTATCTCCTTGTAGGATACTCGAAATGTCAGGACAGGGATTCTTGCTTTTTGTCCCCAAAACGCCCTCCAACATCCCTTGGCCGGCATCGCTCGTCCCGCTTCCGCCAAGTCCCACGATGATGGTCTTCGCTCCGCTCCTTACAGCGTCTGCTACTATCTCCCCTACACCGTAACTCGTAGCCACCAGGGGGTTCCGTTCCTCGGGTTTCAGTCGCCAAAGACCGCACGCCTCTGCTGCCTCTATCAACGCCGTCTGGCCTTGCAGTAGGTACTGTGCCCTCACTTCGCGCATCAGCGGGTCATGTACGTTCACGCTCTTCAATTCTCCTCCTTTCATAGCCATGGCGTCTATAAACCCCTCTCCGCCGTCACTTACCGCCACTTCACATATGTTCGCCTCCGGGTAGGCCCTACGCACACCCTCTGCCGCCGCATGGTTCGCTTCCATCGAACGCAAACAGCCCTTGAAAGCATCTATCGCTACCACTACTTTCATTCTCTTCTGCACTCTTAATTCTCCCACCCGTCTATCTCTTTCTCTATCTCCGGCACGATATGTTTATGAAACACCGGACTCTCAACACCCCGTCTCTTTTGTCCGCAATAGTCGTCCAGCAGTCTGAAGGCGTACTTGCCCAGAAGTACAATGGCAATCAGGTTGCATGTCGTCAGGAACGCCATCACCAGATCCACTATGTTCCACACCGTCTCAAGGCTCGCCACCGCCCCAAACACCACCATTACGCCCGCCGAGAACACTCTGAACACCGTCATCACATTCTTGTTGTTGGTGATAAAGCGGATATTCGCCTCGCCGTAATAGTAATTGCCAATGATGCTGGAGAACGCGAACAGGAATATCGCAATTGCTACAAATATCGGACCAAAACCGCCCACTTCACTCTCTAATGCCGCTTGGGTCAGAGCAATGCCGTTCAACTCCGGCACGTCGTACAAGCCGCTGATGAGGATGATAAACGCCGTGCACGAGCACACCAGCAGCGTGTCGGTGAACACACCCAGTGCCTGTATCAGTCCCTGTTTGACGGGGTGCGAAGTGGTCGCCGTCGCCGCCACATTAGGCGCACTGCCTTCACCCGCTTCGTTACTGAATAAGCCTCTCTTCACGCCGTTCATAATCGTCGTACCTATCGCCCCGCCCACGCCTTGCTCTATGCCGAAAGCGTTGGTTATGATCACTTTCAGCACACTCGGCAGATATTCAATGTTCATGATAATAACCACTACAGCCAATATCAGGTAACCTATAGCCATCAGCGGAACTAACACACTGCTCACTTTCGCTATTCGTTGTATCCCGCCGAACACAATCACCAATGCCATGGCTGCCAGCACCAACCCCACTGTCAGAGGGTCCCAACCGAACGCTTCTTGCATCGCACCGCAGATAGTGTTGGCTTGTACGGAGTTGTTCGACAGTGCAAACTGCAATGTTATCAGTACCGCAAACAGCACAGCCATCCAGTGTTTGTGCAGACCTTTCTCTATATAATACGCCGGACCGCCAATGAACGACTCTTTGTTCCTTTGTTTGAATAATTGCGCCAGCGTCGATTCTACAAACGCCGTAGCGGAACCGATTAGCGCGATCACCCACATCCAGAACACTGCCCCCGGACCGCCCACGGCGATGGCTGTTGCTACGCCTGCAAGGTTACCCGTTCCTACACGTGTAGCCACCGACACCGCAAAAGCTTGAAACGAGGATATATGTCTCTTCTGTTTCTTCGCCCCCTCTGTCGTTTCTTCTTTCTGACTTTTGCTCTCTTCCTCCGCCGATTTCACGGTTTCAAATAGCAGACGGAACATCTCGCCCACCATGCGGAACTGTACACCTTTTGTCTTCCATGTAAACCATAGCCCGCAGCCCACCAGCGCCCCGATAAGTACATAACTCCACAGCGCGTCATTGATATGTGTAATGATCTCATTCATTTTTCGGGTGCAAAGATACTGCTTTTTTTTAACATTTGCAAGTCTTTTGTAAAAAAAGTGTAAACAATTATTGTTTACGCAACTTTTTGCAGTAAAGACTGTCGAGTTTTCTAAAACGAATAAGTCTTTTGCAAATAAAGTGTAAACTCCGCAAGGATTTACGCAACTTTATGCCGCAAAACTTGCATGTTTCAAAAAAAAGTATTACCTTTGCACCTCCAAATGCATGCTTTAATGAAAAAGATACTTTTTGTTTGTCATGGCAATATCTGCCGTTCGCCCATGGCGGAGTTTATTTTCAAGCACCTTGTGGACAAGGCAGGCCGCTCTGCCGATTTCTTTATCGACTCCGCCGCTGTCTCTACCGAGGAGATTGGCAACGACATCTATCCTCCCGCGCAACGCAAACTGCGTGAGAAGGGCATCCCTTTCCATTCCCGTGTCGCCCGACAAGTCACCCCGCGCGACTACCATTTCTATGACCATATTATCCTCATGGACAACAGCAACCACCGCTGGCTCTCCCGTATTATTCCATCCGACCCTGACCACAAAATCTCCATGATGATGGAATGTGCGGCTCTCTCTCGTGATGTTGCCGACCCTTGGTACACCGGCGATTTCGAGGCTACTTACCGCGACCTCCTCACCTCCTGCACTGCCCTCCTCTCTGCCCTCTCTTAACCATTATTCCCTCCTTGTTCTTTGTTCTATGAGTACGCTTCGTCAATTTCGCCGGATATATCCGGTAACAGCCCGCAAGGGCTGAATCTTTGCTCCTTGCTCCTTGTTCCTTGTTCCTTTTTCTTTGTTCTGTGAGCACGTTTCGTCCATTTCGCCCGAATAGTATTCGGGTAACAGCCCGCAAGGGCTGAATCTTTGCTCTTTGCTCTTTGTTCCTTGTTCCTTGCTCTTTGTTCTTATCTTCACTTCGCTACGAACGATCGCTCCGCGTGCTTTGTTCCTTGTTCTTTGCTCCTTGTTATTCCTGCGTGTGCTTATTTCATTTCCGTTGCAACTTGTCTTTTCCTCTCATATCCCCGCTATAGATACACGTTCGAAACACGTAGGATACACGTAAGATATACGTAGGATACACGTAGGATACACGTAGGATAAAGCCGACTCGCCCCGCATCAACGCCTCACAAATATGCTTTCACTGTGGCAATTCTTATTCATCTTCTCCTGTTTTCATCTCATCCTCTCTTTGTCCCGTCATGCAGTTCTATTCCTCAATAGTCATATGATATATGGCATCCGTCTATATAATTGCGAGATGTCATCCCGCTCTCCGTCTCCTCCCTTTCTCCCTTATTCGCGCGCCCGCGTATTATATTAATGTCTTCGTCCCCTCTCCACCCCGTTACATGGGTCTACACTCCTACACTCCTTCACTCCCAAAGCCCCTTTTCGTTCGAGCACAGTTTTACAGATCGAAGAACGAAAGGCTCCCTATTCGTTCGAGCACGGCGAAGCAGATCGAAGAATGAAAATATTGTTTTCATTCGAGAAATTCACTATTTTACCCCCTTAAAACGGGCAAAAATGCCCGAAAAACGCATAAAAAGTAAATTTTTTTGTAAAAATATTTGGTCATGTCAAAAAAAAGCAGTAATTTTGCACCCGCTTTCGAAAACGAGGGTCTACAGAGCCGACTTGCCGGAAGCGAGGCTAAAGCGTTAGCCGCCCGTATTGCAGAGCTG
>ODAI014493970.1_pt1 | contig 16002 bp, 7 predicted proteins | sample 1539321 | NCBI WGS metagenome assembly ODAI01 (sample SAMN02144231, study PRJEB22623) | gut metagenome | biome: sheep rumen | host: Ovis aries | place: New Zealand
CGGCCCTGAGGCTTCCAAACCATTCCAGCGTGCTCTGGTCGCTGTGGGACACATCCATATAGGCAAGATCCAGCCCAAAGTCGTCCAGTTTATCTGTAAATTCCTTTGCCGCTTTTGCTTCATCGGAACCGGCGCCCTGTTTCTCCGTGATATAGGAAAGCAGCGCTTCATTGCCGGAGCTGCCCGCGGACGCACTGACCCGGACACTGCCGATCTCCCGCAGGCTAGTCTTAAATGCAGCTACGTCAGCAGCCGTTATATTCTGAAGACCGCTGTCCCCGTAAAAACTTTCATCATCCAGCTGAAGCTCCAGAGAGAGCGGTTCCTCCTCCGAGAAATTCTTTGGCAGCATCAGCACCTCGGCCCTGGTCACGGGCATGGCGGTATTGAACCCTTCCGCACTTTCAAAGCGCGTCGTGCCGTCTGCATTTGGAGCTTTCTGAGAAGCATTGATAAACCGGACCTGTCCGTCCATGGTCCAGACCTTGAACAGCGCCTTCACGCCGGAGTCAAAGCCTGCCTCAGACAGGTCGCGCATGCTTCCGGGATTCAGAATATCCGCGGTAAAACGGACATTATTCATCCAGTTTTCAAAAACATAACTTTCCCCGACAGGGATCGTTGTCGTACCGTACTTGCTCCAGGACATCAGGAAACGCCGGACCTCCGGTGCCTCGGGGTGATGCCGGACGGTCACGCTTTCACTGGAAATGCCGGATTCCGTCCCTTCCGCGCGCAGCTCATGCACACTGAAACCGGCACGCGTATTTGCCAGTGTCAGCTCGGCATTCCATTTTCCGAAGCGGTCCGCAAGCGCTGATCCGACCGGAATATCCCCGTCATAAAGCATGACCGTCTCGTCGGGCAACGCGCCTCCGAAGACTCTGACCGAGTCTGACGCCACATAGTTGGAGAAGCTGGCAATGCTGGCGCCCGGCCTGCTGATGCGGACGGCTCCTACCTTCTGATTATAGAAAGTGCCTTCTCCGGCAGCGGCGTCCACGCTGATATCCAGTTCGATATCCCGGGCGAGATCAGACGGTTTCAGATACAGTGTAAAATCCGCCGGAAGTCCGATATCACCGGCATTTGCCACTCTGGTCTGGTTCCAGTTGTCTTCACCCCATTCCTCCAGGTCATATTGTTTCCCATTTACGAAAAAGCTGTCCAGAATTGCTGTGGCAGCCGCATCGGAGCTCGTTTTACCGGGGTAGATCTTGATCGCGCTCAGGCTTCCGCGCCCCAGGTTGGCATCCAGGCCGATATGCCCTGTGACCGCGATCAGATCCGAAAGAGAACCGAAGGAATCACGGTTTACACTCATGGAGCTGTTCGGCGGGGGAACATAGATTCCGTTTTCATACTCGCTGCTGCTTATGACGATGGATCCAAGGTCAGTCAGGACACCGTCGGTGAAATCCACGCTGATCCTCTTCAGCGCGGGATCCTGGTCCCCCAGCCGGTCATACCTGTAACAGAAGCTCTGGTTGGAGGGCACGAGAACGCCCGTATAGCTTCCCTCCGGCATGCCGTCTTTTCGCATAAAGGCAAAATCTTCTTTGACTCTGGTGACAACGACAGTGTCTGACGCCGCATAATCACCGCCGGCGTCATACCACATCACGGTGTAGCCGGTGGTCGTCTCGTCTGTTCCAAGGGAAAGCTCCGCCACGGCGCCGGCTTTCAGCTCAGCATTCAGGACCGCAAGGGACTGGCCCTCCGGTACGGTCACCGCGGCTGACGCCGGATCCGCCGGCTCCGCGAGCATGGCGCCATCCGCATAGATCTTTGTGCCGCTTCCTCCGCCGCTTCTGAAGCTGCTGGTCTCCATCTGCTCAAGGCTGATCACACCGCCAAAGCTCCCGCCCCACCAGGTTCCGCTGCCATCACGCCGGGGAGTCTCTGTCCTGACGTACCAGTTTCTGTCGATCCCTCTTTTTGAGGCTGCATTCAGGTATCTGCCCAGCAGTCCCGGATCCGTCTCATCCATTCCGGCGATTTTCAGCTGCACGGCGAAGCTGTCACTGCGGATATGCAGATCATGGACTGTATCGCCTGTGATATCCTCATAGAGATACGTATCCGTGATCCCCATCGGGACCCTGTTCCAGCGGACCGCAAAATCCGCCCTGGTCACGTCGTTGACGCCGGACCAGATTTCCGCGGCGTAAGAACCGTCCTGTCCGGCCTCCACGGTCACATTATAATCCATTCCCCCGGTCTCCCCGGTTGCCGCTGCCGTACCTTCCAGGCTCTGGTGGATCGTCACGAATGCTCCCGCAGCCGGAACGGCATCTGCCCCTTCCCCATAATACACGATTCCGCTGACCTTGACCTTTTCCGGCCGGCGGCTGATCTCAGCGACCAGCTTGTTTTCTTCTATCCCTCCCGTGAGACTGACGGAGGTATCCGACTGGCTGCTCCAGATATATTTGTAGTAGGCATCCCCGCCCCAGCGGCTGTATGGATAGGCCTTAAGGGAAAGTCCCGTGATCCCGGACGGATCATCGGTATCCACCAGGGCGGGCAGCAGGAATTGATCTCCTGCACCGCCGCTGAGACTTGTGTAATACTCCGCATCGCTGATCACGCTGCCGTCGACCGCGTCCTTCAGTACGATCCCATCGACTCTCGCAAATCCGTCCGCCTTTGTCATGGTGACCGTCATGCCGCCCTCCGGCACATCCTCCGCCTTCAGCGGCGCTGCGGATGCGTCATAATAAGCGATCTCTTTCCGCTTTCCCCCGACCTCGGTCGTCAGGCTCAGGCGAGACCATTCTGCCTGCCCCATGGAAACTGTATAAAAATACCACTCTTCCGGAATCTGCCCGTTGTAATATTTCTGTTCAATGATCGTGGTTTTGGCCGCGAGCTTCTCCTCGTCGGTTTCCGCCGGATCCGTGCCTGCAGTCCCTCCGCCTTCCGGCACCGGGGTGGCTTCCAGATACCAGGTGCCGCTGAAGAAGCCCAGCTCGTCCAGAAGCTCCTGCGGAAACTTCACCGTAACGGGACGGTTGGTATACGCAAAGCTCTGCGGAGTCGTCTGTCCCGCGCCGGAAGGTTTTACAGCGACATGTGCCATCCGGTTGTCGAAGCCGGCATCTTCCGAGACCGCAAAGCGGTATCTTCCGCTTTCGTATTCTTTTCTGACCACCTGCCCCTCTTCCAGCTCTCCCTGGATCACAAGGCCGTCTGTAAAGGCGGTGCCATTGACATTGACAGGTCCGGATCCCCAGCCTCCTTCCTCTGTAAATCCGCCAAGGGCCTTGAACCAGAGATTCGGCCCGATCGTCAGTCTGGAAGCAGCGCCCTCCAGGTAAACGACGTTGCCTGAATAGCGCTCGCTGCCGGAAATGTTGACGAGCAGGGAATGAAAGCCTTCCGAACCCTGCGGCCCGTCGACCGTCAGCGTGCCGTCATAGCATTCCAGCTTACTGATCACGCATTCGCCCTCGACCATGAGCTTCATATCTCCCATGTCGGACATTTCCAGCGAAAGCTCGACATAAGTTTCGTCCGTCATCGAAGAAGCGTCCGTATATTTCGGCAGCGTCGTGTAAAAATCCGTCAGCCAGATCGTATTGGAACTTTCATCATAGCTGACATAGCCGGAGATCGAATCCAGCGCTGCCTGGGGAGCCTCGAAATTTTCCACGAAAGGATCCGCCAGGAGGTCGGTCTCGTAGTAACCGGTCTCCCCGCCAGAGCCGCTTTCGTGATAATACATTCTCAGATAGAGCCAATGGCTTTCTGTAGAAGCCCCTCTGAGCGGGGCAGCCCTCAGGTTGGACGGAGTCGCGGTGTTTAAGTTGTTCAGTCTGAGATTCCTGAGTGATGCACCTGACCTGGTATCCGTGGCTTCGCCGTCTGCTTCCTGAGCTTCCTGCCCGTCCGCGGACTCGATGGTGACTGTACCCGGGACATCCGCCGAATCTGTCGTGAGTGATTCTGAAGCATCCGCCGGATCCGACGCAGCCGTACCGCTGCCCGAAAGTTCAGACGCGATATTCCCGCCGGTATTCAGGTCATTCTCTGATCCTGAAGCATCTCCCGCTCCCTGCACGTCCATGTCCGCACCCGCGGCAGTTTGAAGATCACCGTCGGATACATTTGCATCTGTTTCCGATAAGACCTCAGCAGCTCCGGACATACCGGTCCCGTCAGGAACCGATGTGGCTCCGGTTCCCTGTCCGGAAAAAGTCCCGGACTTATCTTCCGCCGCCACTGCGGTGTCCTGTTCAGCCGGCGTTCCGGATGTATTGTCCGACGCCGCTATGGTGCCTGCCGTTTCTGCGGCGGATCCCGTCATTTCTTCAGTGACGGCAGAAGCTGCCGCTCCGGCACCTGCCGCGCCTGGCTCAGCAAATACCTGTACAGGCATCAGACTGAGCGTCAGGCTGAAGGAGAGCAGGACTGCAGTCATTTTTCTGGCGATTCTCTTCAAAACAGTACCTCCCTGTACGCCGTAACGGCAATGATTGCGCCCGGCATTTTTGTACACAAAAAAGCTCTTCCTGTCCGGAAGGACAAAAAGAGCATAACGCTTAATTCGTTTTCAGATAAGTTCACTCGAGTGCCATCCTGCTGTCAGGCGCCCGGAATATTGTAAAAACTGGCTTTTCCTGCCGTTGGATTCATTTTTCGGAAGCATCATGAAGACTTTCCCGGTAATACTGACTGATCAGCCCGGTCCTGGTCTTCACTCCCGTTTTTTCATAGATGGAGGCAATGTGCCGCTGCAGCATACGCCTTGAAATGAAGAGTTTCTCCGCCATTTCCTGCCCGGATTCCTCTGAAGTCAGCAGCAGGGAAATCACCTCGGATTCCCGTTCTGTCAACCCGTATTTCTCACAGAACCTTTTCCTCCGCTCTTCTTCCGTCAGAGGCATGCCTGCAGGAAGGGCCCCGGTGGGTGCCTGTCCCGTTATTCCGGCTTCCACTTCCTTGAAATATGTTTTATCCATATCCAGGGTGATCCAGTAAAATGCCATCACGACACAGAGCGCAACCGCAGCCAGATCCAAAGCTACGACCGCTTCTTCCGTGAGTCCTGCGAGCAGAAGGGAAGCGCCTACTGTAACAGCCTGCTCGATCGACCTGCCCTGCACTGCCCAGAAAAACGGTTTTTCAGACTCGCCGGCGATCTTCCAGAAGGAATGATTGTAAAAAAGCACGACGATTCCGAGAAAGAAATAAAACAGGCTCATATTCATGAGATATACGGAAGCAGTCGTGACCCTGAACAGGATCACATTCAGGATCATGACAAAGGAGACAAGTACCGTAAAAAGCGGCAGCAGTTTTCCTTTCCTCCAGTCTGCAGCAAACCCGGCCGCCACGGCGCCGACCCCGGCAAATAACCTGGGCCAGCTGAAAATATTATATTCCCGAAAGGCGCTTTCGTAAGAAAGCTGCCCCATGTGACGATCATAGTACGCGAGCAGAAAGATGAAGCAGACAGTCATCAACCAGGGCGGCAGCCAGCGGGACACTGCCGGTGCTGAGGGAGTCGTATCCCCTTCCGTCCCGGTCATGCTGCCTTTTGCGGGGACGGCTTCCGGCTCCCATAAAAGCAGAATCAACAGAACCGGCAGGATCACGCCCGCCGTCAGAAGCAGTCTGTTCTGAACTGTATCGCCGGACAGCAGCAGGAACTGAAGGCTGCTTGAAAGAAGCAGACCGAAACCGATGCTCTTTCCCAGATGAGGATCATTCTTTAACAGCATTGCCCCTTTATGAAAGCCTGATCCTATGAATATTCCGGTCATATAGAGGCAGGCACAGGACGGCAGCACAGCTGCGGAGCCTGCATTTGCAGCCGATCCGAAAAGCGGAAACAGGATGGGGATCTGCTGCCCGGCAATTCCAAACCCGGAAAGGATCCCCGCCGACAAAAGCGCGGTCTCTAAAAGTATGGCGAGCCCTGCAATTACGATACGTCGATGCCTGACAGTGAGCCTCCCGAGCACACATGCATAGCTCAGATATCCCAGAAATGCCGATATTTCGTACAGATGGTAACACCTCATCTGGAGCCTGGGCTCAAGCGCCGCTCCCTGGAGGGAGAAAGACACTCCGAAACAGGAATACAGCAATGTCAACAGCGCATACAGAAGCACTGCCCAAAGGCGCCTTCCATTTCCCGCTGCGGCATTTGTTTCTGAAAGTTCCCTGACCCGGACTTCCGGAAACATCAGGTTTTTCCATATTGATAATCTAATCTTTCCCTCTTTCATGATAGCGAGATCAGTCCAGCTGGCTGTAAAAGCTGTCGATATTTTCCTCCGGCAGTTCGACCGGATCCCAGCCGTAATCCTGATACTCTGTAATATCCAGCTCATTTGCCTCGACATAGTTGGCAATGACCTGCGCGCGGATCTGCTCCCGCTGCTGATCGTCCGAATTCAGTTTTTCAAACTCTGAATACCTGCTGCCGAAAATCTTTTTGGCACTCTCTTCATAACCGGCGCCGTCCGTCGTCCTTTCCATGGAAACAATTTCGTAACCGCCTTCTCCCTTTTTCATATGCATGCAGCCCGGACAAGCGCCGCCGCTCTGCGTCTGAAGTGTCTTTCCCTCAAGATTATAATTGTAATACCAGAAGTTTCCGTAGACCCGAACATCTTCCGGATCACTCTCATCGACCTCCAGGATCACCGGGGCCGGAATGCCCACATCAGCGCGTGCATAAGTGCTTCCGATTTCCTTCACGATATAGTCATAGAGAATGTAATAGAACTGCTCCGGACCCGGATATTCATAAGCGGGGAGCTCTTTTCTGAAAGGAACCCAGTTTTCCTGATCCAGCTTGACCAGCAGGGTATCTCCTTCCCTGGTGTACTCATAGGACGGATCGGCAGGGTTTGCCGCAGTCAGTCTGATGCTGCCCCAGAGGATCCGGGAATCATTCTGCAAATGAAGAACGCCGGTATGGTCTTCCTTCAGCGAAAGTGTGCAGGTCTCCCCGGTCTCTTCATCTTCTTCCGCATAGTATTCTCCCGCAATTCCCTCATACATGCTCTGCGCTTCGAACTTCTCATAAGCAACGGAATCGACGATTTCCGCGAGCACATCGCTCTGTGCCATATCGATCCCATCGTCGCCCGTGCGGAAAGAAGTAAACTCAAAAATCAGCACGCCGCCGTTATATTCACCCGCAATCGCGGTCCGGTCCGGTTCCGTGCCGTCCGTCGTTCCGTGCAGGGTACGCCAGTAACCCCATTTATCGGAAGTTCCCGGGAAAAAGCCTTCGGATCTGTGGATCTTCTCCTGGATGGAATCGTCCTCGCCCCACTCAGAGGTCAGTTCTGCCAATGCTTCCTCCGGCTGCTTGCCGCTGACGGTGCGGATAGTAACCATACTGTTCTCCGCGGAATCGTTCTTATAGATAAACGCAGCCGCTCCGTCTTCCTCTTTGACTTCGATCAGAGAAGCGTCATAGCGCACTGACCATCCGTCCTTGCTCTGATAGCTCTGCTCGTCGGACGCATTCTGGCTGTCCGCGGCGGTTTCACTTTCATTCCGGCCAGAAACATTTGCATCCTGTGCTGTTGTTTCTGCCGCAGCCGAAGTTTCCTGTGTTTCCGCAGCTGCAGTCGTCTGTGCTTCTGTTCCCTGATTTCCGTTTCCGGAGCAGCCTGTAAATGCCGCCGCCAGAAGAGCTCCCGCCAGGAATCCGACAGTCCTCCGGATGATGATTGTTCGTGTTGATCTCATATGTGAAGAATATCCTCCTTCGTTCTATTATCTGCTTTCATCTCCGCGGCCGCTGTGGACGCAAAAATATCGCCGTAAGGCATTTAATTACAACTCACATTGTAATCTAAGCCTTACGGCGAATCAAGTTTCTGTTTCTTTGTCCCTTCGCCGCTGCCGGCGGAGGCTCTCAGCAGTTTTACTCCTGCGTCACAGGCACGATCCAGGTAAGCTTTCCCATCAATCCGCCCCGCTTATGATACTTTGCCATCTGGGAAGATGGAATACAGTAATAGCTCTTGGAATCATATGCGTCAGTCGAGGTCAGATCCAGTTCATACCAGTTTCCGTCCTCCAGCTTCACAATATTCCAGACATGGTCGCCTGTCCGGCCGGAGGAAAGATATGTCGTGCCGCTTACAGTATAGCTGCGAATGCCGGCCTCCTGGCAGATCGCGTTGAATGCCGCACTGTATCCCTGACAGACGGCACGCCCCTCAACCAGGGCCCCGTAACATGTATACGCAAGCTCCGATTCCTCGTCATATACAGTATTCTCGCAGAGATATTCGCTGATCTGCTGTACTTTTTCGCTTGTCGTCCCGGTCAGGCTGCCGGCAACTTTCTTAACGATCGGCAGAATTTCATTATAGTCCGGCTCAAACTTCCTCAGTTCTTCGATCCTCATCTCCGGCTTTCCGTCTTTGGTGCGGGAGTCCGAAGTGGCGTAAAGGGTAAGATCGCTAACCAGCGGATAATCACTCAGGAAGGCAACTGCCATTTCATTGATTCTGTTATCTCCTTCCACATCATGATAGGAAAACCACCCATAGTCATTTCCCTCCATAGCGGATTTCACGGCTTTATACAGTTCCTTCTGCTCATCGTCCAGGTATTCGTAAAGGGGACCGGGATCCACATCCTGTATATTATCTTTGTTTACCCAGGCCGGTTCAACGAACTTAACGGCGGGTCCGTCTTCTTTGCCGATGAAATACAGCCCCGCACAGCCAACGATCACAAGAAGCACCAGGAAAAGCAGGATTTTTATCCCCCTGCCCTTCTTCTTTTTCGGTTTTGCGGATCTCCCCCGGCCCGGAGCCGCCTGCTGCCTGTATTCCGGCGGCTGAGGTTCCTGCTGCTGATATCGGTCCTGTGTCTGATATTCCTCCATCCGGTAGCCCTGCTGATACCTGTCCTGCTGCCAATGCTCAGACCGGCGGATCGGTTCAGGGGAGGGATATCCGCTCTGCGCCTGCGGACGAATTTGCTCCGGCGGCGTATATCCGTTCTGCGCCTGCTGTGCCTGCGGGCTTACTTCGTCCAACCGCGCGCCGCAGAATTTGCAGAAACTGCTGCCATTATCTATCTGATTTCCGCAATACTTACAAAACATCTTTGATCCTTTCCGTCATTTCCGGCTCAGGCATGCGGAATCGCCGCCTGGTTTGCCTTGCTGGCTTAGTACCTCAGCTGATCTTTTTTGCATTTACGCAGCGCTCCGCAATATAGCGGTAGACGAAATCATAGTCCGCCGGCTCGGCATAAACCTGATTGCGCTCAAGCAGCTGATTGACTTTAATCGTATTGAACATCCTGCTGCCCTTTACGGTCCTCACCTTGGAAAATTCTGAAACAGAGCTGCTGCGGGAGGCGGCCAGGATACCGGTTCCCACCATACCGATCCGCCCTGCGGCAATGCCTGCCGCCGCGGTCAGCCAGCCGACAGCCTCCGCTTTTTTGAACTGCTTCTTCATCTGGATGTGCTGTATCCCCTGCTCATTCATCTCAAAGAGCACCATGTATTTCCAGCCGTAGATGCCCGCCAGGATAATATAGGCGACCACGCCAAGCGCCAGGAAAAAGAGCAGAAGCAGGGCAAAGCCTTTTGTAAGGCTGAGGAAACCTTCCAGACCATACATACTGTTCGTCGCCAGATTGACAACGACCATGAACAGATAGACGATTGCAAAAGCAAGCGCAATCACCTTCCATACCGTAACCAGGATCACCGGATTCTGAAGCATCCGGTACTCATAGATCCAGCGATAGAAGCCGTCCGGGCACAGCCAGACATTTTCTGTGACCTTCTCTCCTTTCAGGAGCTCCCGCTCATCGTCAAAGTCTGCAGAGCCGGCTGCATTTTCCTGCATCGGCTGAGCCGCGCCGCAAAACTCACAAAACTTCGTATTCTCCGGTATCTCTCTTCCGCAATTCTCGCAAAACATGCGTATTCTCCCCTCTTTTCTTCTCTGCTGCTATATCTTTAGCGGTTAATATATCTCTCTTCCGAAGAGAAACAAATTATACTCCCGGTCTCCTGTAGAGTTCCGTCTCTCCGGTATCCGCGCGGAAATACCATCGGTCCGAATTCCATTCGTCCGCATTCATATTTCCGCTGATTCCGCGCTCCATCAGCTTTTCGCAGATCTCCTCCGGCTCCTGCTTATAATCCCAGTGATTTACATTGAAGGAAAGTGCCGCGCGACTGAAAAACTCCGTCCATTCTTCTGTATTTCCCGGAACTTTCTCCAGTTCCTCCGGCGCAACGTCCCTATAATCCCCCGGTTCGAGGGATATTTCCATTTTGCAGCCTGGCATAAGCTCTTCAAGTGTTACGCGAAGATACCCCATTCCGGCTTCATGCAGCGGAGAATGCAGGAACGCCTGACGCTTTTCATTTCGCGCACGGTTTTCCTCTCCCATTTCCTGGATCAGCTGCTGATGCGCATCCTCAGAAGCCTGCGCTTTTGATTCCTGATATGCCGAGATCCTGCCGCAGCCGGCAAGCACTGCCAGGATCAAAAGCATAACAGCTATACAAAGACCGAAATATCGATAAACCATTTTCTCTCCCATCCCGCTTTTTACGGCCTGAATTCGAACGGCGCTTCAGCGACCGGCGCACCGGTTTCCCGGTCGGCGACCATGAAGCTTCCCGTCAGCTTCTCCATCGGGAGAACATCCTCAAGTTCATCCCAGGCCAGCTCCAGATAAAATGTCCCCCTGGTGCCCGCCGGGAATACAAAACTTCCATCCTTCGGATATGCTTTTCCATCTACTGCTGTATCCTTCGGGGTCACCGCGATGTCCCGGTCCGTATTGTTTTCCACATAAAAGCCGACGGCACTGCTTTTGTCGGTATATGCCGGATACAGACTGGTCGAAGCCAGCATGATCCCATCCTGTTCATGAAAACGATTCATGGAATACGGAGGCTTCGGCTCGTCCGCTTTCTTAGCCTTTGTAGTCGTAAGCGTCAGCGGTCCCGATCTGTAAAGGAGCTTTCCGGAAGCAGGCTCATATGCCGCAAACTCCATCCGAATGCTGCCGACCGTCCTGATCCCCATATCATACAGAACCCTGTCATCCAGTCTTAGCAGGGCGCCGGTCGAGGTTCCCTTCGGAAGCTCTGCGGTAAAATCAGACTGCATGGCGGCTCCATTGACGGCAAGGCCTTCGCAGACCAGCCTCAGATCCTGCTGCGTATCATTTTTGATGCTCAGGGAAACTGCCAGCTGCGGCCGGTAATCTCCTCCTGACGCCGCCAGTTCCTCCGCTGTAAGGCTCAATCCGTCCGCCGCCCAGATCTCCTGTTTTTTGATCTTAGCCCCGCCAAAGGGCTTATCCTCCGAATTATCAAACATCGGAAAGAAAACGATTGCAAAGATGGCGGCGACCAGCACGATCATGCCGAGACCCATCAGCAAGGCCAGCGGGAACTTCCGTTTTCCTTTTCCTGCTTTTTGCTCATAATACTGTCTTTCGTCCATGCTGTTTCCTCCTGCCGCTCCTGCTTCAATATGATATGCCCGTCCTTGATATCGGCCGGTACCGTTTTCCTCCCACCGCTCCTGCCTCAGTGACTGTGAATACTGCTTTATTTCCTGATACTGTCCACCACCTTGGACTGCGGGTTCCGCAGCTTTCCTCCGGTCACTTTATCAATCACCTGGGCTGCGCGTTCCATTTCCTTATCCGCCATTTGTCTGTAAGCGGCGCCTGTTTCTGCGAGGATGGAAGTCGCTTCGCCGGTCACCTTCCGCTTAAAGACCTCGTCAAAAAGGTTCGTTCCTGCTTTGGTCCAGTTCTCCATATTTTGAATGTTCTTTGTCGCAGTCTTGTAATAGGCGATTTTCTGTTTGGCCAGAGTACTCGCCTCTTTATTGCCCAGCATGTTCTTCCAGCCGTCGGCGCCCATCTTGTCAAAGGAATCCAGGGTCTTTCCCACCTTCTGGGTCTTTGGAGCTGTTATCTTATCGGATATCTTTTTGCCTGTACCGCTGACGATCTGTCCGATCCCATAGTTCATACCGCTCTCGAGGGCAGTCTTTTCCATATCGCGCTTGATCTCTTCCGCAGATTTGCCCTGTACGATCCCGTCAAGTCCTGTTTTCAGCACGTCCCCGCCGACTGCCATGCCGAAGCCGTCCACCTCGTTCTGAAGCACGCCGATCGCGCCTTCCGCGGTTCCCTGGGCAATTGCCGTCATCGTATCATAGACGTCCTTTCCCTCCGCGATCGACTCCGACAGTTTGGACAGGCCCGGCTTTGCAAATGTATACGCGTTTTTTATGATCTTGCCCGGAGGTCCGGTCACCTCGCCAAGCGTATTGACGGCTACATCCGCGACTGACTCGACCTGGGACGCTGTCTTTTCACCGAATTCCAGCCAGGCATCCTTTTCCATCTGCCGCTCATATTCGATTCCTGCTTTTGTCCTGTCCTTCAGAATCTCTTTTTTGATGCCATTTATATCATCTGAATCCTTGCCGTATTGAGCGGCAAGTCTGTCCATATATTCTTCCCGTTTCTGTTCTCTTTGCTGCTCCTCCTTAAAATCCGACCACCATCTGGAATCCTCTGTCACGCCAGTGGCCCGTTCTTCATCCCACTTTGCCTGGTTCTGATCGTGCTGTTCCTCGGCCCAGCGCTTCCCGGTCGATTCGTCCAATGCGACATTGTGGGCGTTTCTTTCCCTGAAATCATACATGTCCCGGATCATCGATTCGGTTAAGTGGGATCCTCTCTTGTCAATGTATTGAGGCTCCCCGGTTTCTTCATTGTAGCCTGTGAGTTCATATTTCATGCGCTCACCGGTGACCGGGTCCCTGAACCGGAGCGCTCCTTCCCGGTCTATTTTCCAGCCGTCCGGAAGACTCGACGGATCTTCCCAGGACCAGGGCCGTCTTTGCGATTCTGCATCTTCATCGGAAGATCCTTCAGCCACATCTCCTGAAGTTCCATCTCCTGCGGTTTCGTCTCCTGAAGTTCCGTCTCCCGGTCCTCCCGGGAAGCCTCCGACTGCGCCGCCCAGGGCACTGCCCGCGCCGCCTCCGAGTGTGCTGCCGATCCCGCCTCCGAGCAGGAGCGCCGCCAGCCACTGCAGAAAGCTGCGCCATACCGTATCAAAAGTATCCGCATGCTGCTCCCACGCTTCTGGATGATCCTCTCCCCAGGCATCCTGATCGAAATAAGGCGCCGATCCTGTTTCACTGAGATTGCCTGGCCATTCGCCGGATGTACCGGCTTCAGCATCAGCCGTTTCTTCAGCTTCGTCATCCTCTGCTGCGGAAGGCTTTACGATGCCTTCCCAGGGTACGTTCATCGCATAGCTTTCTTCAGCTTCATCAGTTTCTGCCGCAGCACTGCTTCCCGCCTGTGCATCTGTCCATACCGGTTCCTGCCAGGCAGTCACGATGGGCATCGTGGCAACAGCCTCCACGAATTCATTCTCGATCCTCATTTTCAGGATTCTGTACTGTTCCGCCAATTCGTCAGGTTCCTTGCGCTGCCGCATCCTTTCTGTCCTGGTCTTCACCCTTGTCATCTGGCCGTAATAGGTGGCTTCGCACTCAAACAGTATGAACGGGACTTCCGGAAGCTGTCGGTACGCCGCATACCTCGCCTCAAAAATCTCCACGTGATCATCGGTCTCTGAGAAAGCACTATATCCCTCCTCAGCATGCCAGGCATATCTTCCGATGACCCGGCCGTCATCGATCTCATAATCCTCGCCGTGAACATCCCGGTAAATTTTCCCGCCACGCCCGGCGTCCGAATACATGTCATCAGGTATTTCCCGCAGGAGTTCAGCAGCTGTACGGCTGATGATATCCTCTTCCTTGTCCTGTAAAAGATCATAGAAGTAGTAACGCAGTCCTCCCGTATAATTCAGCCTCCAGTTGCAATAATTCTGTGAATGCTCCGTTGGAGACTCGGTTCCGTCCTTCCGGATCAGGGGATCATAATAGGTACAGCTTGCCTCTGCCTCTCCCCAATGATCAGCGGTATGTTTCTTATTTCTTTCTTCATCAGAAGTCACATAAATATAAGGGTAGGAAGCACCTTCCGGAAGGATCTGCAGCATGCCCTTTGTATCTTCCATCTTATAAAACAGCTGCTGGGAAGCGATCTCTTTCTTTGTACCTGCATCCAATAAGTGGTACATGACTAAACCGGAGCCCATATATACACCGGAGTCCTCATCCTTGAAATCAAGAAAGCTCTCCTGCCGGGAGCTGGCTCCGGTGATTTTAACGATATACTCATCGGAAGCCTCATAGCCTCTCCAGTCCAGCGGCTGTGCAGCATGAGCAGGAAAGGAAAAGTCCAGGCAGAGTATCACCGCTGCCACACATGCCGGAAGCATCCGGTAACTGCGATTGATCGGGCTATTTCTCATCATCAGCACGCTTCCTTTCCTCTGATTCATTCCCGTTCCGGTGATCCTCATCTTTGCCGTCATGCAGCTGCATATCGATCCGGCTGAAGTTCCTTTTGCCTTTATTTCCTGTTCTGCTTCTGAAAGATCCTGTCGATCTGTTTGCCACGCTCGATATTCGTCCGGGCCGCCTGGCTCCTCGCCTGCATTGCCTCCGCCCTCGCCGTCAGGTTCTCGTCGTTCGCCGCAAGGTAAACATCCTTAGCCAGTGTCTGTGTTGCCGTCAGCACCTTCTCCGTCTTCTGGATCTGCGCTAACGTTTCACTCGCAAGCTTCGCCTTCTTCATCACGATCTCGGACTTCGCCGTGTTCCCCGCAAGGTTCTTAAAGCTGAAGCCTCCTTCTCCTGCGCTGTCGATCAGTTTTCCTACCTTCTCCGTCTTGCCCGCGGTCGCAAGGTCACTTGCCTTCTTCCCGAGGAAGCTGAATCCCTTCTCGATCGTAGCTTCCCTCACGCTCTTGAAGGTCGCGGCTTCCATCGCCGCTCCGACGTCCTCGCCCTTCCGGTATGCGTCAAGTCCCGCCTTGAACACGTCTCCGCCGACCTTCATCCCGACGCCGTCCACTTCGTTCTGCAGCACGTTGACCGCGCCTTCTACAGAACCATAGGCCATCGCCTCCATCTGGTCATAGACATCCTTGCCCGCTGCCCTTGCTTCCGCAACGTTCTTGAGCCCGGGCTTCGCAAAATTGTACGCGTTTTTGATGTTCTTTCCGACCGGACCAGTTACCTCACCCAGAACGTCGATCGCGATATCGGACGCCTGCTCCACCTGCTCCGCCGTCTTCTCGGCCGCCCCGTAGTAGTCGTCCTTCGCCATCTGCCTTGCGTATTCTTTTGCTTCATTCTGCCGCTTCTCCAGGATGTCCTTCTTGATGCCCTTGATGTCATCCTTGTCCTTCCCGTGCTTCCATGCAAGCTCATCCAGATACTCTTCCCGCTTCAGCTCCGCCTGGTCCTCCTTATAGCCTTTCGAGGCCTCCGTCACCCCGGTCGCACGCTCCTGTTCCCATTTCGCATGCTCCTTTTCCCGCTGTTCCTCAGCCCAGCGCTTCCCGGTCTCCTCGTCCTGCCTGAGGGTATCAGAGTTCCTCTCCCGGTACTCATAGTTATCCCGGATCATGCTCTCCGTGTACTCGAGGCCGTTTTCGCTGATATACTGCGGTTCCCCGGTCTCAGGATCATATCCCGTCAGCCCGAATTTCCTGTATTCCCCGCTCACCGGGTCTCGGTAGCTGATGTCTCCTTCCCCGTTGATGCTCCAGCCCTTCGGGACGCTTGACGGGTCTTCGTAGGACCACGGCCTTCTGCCGGGGCCGTTTCCTCCCGGTGCGCCTTCCCTGCCGTCCTCACCGCTTCCGCTTTCGGGTCCGCCCGGGAATCCTCCGATCCCTCCGCCTAAGGTCCCTCCGAGACCGCCGCCTAAGGTGCCTCCGAGCCCCGTCCCGAACAGCAGAGCTGCCAGCCAGTCGATAAAGCTCCTCCATACAGAATCAAAGGTATCCGCGTGGTGGTCCCATTCCTCATGGTGATGGTCCTCCCGGTCGTAGGGACTGCCGGATCCGTTTGAAGAGGATCCGCC
>ODAI013542915.1_pt1 | contig 16000 bp, 19 predicted proteins | sample 1539321 | NCBI WGS metagenome assembly ODAI01 (sample SAMN02144231, study PRJEB22623) | gut metagenome | biome: sheep rumen | host: Ovis aries | place: New Zealand
ACTTTAATTTTATTATCTTACTTTCTTGCATATACTACATATTCTTTAAAATCTACTACATATTTATAAGCATTCATAAAATTAGTGCCAAGAATACCATGCAAATTGATGCCAAATGTAGATTTAACTTCTGCAAAAGAAGCATCAAAACTACCAACACGCACTTCATGCTTATACTTTTTATTATCAAGAAGTAATTCAACATTAACAATTTCACAATTTATGTTATTTCCACCTGAATCCATATATTCAGACTTTCTATCAAGAGGCTCATAAATCATGCCTGCACTTTTATTGATATAAGTAGCATTACTTCCAGTATCTACAAGAAAGTTATAATTATGTAACTCTCCTTTAGCATCACGTTGCTGGAATGTAATTATTGGAAAACCACTTATATTAAATGCATTCTTAAAACTGAATACTTCTCCCTTTTTAACCATTACTATATGCGTATCTATAAGAATAAAAGCTATTATTGCTATAATAACACATATAATAACGATAATCCACACGATAGTACTTATGCTCATTTATCCAATCCTTGATTGTATAGTTCTTTTACTTTATCAAAACTTCTCCAAAATTCAGCCCAAGCTGCTAATTTCTTCTTAAACATTGGAATAGTATCAGCTTTACTTTTAAGAGCTGGTAATTCATGTTCACAGAATGCAGTCATCTGCTCGTAGAAGCTATTTACTTTATCTACACTTCTTACAGTTGAATTACTAACAGGATTACTGCCTATTTCATTAAATAAAGAATCAAACTTACTCATAATAATAGATTTAATTGTTATACTTTTCCAGTAGTTCCAAAGCCTCCTCTTGAAGATTCACCTAAGTCATCTACTTCTACAATTTTCACACCATTATAGAATAGCCATTTAAGCTTTTGCCAAAAGGTAGCCTTCTGTGACAAAGTTACCCTAAATTGAACTATTCTTTCTCCTTCATTTACAGTAGTATCTCTAAGTGCTATTAAAGGAGCTTTCCATTCATCAGAATTACCATTATATCCTAAAGGGCCTCCATCAATAATTCCTATACTATTTGCTACCATAAGTCCAAAACCACTAGGTAATGAACTTCTAGCAACTACTTGAGCTTCATATCCATCTGGTAATTTCATTGCTACACCTAAAGGCATAAGATAATAATCTAATTTTACATTATTATACTTAATCTTTTTACCATTAACTTCTACAGTTTTCATTTCTCCTCCTTTAGGTGAGAAGAAAATATGATTTTCTGAAGCTCTTAAATCAATCCAATCAGCTTTACCAAGTACAGCTGGTAAAGGAAGGTTTTTATTTAGTCTTTTTACTTTAATTTTCAACTTCATTTTGTAAATAATTTAATTTACATCCAACAAAAAAGGCAGTTAGTAAACTGCCTTTATTTATTTAGTCTAATGTATTCAACTACAACGACTCCAGCCGCAGGATTTACAATGAATGCAGCCTGATTCTCTTATTAACTCTCCACCACATTCAGGACACTTTTCTGTAAGGGATTCGTTTGGCATATATTTTGAAAGTATCCTACACATAGCAGAAGTAAATGAAGATATATTATCATTAACTTTTTTAGCAGTCTTAATGATATACTTAATATCTACACCATGTCTGAGAAGCATACTTGCATACAATGTTGCAGCTTTTTCTTCAAGATTCTCATTAGCTAATTCTAATTCTGTAATCTGAATTAAATCAGATTTAAACATATAGTGCATCTTAGATTTCTTAGTGATAACACCTCTATGATTTTCAATACCTAATTTAATATTAGGTCTGAAGGTAAAGATTTCATAAGGTTTATCATTATATAATCCTACAAGCACTATGAATTGTTCACCTTTTACTTTGACTAAATGTAAGTCTGCAGGTAAATCCTTAGGTCTTTTAGGAGCTTTTGAAACAATTATATCTTCAGGTTTAGGGATGTCAGTAGTTAAGATTCCTTCCCTCTTACATCCACTTCTATAAATAGTTACACCTTTTAGATTATGTTTCCAAGCATTAAGATAAATATCATATACTTCTTCTACAGTAGTTTCCTTAGGAAGATTTATAGTACTTGATATACTGGCATCTGTATATTTTTGTAAAGCTTCCTGAACCTTTATCCTATCTATAGGAGCAATATCTGCAGAACTTACAAAATAATCAGGTAATTCAGTATTACCTGTAATATTCTTATAATCCTGTACTATTTTTGCATCTACACTATAATAAGTATCTTTACCGTCAAGGGATACGGTTCTTCTTGTATAATTAAATGCAAAGTTGGGTTCTACTCCAGTAGACGTGCATAACATCGTGCCTATTGTGCCCGTAGGAGCACAAGTTAATAATTGACTATTATATAGTCCGAATTCTTTTATTTCATCTATAACAGCTTTAGGTAATTCCAAAGCTTTTATGAATGAAGATTCAACCAATTTTTCTTTTTCACATTTAGCATAGCATCCATGTGCTTTTGCTAACTCAAGAGATTGTAATACAGCAGATTTAGCTATATCTTTGTAAACTTCTTCAATGAATTTACAGGATTCTTCACTGCCATATTTAATGCCTAGTTTAATAAGCATATCTCCTAAACCAAGTGTTCCTAAGCCTATTTGCCTATAATTTGATGCCATATCTTTTTGTTCTTGTAGAGGATGCATTTCAATACCTTCTAAAAGACATTGATTCAAGGCAACAATACAGGTAAATACAGCTTTTTCCAAAGCTTCAAAATCTAATTTAGCTTTTTTTGTGAATGGATTCAATACAAATTCTGAAAGATTAAGACTGCCTAATAAACAAGCTCCAAATGCAGGAAGTGGTTCCTCAGCACATGGATTTGTACCAGCATACCTAAAATCTGTATTATTTAATAAATTATAATTAGAAATTCTACTCCAAAACAGCATTCCAGGTTCTGCATAGTCCCAATTATTCTTTGCTAGTTTTGTAAAGAGTTCTTTAGCCTTTACTTTCTTAATATAAGCTTTTCCTTCTGCTATAGATACAAGCTTATTATATTCCAATACATTGACATCAGTATGCACATCTACATCACAAGGCCACTTAAGAATATAATCTTCATTGTTTTCTACAGCTTTCATGAAATCATCATTAACTCTTACTGATATATTAGCATATTTAACTCTATCTAAATCAGTTTTACAGTTAATGAATTCTTCAATATCAGGATGATTTATATCTAAGGAAATCATTGTAGCTCCACGTCTTCCAGCTTGACTAATTGTCTGAGTAACCTGAGAATATAAATCCATAAAGGAAACAGGACCTGTAGACTCCTTTGCAGCATTATGAGTCACTGCTCCTTTAGGTCTAAGATTACTTAAATCTATGCCGACGCCTCCACCATAACTGAATGTTCTAGCCATCTTTGAAGCAATATCAAATATTGATTCAAGGTTATCTTCAGGTCTTGGTAATACATAGCAATTACTTAGACTTACATTTCTGCCAGATACTCCTCTATTAGCAAGAATTCTTCCTCCAAACAAGAATTTCTTTTCTTTAATTAGTTTTATTATAGGACTATATCCATGTCCTACTCTTTCAAAGAATTCTTCTAAGGACTCTCCATCGTTTCTATATTTCTTGTTAAATATATTTACAGAGAGTTCATTACCATTTAACCACTCTTCTGCAGTCATTACATTTCCCTATTTATCCATTCTACAATATCATTTGGTTTATTCAGAGATATACCATTAGGTACCTTAGGCTTATTATCAAGATAATACTTCAATTCTTTTGCTATATCAAAAGGATGTCTGCATACAATTTCTTTATTCTTACCATAATATAAAGTTCCTAATTCCTTAGTATCCTTATATTCCCATACAAGAGGAATGAGATTTTCCTTATTGATTACTACAAAATGCCAATTAAGCAGATTATAGTCTTTATAGAAATCATCTCTGTCAAGATTATCTCTTAGTACTTGATAGTATTGACGTGCCTGTATGAAATAACCCCAATCAATAAAAGATTTATAGAACTCTCCTTCATTATGCCATGAAGTCTTTAAGTCTATAGGAATAATTATCTTTTTATCATGTATCACTACAAGCTTATCTATCATTATAGAATAGTCAATACCATCAAATGTAGACTTAAAAATAAGCTGTGAGAATCTCTGTACATTTTCATCAAAAGGATTATCTTTCTGAAATAAAAATTTTGTAGCCTCAGATTCTAATAATGCAGTTACACATTTTTGTGCTTTTAAATAAGTATCTGTAGAAACAACAGTCTTACCTTTAGCAAGATACAAAAGTCTATAATAGTTACTGTACTTCTCTTTTAAGACTCTTATTCTTGTCTCAGGCTTCCAATTAAGTTGAAATTTATTAACTTCAATAGCTGTAGCAATATACTCATCAGGAATATTATCTAATGATTCATAAATATTACAATACAACTTAAAAAGTTCTGCTATAGTAGCTTCTGCAGCTTCTGGAATACTTGGTAAATCTACAACCATAAATTGTTTGTCAAACTCTTCCTTACCACTAAGAGTAAGTAAGTCTACCATAGAACCAAATGTCAGAGATTCTGATTTCTTCTCATCAAAAAGCTTACTTAACTTATAAAAACCTTCTCTCTCATAAGTAGCAAGAGTACTTTGATGCATACATCCATCTTTTCGATAGTCAGCTTCTGTAATATTAAGGGATATATCTCTTAAACTCTTCATTTAATTATATTCTTTCTTTAATATTTCAAGAAAAGAAAGAAGATCTCTCTTAGTACTTATCTGACAATAGATAGGCTTTTTACCATCAAATGTCTTACCTTCTAAAAAGTATCTGAATAACTTTCTTTTATAAGGAAAGACATCATTTTCCATGCCTTTTACCTCTAAAAACACTATATAGTCTTTATAGGTAAATACTATATCAGGAGTATAAGTAATAGAAAGAAGCTTCTTTTCGTCCTTTTTAATACCTTTAACCTTCTTATCTGTTATATAGAAAGGAACTGTAGGTTTATGTCCTTCCCATATAACAAATCTATAAGGCTCATATAAAGGGGTAATCTAACTATCTTCAAGAGCTTTATACATAAGAACTTCAAGCTTACTTTTAAACTGGATGTTCTTATACTCTAAAGGAGTAGTACCCTTTATCTTTTTATTCTCCATACATATATTCAAATTGCTTATGTAATATTTCTTTAGCTTTTGCAGCATCAGCTACAGAAGCAAATAATACACAATTAACATCATACGGATTTACAATTCCAGGATAAGTTATAATCTTACCACTTGCAGATTCAATAGCATAATAAACCCCTTCTTTAAGGTCTGTTTCTGCATAAAAACAATCAGAAACAGCTTCAAGGAGAATACTCATTACAGCTTGTGGGCAAAATGCATTAAGTTTTTCCAAGAATGTTACAACTTCTCTAGAGTCCATATCAAGACATTCACTTACATACTCTATGTACTGTAAGAGATTCTCTTCCTTAGGAGTTTCTTTCTCTTCTCCTACAACTTCTAAAATACCTGCTTTAACATAGTCTTCCACATTTTCTGGTGTAAGCAGTACTTTCTCTACACATTGATAGTGTCCAAAAGAATGTTCTTCATTTACTTCTCTTACTAAATAATCTCCTATATTAATAGGAGTCTTTGTCTCTTTAATAATGTAATTTTTTTCTTCCATAATAATTATTTAAGTTCGTTAAACCAAATTATCCTATCTCCATAATAATACTCTTGAGTATTATTTATCCTACTAAAGAATTCATAAGGGATTTTCTTATTCATTCTGGCATACCAAGCAGGATGTTTCTCTTTGAATACTATCCCGTTTTTTATACAATTCTCATAAGACTTAGCTACTTCTCCCCAAAGAACATATATAATTCCTGGATTATAAAGAGAAAATTCTCTTAGGAAACTACTTGTAAAATCCCTCCATAGGTAAGTATGGCTATTAGGATTTTTTCTCTCAACAGTAAGGGCACTATTGAGTAACAAGATTCCTTGCTCTGTCAAATGACGTAATTCAGGGTCAAAGATAATATGATTGTGTGGAATTTCAAAATTAATTAGTGATTCTTTAAGCACATTTAACGAGGGACTTAGTGACTCAGTGTTTTTTGGATTTGCAAATGCAATACCAGTAGCATAATTAGGATTATTATAAGGTTCCATACCAAGCCACACTTGTTTTACCTTAGTATAATCAGTTACATTAAATACCTTAAATATGTTTGCATACTTAGGCTCACATAATTTCACCTTGTAGATTTCATTTATTTTCTTAATAGTACTCTGAAGTATACTTTTATTAATAAATTTGTACCAGTCCTTAAAATATTCTTCAGGAGACATAGTTAAAATTTACTATAATTAAAACTAATCGAACAATATCTTTTCAAAGTTATTAGCTAATACATCATGAATACTAGCATCATTATCTTGAATAGTAGGATAGTTAGGATGAACGTTATACTTTGATAAATCCTCATAGACAATTCTAATATCACTTGTAGGAACTTTGTATTCAATAGCTGCATTATCTGCATCCTTATAAAACGATGTAGAATGCACTATAGGAGCAACACGTCTATATCCTTTCATTAAAGGAATGGGTATATTTTTAAATGAAAGGAGTCTTGGAATAAACTTAGTTTTAATATATTTATCCAGCATGTCTGTACCCATTAATATTTTATCACTAAGTTTAATACCTATTCCTGTTGCTAATGGTAAATTATCTTTTCTAAGCTTTAACCTATAAAAAGGCATAAAATAAGGCTCACCATCCTCTGTAAAAATATTACCATCTCCTATAATGTAATTTTTATCTTTTAATTTAGCTACTCTATAACAACTAGTTGTTATTTCCTTTAAAAATCTTAAAGAAGTGCTAAAATTATAGGAATCAAAGTTTCTAGCTACATTTAAATATGAATATGTTACAGCAATATTATGATTTACCTCTGCTGATGTACAAAGACTTTTTATAAGAGAAACACTTATTGCTGATACAGGTATATCAAAAGAAACTTCATATACAGTAGGAATTACAAATTGTAAGGTACCTTTAAAAGCAAAGTCTGAGAGAGGATATGGATATCTGACAAAATCATTAGATAATTTGAATATACTTTTAATTAAATTATCCATATTTAATACAAGTTAAATTCAATCTTCTATTTTAAAATACATTAAATCAGAACCATAATAAGTCTTAAAAGGCATAGAATGTTCCACTACAGGATTAAGACTATTTGCTACAAAATTAACAATAAGGTTTACCATCAAACTTCCTATCATATTAGCACAAAAAGCTGTTTGCTTCATACTACATTGAGTATGAGGTACTTGCCAATCCTCAAATAAATACTTAGTTTTATATAAATTTCTATGATAAGTATCTGAACCTGTCATACAAAATATCTGTATTTCATCAAGAGATAATCTACCATCTATAAACAAAGTATTTTCAAGTTGTTTAGGTGTCTTATTGCTAAGATGCTGCTCCCATTTATTAAAGAATAGCTTTCTTGCAGCCATATTATCAAACCCTGCTACCATAATATCACTAGCATTAGTTTCCTCAGTAAACCTTTGAGGAATTGCAAATACTTTATGATAATCACTAAAATCTTCAGAAAGAGTTGCTACAGAGTCTACTTTAAGCTTACCTATAGATGCTTTGTTAAACATTTGCCCTGCAAGATTAGCTCTTTCTATAATGTCATCATCATACACATATATAGAAGCAGGATGTACTCTTGCTAAATTATATATGAAATTACTACCTATTCCTCCAGCTCCTCCTACAAGTACAGAAATTTTCTGTATTGCTTCATACCATGATGCACCACTAAATCTAGAAGTAATATCATCCATTGTTAAATCTTTAGGAATATAAGGAATCTTCAATTTGGAAGAATCTTCAACTTCTGGTTCCTTCTGTGGTTCTACTTCTATAGGAGGAGGCTGCAGAGTAGTAGAAGAACTAATAACATTATCCATATCGACAGGAGATGCTGTTAATTCTGATATAACATCATCATAATTAGTAATTTCTTCTAATGCATCAGCAGTACTATCTACATCATCTTGAGTGTCCTCATTTCCTGTAATAAGAGTGGTACCATTTTCAACATCATGTATCATATGAGTTGTAGAAGAGATTTCTATACCTAGCTCTTCTAAAACATCATTTGTAGGGTCATTATTATTTTCTATCATACTAAATAAGCTTCTAAAATTTCTAAGAATGAATTAGTATACCTATTTGTAGGAAGATTTTCTACAATAGCATCCATTAAATCTTCAGCCCATATTCCAATTTGGTATTTTCTAGGAATCTCAGAAAGAGTATCATCCTTAAAATCATTTTCTAAGAATGAAATCATCATATCTGCCCAATATTCAAAGTCCTCAAATTCTGGGAATCTTTTATCATAAAGTTTAAGCATATTTGCTGCCCAAGAATTCAAGTCTATGCTCTTATTCCACATTGAGAATATATTACCAGTTACAAGCTGAATTATATTATTACGAATAATGTTAGCATCACAATGAATATCTGAATACTTTTCTCCTTCTACATTATAACCATTTTCCATTTCCTCATCACTAAACAATGTAAGCTGAGAATGATTATTCTTCGCAAAAGGCACATCTGTCTTAGTCTTAGGATTATCTGTTTTAACTGTAGAAGTATTTTCATATTCAGTTTTTACCCAAGCAGGATAGGTTTTATTCTGCTGTTGTGGTACCTTAATTTCACGTGCATTTATATAAGACTTACTATCTGCTCTAAGAGATACAATTCTTTGCTTTAATTCTTGCTGAGTATCATTAGGCTGTTCTATAATAACATTGAGATTAAAGTATTCAATGACATCATAAGAGGCTTCTACTTCATCAGCTGGAAGTTCTACAGAAACATTACCATAAGTATTATATTTCTTAGTAAGATTCTTATGTTCAGATACTGTAATTTTTCTTGTGAATTTTGCATTATATATACCAGCATTATTTACAATAAGAGAAAGAAAATGATTTCTATCATTACCTTCTTCTTTAAGAGTATCCATATCAGTAGAACTAAAGAAAGTTCCCATAGAATTATGACTATGAATAAGTGCTTGATAATTATCAAGTAAATCATGCTCTACAATATAATTTGCAAGAGATGCATCATTTTGAAATTCAGTAAATGTAGAAACTCCTATATCTTGAAGATAAAAATCTGTAGCAGTTATTTCAAAATCATTATTTTCAATAGTTCCTTTAGTAGTATAGAATAATGTACCAGACCATTCATTTGCTGGTAGCTGCATACACATAAACCTTATCTTTTCTTCGAGTTCTTTTGAGATTATAATATTAAATCTTAATGTAGACTCTTTCATCATTGGTAATATCTTTTTGGTATCCATAATTTAGATATAAAAGTATTTTAGTTAATAAATCATTTATAAAGTCTAGATTTAAGAGATTTACCTCAGTACGTAGAATGTTTGCTTTAGCAATATTAAGCTTAACAGGCTTGTTTTTAAAAGTAAATAAAGTTAAATTTTCAGGAATATTTGATTCTAACACTCTTAAACTTTTATGGTAAATTTTACTATCCATTATTATATATTCTTTAAGAAGTGTTTTAACAAGTATTTCTCTAAGAACTCCTTTGTTTACAGCTTTAATCACTTCGTTAGTTATATGGAACACAATATTTTCATAAGTATCTCCTAATTTCCATTGTTTTTCGCTATATGAAAATGGTATAGTTACGTTTTTCATTATAAATGTAGTAACTTCTGGAAAATTCTTATAACTCTGAAGAGTACGAAGTGTAAGACCACAGGTATCATTTGAATTAGTAATACTAAGAGATGAAAATTTCCTATAAGGTCCTCCACTAAGGGATTCTACTGTAACGTATTTATCTAATTCCCAACAAAATAATTCCCATTTTAAAGGGTCATTACACATACCAGTTCTTAGGTTACTTGTAGTAGTATATAAAGGACCAGTTCCAAGGCAACATCCCATAAATAATCTAGGATTATTTTTATTTAACGTTTGTACATGTGAGTGAATATAGCCATTAAACCACTCATTATAGGAATAATACTGTTTATTAAATCCTATATTATTAAAGTTATAAGCATTATTATAAAGCCCAAGAGTAATACGACAATATAACCCATATATTTTGAATGCAGCACCAAGTTCATTTCTTATAGTAACTGTATCCCATTTCACATAAATGTCATTATCTTGAAGATCAACATTTTCTTCTTTGAAATAATCTACGAATATATCATATATTTCCTGTTTAGTCATCTTATTTTATATAATATATTAGTAATAAAAATAAAGGTGAGGCTCCAATAATAGGAACCCCACCTTATAATAATATGATAATTAACAATTAAATTATCTCACTGAATCTATGATTTCATCTACCTCTGTAGTACTGAAACCATTTGCACCTCTCATTAAAGTTTCAACAATGCTATTCTGAACTCCTGCAGGAAGATTATAGATGAATGTAACAACTGCAGATGCAAATACCTCATCTGAAACATTGTTAGTAGCAGTCTTCTTAATAGCAGCCTTCATAGTTTCCTTAGTTTCCATAGCTTTATTAAGACTGTCTACCTTATTCTTAGTATTAGCCTTTACACTACTACCTTTCTTTTGTGACTTCTCTACAAAAGAAACAAGATTCTCAGTTGAAACCTGAGTAAAGTTTCTACCAAATTCCTTCTTAATTGAATCTGCAAGATTCAATTCTTTAACTTTAGCATAAGCTTCTTTTCTATCCATACCTGACTTAATTTTCTTTTCAACATTAGTTAACATATATACAAGATTATTTGTAATAATCTCTTTACCAGCATTCTCACCTCTCTTTGGTACATACTTTACATTAGTAGGAAGAACACTTTCATCACTTCTAGGGCTGGTTTTAGTAATACCTTCAAGCCAGTCTTTATTAGTAACATTGATACCTGCATTTACTACAGCTTTTTTCAATTCACCAAATGTAGTAGCATCAGTCATAATTTCAACCTTTGAACCAGATTGAGAATCCACAATTGTAATTTTTCTTTTTTCCATAATAACTTAATTGTTAATAACATTTTAAAAAGGAAATTCTTCATTCCACTTCTGTTTAGCCTTAGGTATAAGTTCCTTAAAAAGATTTATAAATGCCTCCTTACCAAAACATTTATAATAGTCACTAATATCTTTCCCTCCTTCAAACTGAGGAATTACTACATTGATAAATCCTGTTTTTTCACAAAGATTCTGTGCATCTTTTAATCCAGGTTTATCATTATCCAGTATTACATATATATCAGTAAACCTTTTACAAAGCTCCCTTATAGCAGTACCACTTATAGGGTATGCCTCCCCCTGTAGTGCTATTGCAGGTATTCTCATGTTACACATAAAACACAGAGCATCTTTAACACTACTTGTGATAACTACCTCTTTGCCTTTTTCAGGCATCTTAGTCCATAAGGCTATAACACTTCCATCATGGTTATTTGCCCATTTAAAACCCTTCTTGTTAAAAGGCTGATAGATTTTAAGTGTCAGTTTTCCTTCTTTATTTTCTTTAAAAGCATAAGCATATTTATCGGCACTAAAGCAATATCTTTTTCCATCTTTAGTAATAAATTTATGGCTTATAGGGTATACATCAGCCCATTTAAGCCAATTTAAAGTTACACCATAGTTTTCCCAATATTTAATGTCATAATCTTTCCATTCTCTTACTTTGACTTCCAAAGATACTACTCCAGTGCCTTTATTAACTTTAACTTTTTTGATAGACTTCTTTATTTCTACATTCTTATTTAATGACAAGTCTTCAGCAACCCTTTTATAAACTTGTACTAAACTTGAATATCCAAAATAATTTTTAAGTAACTTAAAACTACTCCCTCTTTCATTAGTAGCAAAGTCTATATAGTTTACTCTTTCTCCATCAGGAGAATATAAACCTAAACTAGGTTTATCATCCTTCCTTAAGGGACTACTTATAATACAAGGTATTCTTTTTATTCCAAAATAATACCCTATAATATCAGCTTCCTTATGATGTAGAAGAATATCATCCTTAGTTAATGAAGAATTAGTCTTACCAATCATACTCAGTTTAAGTTAATCAATATGCTATATCATTCTATTGTGCTGAAAAAGGCATATCCCAAGGATTTGCAGGAGCATCCGTAGACTCATTCAGATTTGTAGGAGTAGGAGTATATTCCTTCAAGTCACAAATCTCATAATATCTATCTGAAAGACCTCCATTTGCCTTTCTTTCATTTACAGACTTAGCAAAAGCATCAAGATTTCTTGCACTATTTCTAAGAACAACTTCTGTATATGCATCTTGGAAATCACCATTCTCAGTAGTTCTTACACCAAAGAGAACCTTTACCTTATTGTTAGGCTGAAGGGCAATAGCATCCTTAATCTCTTTAAAGTTACCCTTAAAATAGTTAGGAATACTATCTAATCTACATTCAGCTTCTGCTGGATTCTCAATAGTTACCCAAGTACCATTAACATATCTTTGAACATTGTCGATATTAAGATATGCCTTAATAAAGTTAGTAATAGCTACCTCACCTACATATGCAGGACGATAGTTCAATGAAATATTAGCTTCCATTGCACCATCCTTATACATAATCTTACCCTTGGAATCAATAGTTTCCTTAGTAGCCCAAGCAGTTCTTCCATACTCATCAATAACTTGATACTTGCCACTCTGAGAACCCTGAATATACTGATTTCTCAAGAAGAATGAAAGGATATGTGTAAATTCAATACCATTGCTCTTCTCAGGAATAGTTCTAAGTATAAAAGCAATTCTTGCATAAGGTACAGCTGTACCATTTACATCTTGAGTACCAAAATACTGAGGCTCCTCTTTAGGCTCATAACCCATATATTTCTGAATCTCAGCCTTAGTAGGATTAACTGCAAGTACTTCACAAGTACCTACACCTACATATCTCTTAATCTCTGTAGCTTCTTTAGATTCCTTACCAGAAGCAATAGCCATCATCAAAATAGATTTCTCTTCCATATTATTTATTACTATAAATTAAATTATTATTCAAGTGTAGGAGCATTTACAGGTGCTTCAGATACTTCATTCTCAACTCCACATTTACATTCCTCTTCACAAGGAAAACCCTTCCAAACATACTTAGTCTGCTTAAGAGTTCTACCTTCAGCATCAGTCTTAGGAGTACCATCTGCATTATAGAGTACATTAATCTGCTTCTCTACAAGTGTAGTTGAAGGATAACCATAACGACTTACAATAGGAGCCTCACTAAGGTCAATAGACTTCTGGAGAGCATCTCTTTCTTCTGTTAATTTAGCGATTTTCTCATTCAATTTGTTTACTTTCTGAAAATCAGCATCCACATTCTGAGCAATTCTCTTAATTGCTGCAATTTCTCTACTTGTTAATTCCATAATTTAATAAAATTTAATTGTTAATATTAGCCATACGGCTTTATTTAATTATAATATTCATTCATTGCCTTAATCACAAGACCTAAATCATTAGGAATAAAATCTTCTTCAAACATTCCATCAGGAGTCTTACTAGGAAGTTCTATTCCATTAAGCTTCTTCTTATGAGTATAGAATCCATAGGTAGGATTACCTTTATCATCAAACTGTGGCTGTGCAAATAAAGTTATAGTCACATTCTCCAAAGGATTATACATTTTATCAAGAAGCTTTCCTACAGAAGATGATTTATATCCAATAATAGAACCATCTGCTTCTACAGATTCTACATGTAGAAGCATAAAGATATTTAAATCATCTCTAAGACTGCTACAAGTAGCTATAATCTGTCTAAAATGATCTGCAAGCTCATTATACTTATCAAAACCTCGTTCCTTACTCCTATTAAAGAACTCAGTTCTCATAATATAAATTGCATCATCAATTACAATATTCTTTATATGAGGTGCACTCTTATCTATAGATTCCAAATAACTCTTTACAGTACTCCAATCAGAAATCTTAAAGAGATTTTTATTCTCAGCATTATACATAGAATTACTTCCCTTGAATGGAAGTCTTTTGCCTAATACATTGAATATACAGGTCTCCTTAGGATTAAGAGACTTTAAACTAGTAGACTTACCACTACCACTTTCTCCTAAAATTATTACGAAATTTGACATTTACTATCCTTTCTTTTTATGCGAAAGAGTCTGCAAATATAATCCTTAAAATAATTACTTGCAACACTCTTAAATCTTTTACTTATAGTCATAAAGGTATGTGAAGTATTTTCTAAGCTATGAATATATTCATATACTTGCTGAATTCCCACATTATCCTCTATTTTAGGCATCTCTGCCCAATCATTTACTTTACCATCATAGAATAATGGTAATAATCCACCAGGACTTCCATTTCTGTTTACAAGCATTTCTGCATATCTGAACCAATCCTTTAATCTTGTAATATCATAGCCCTTCCAATTAGATTCTTTTCTATCAAATGGACTATTTAAGCCTATAGCTACATTACATTTATTTATAGTGTATGTACTATCGGCAACAGTATTTTTACCTGCACCTACTTTACCAAGTTTAAAGGCATCAGCATTTTCTGAAGCTGTACTTTGCTGTTGAAGTATCACACTTGTAAATCCATAGTCATTTCTTAAATCTACAAGATATTTACAGAGCTTATCAATAGATTCCTTAAGTGAAAGCCCTTGTTCAGTATTTATTTCTCCTATATGGTCTATAAATATAATACGATATTCATTAGGATCATTAGGAGTATAATAATCAAATTTATCTATTTCCCTATTTACTCCAAATTCATCCTTAATTTTTATCTTCTTACGATGTATAGTACCATTATCATCAGCATACCTAACCATCTCCTTCCAAACTCCAGTAGGATTAGAAGAGCTTGAAAATACAATATGAGATTCAAAGAAATCCCATATCTTACGATATTCTTCTTGCTTTAAAAGGTCTCTTATTCTCTTATCTAGAGCATTGTTATCAGTAGAACCTAAGTTTTCTTGACTAAGCCTTACTTCACCTCTTGTATGTCTATTAAGATAAAACCTCATAAACCTTTGAAGGATTTCCTCAGGAGATTCTTCCCAAGCATAATAGAATATCTTTACTCTTATTTGGTCAGGATGTTCATAGGCATAGAGCAAAGAGTTATATATAAATACATAGGAAGCAAATGTAGTCTTACCCACTTTGTTGCGAGCAGTGACCACATACATACGCTTTTGCTCTACACCTATAAAATGCTTAGTAAATCTTGTAAAAGGAGAAGGAATGCTATTTACACCACCATTGATTACTTTCTCAGCTCTTTCATCAATGTTATTCAGTACTCTATCTACAAGTCCCATTACACTAGTTCATTTACCCAATTATCATTAATATCTTCTTCAGGATTCTGAATATAACTAAGTAGTTGTGATACATCATCCTTGAAAATAAAATATTTTAATAATTGCATATACATATAATTACCATTAAACCCTTCAACATATCTTTTAGTTGCTGCAATAGCCTCTTCATCCGTAAATTTTGCATTATACTTTTTTACAAGTGCTTTAAGCCTTTTTGATATTACAGCAGTAGAGTCTTTCCACATATAATTAGTACCAGGTTTTCTACCTGTTGGGAAAAGTTCTCTAAGTTTATCAGCAAGTATATCAAACCTGCTTCTTACAGTATCTGATTTAAATTCACTATTTATAAGAACAGATTCTACAATTTCAATACCTGCTTCTGTTAAATGTGGATTAATAGGAACTTTATGGTCTATAAGATTATCATAACTTACAAAACCTTTACTACAAACACTATCAAAGGTATTATAATTTATAGGTTCATGGTAATATAATGCAGCCATGTAAAACATTTCTGCTACAGAAAGTCCCTGTTTTTCAATTTCTTCTTTAT
>ODAI010952494.1_pt1 | contig 15997 bp, 10 predicted proteins | sample 1539321 | NCBI WGS metagenome assembly ODAI01 (sample SAMN02144231, study PRJEB22623) | gut metagenome | biome: sheep rumen | host: Ovis aries | place: New Zealand
AAATGAAAATATAGCAGGAAATCTGGCTTTTTCTTTTCAGATGCAGCTCAAATGCGCGGAGTACTATCCGGGGCTTACGCGGAAGATTTATCTGAAGGGATACCGGTATAATCTGCATTTGCGGGAAAGGTCACTCTTAGTAGAAATGGGGGCGCAGAACAATACGGTGGAGGAAGCCATGAATGCCTGCGGCCCTCTGGCGCATGCGCTGCATCTGGTGCTTTCCGGGGAAAAAGAGGGTTTCGCAATCGAATAAAAATGTAGTATACTAAAAAAGAGGAGGCGGTGGCATGGAGGAGAAAAAGCAATATATTTCAATCGATCTGAAGTCATTTTATGCCTCCGTGGAGTGCAGGGAACGGGGATTGGATCCGATGACCACAAAGTTGGTGGTGGCGGACCAAAGCCGCACGGAGAAGACCATCTGTCTGGCGGTGTCGCCGGCTTTGAAGGCATATGGGATTCCGGGACGTCCCAGATTGTTTGAGGTGGTACAGAAGGTGCGGGAGATCCATGCCCGGACGGGAGAAAAGATAGAGTATATCACCGCCGTGCCGCGCATGGCGCTGTATATGGAGTACAGCACCCGGATCTATAATATATATTTGAAATATATTGCGCCGGAGGACATCCATGTCTATTCCATTGACGAGGTGATGATCGACGCAACGCCTTATCTGCAGAGTTACGGGATGACGGCCAGGCAGCTGGCCGCAAAGATGATAGCGGATGTCTATGAGCAGACGGGGATCACGGCCACCGGGGGACTGGGGACGAATCTGTATCTGAGCAAGGTGGCGATGGATATTCTGGCGAAGCATGCGGAGCCGGATGAAAACGGCGTGCGGATCGCGGAACTGGATGAACGCAGTTACAGGAAAATGCTGTGGGCACATAAGCCGATCACGGATTTTTGGAGAGTGGGCGGCGGTTACGCGCGGAAACTGGCGGAAAAAGGCATGTACACCATGGGGGATGTGGCCAGATGTTCCCTGGGCGGAGAGCATGACTATCACAATATGGAGCTTTTGTATGAGATGTTTGGGGTGAATGCGGAGCTGCTGATCGATCACGCCTGGGGATATGAGCCCTGCACGATCGCGCAGATCAAGGCGTACAAGCCTGAGAGCAACAGTATCGGTTCCGGACAGGTGCTGCACTGCGCCTATGATTTTACGAAAGCGAAGCTGATCGTGCGGGAGATGACGGAACTGCTGGTGTTAAATCTGGTGGACAAGGCGTTTGTGACGGATCAGATGGTGCTGACGGTGGGGTATGATATCGAGAATCTGATGGAACCGAAACGGCGGGCGCAGTATCACGGAGAGGTGACAGTGGATCGCTACGGCAGACAGGTGCCCAAGCACGCCCACGGGACGGCGAATCTGGGGCGGAAGACTTCCTCCACGCGGCTGATCCTGGAGGCAGTCATGGAGCTATATGACCGGATCGTGAATCCGGAACTTTTGGTGCGGCGGGTGTATGTGACGGCGAACCATGTGAGAGAGGAGTGCGGGCTGCAGGGCGCGACAGGGGATGGACTGCGGGAGGCACAGGGTGCGCAGGATGCGGATGACAGACAGGATGGACAGGACGCTCCGCAGATGGTGTATGAGCAGCTGGATCTGTTCACGGATTACGAGGAAAGAGAGCGCAGGCAGAAAGCGGAGGAGGAGCAGCTGAAGCGGGAGAGATCCATGCAGCAGGCTGTGCTGCAGATTCAGGGAAAATACGGAAAGAATGCCATTCTGAAGGGAATGAATCTGGAGGAGGGTGCAATGACCAGAGAGCGGAATGCGCAGATCGGAGGACATAAGGCATGACGGAGCAGGGCTGGGAAGCGTACGCGGATATCATTGACAGAAAACGGCCTGTGTCGGACAGACATGCGCCTATGCCGGTGGAGGACAGGGCGGCGCAGTTTGCCCCATTTGCGGCGTTGGCAGGATATGGAAATGCCATTGAACGGACGGCGAGAGCACATGAAGCGGAGGTGGCCCATGAAGTGGAGCATATTCATCCGGAGGAGATGGAGATCTGACCGGGAAAAAATGCCTTTACGAAACAGGGACAATGATATAAAATAGTGAGAAGACTAAAATACGGATAAGAACTGCAGGAAGGATATTAGAGTACATGGCATCGGAGAATCAGATGAAAGAAGGGCAGAATAAGATAGATCAGAGCAAGATCCGCAATTTTTGCATTGTGGCGCATATTGACCACGGCAAATCCACTTTGGCGGACCGGATCATAGAGCATACCGGGCTGTTGACCAGCAGGGAGATGCAGGCACAGGTGCTGGACAATATGGACCTGGAGAGGGAGCGCGGCATCACGATCAAGGCGCAGGCAGTGCGCACGGTTTACAAGGCGCAGGACGGGGAGGAGTACATTTTTAATCTGATCGACACCCCCGGACATGTGGATTTCAATTACGAAGTCAGCAGGTCTTTGGCGGCATGCGACGGGGCAATCCTGGTGGTGGATGCGGCCCAGGGGATCGAGGCACAGACCCTGGCCAATGTGTATCTGGCGCTGGATCATGATCTGGATGTGTTCCCGGTGATCAACAAGATCGATCTGCCCAGCGCAGAGCCGCAGCGCGTGATCGAGGAGATCGAGGATGTGATCGGGATCGAAGCCCAGGACGCGCCGCTTATTTCCGCGAAAAACGGCATCAACATCGAGGAGGTGCTGGAGCAGATCGTGACGAAGATCCCGGCACCAAAGGGAGATCCCAATGCGCCGCTTCAGGCGTTGATCTTTGATTCCCTGTATGATTCCTACAAGGGCGTGATTGTGTTCTGCCGCATTATGGAGGGCACGGTGCGAAAGGGTACGAAGATCCGCATGATGGCCACCAAAGCGGTGGAGGAAGTGGTGGAGGTCGGTTATTTTGGCGCCGGTCAGTTTATTCCCTGTGAAGAGCTTTCCGCCGGCATGGTGGGCTATATCACCGCATCCATCAAGAATGTGAAGGATACGGCGGTGGGCGATACGGTGACCGATGACGACAACCCCTGTGCGGAGCCGCTGCCGGGCTATAAAAAGGTGCAGTCCATGGTATATTGCGGCATGTATCCGGCGGACGGAGCAAAGTATCCGGATCTGCGGGATGCGCTGGAGAAGCTGCAGCTGAATGACGCGTCGTTAAATTACGAGCCGGAGACTTCCATCGCGCTGGGATTCGGGTTCCGATGCGGGTTCTTAGGCTTGCTGCATCTGGAGATCATACAGGAGCGCCTGGAGAGAGAATATAATCTGGATCTGGTGACCACGGCACCGGGCGTTATCTATAAAGTGCATAAGACCAACGGGGAAGTGATCGAGCTGACCAATCCCTCCAATCTGCCGGATCCTTCGGAGATCGAGTATATGGAGGAGCCCATCGTCAGTGCGGAGATCATGGTGACCAGCGAGTTCATCGGGTCGATCATGGAGCTGTGCCAGGAGCGCCGGGGACGCTATCTGGGCATGGAGTACATTGAGGGTACAAGAGCGTTGCTCAAATATGAGCTGCCGTTAAATGAGATCATTTACGACTTTTTTGACGCGTTGAAATCAAGGTCGAGAGGGTACGCGTCCTTTGACTATGATATCAAGGGATATGAGGAGTCCAAGCTGGTGAAGCTGGATATTCTGATCAACCGCGAGGAGGTGGATGCGCTGTCCTTTATCGTCCATGCGGATTCTGCCTATGAGCGCGGCAGAAAGATGTGTGAAAAGCTGAAAGACGAGATCCCCAGACATTTGTTTGAGATCCCCATCCAGGCGGCTGTGGGCGGCAAGATCATTGCCAGGGAGACCGTGAAGGCTATGCGCAAGGATGTGCTGGCGAAGTGTTACGGCGGTGATATCACCCGTAAAAAGAAGCTTTTGGAGAAACAGAAGGAAGGAAAGAAGCGCATGCGTCAGATCGGAAATGTGGAGATTCCGCAGAAGGCGTTCATGAGCGTGTTGAAGCTGGATGATAAGAACTGAGAATGCCGGTGCGCCGGATGGAAAAGGACAGAGGGAGCTGGAGCTGTATCTCCACATCCCGTTCTGTGTGCGAAAATGTAAATACTGTGACTTTTTGTCTGCACCTGCCGATGCGCAGGTGCAGAATGCGTATATGGAGGCATTGCTGCGGGAAGTGCGGGGGAGCGCAGATGGGGCAGGGATGCCAACGGCGCGGGAGGACAGGACGGTGCTGCCCGGACAGCGTGAAGTGACCAGCATCTATATCGGCGGCGGAACCCCTTCGGCGGTGGAGCCGGCCTGGATCGTAAAACTGATGGATTGCATCAGAGATCACTACCGGGTGGCGGAACAGGCAGAGATCACCCTGGAGATCAACCCCGGGACAGTGACCCGGGAGAGCCTTATGCTGTATCGGAGCGCAGGGATCAATCGACTGAGTATCGGCTGTCAATCCACGGATGACGGGGAGCTGGCGCGGATCGGGAGGATCCATACGTATACGCAGTTTCTGGACACCTATGGATGGGCCAGAGAGGTCGGATTTACTAACGTGAATGTGGATCTCATGAATGCGCTGCCAGGACAGAGCAAGGCAGATGTGGAGCGGAATCTGGAGCGGATCCTAGGACTTTCGCCCAGACCGGAGCATCTTTCGGTGTACAGTCTGATCGTGGAGGAGGGGACTCCTTTTTATCAGATGGAGCAGGAGGGGCTGTTTGCAGCTGGAGAGATGCGTCTGCCGGATGAGGAGCTGGAGCGGGAGATGTATTGGCAGACGGCGGAGCTTTTGAAGGCACAGGGATATGAACACTATGAGATCTCCAATTTTGCCCGACCCGGGTATCAGAGCCGACATAACAGCGGGTACTGGGAGCGCAGGGAGTATCTGGGCTTCGGGCTTGGAGCGGCCTCTCTGCATGAAAATGTGCGGTTTTCCAATACGCGCAGCCTGCAGGATTATATCCGATGCTGGAGCGACGGAGCGCAGGGCACCGGAGAGCAGGACATCCGGGAGCAGATCGAGGTGCTTGGCAAGAGAGAGCAGATGGAGGAAACCATGTTTTTGGGGCTGCGGATGGCAAAGGGGGTTGACTGTGAGCGATTTCGGGAGTGCTTTGGCCAGACTCCGGAGGAAATTTACGGGCGGGAGCTGGAGGAGAGTATCCGGGAAGGACTGCTGGAAGTGCATCCGGAGGGCCCCGGGCAGGGGCGGCGATACGCGCTGACAAAGCGCGGCGTGGACGTGAGCAATTATGTGATGGCAAAATTTCTGCAGGAAGAAAGGACAATCTGAAATTTTGTGTGCCAGGCACGGAACGCCTTTTTTTCACATAGACTATGTTGAGTGAGATCAGGCGGAGGCACACCATTGCAAACCTTTCAAAAACCTCTGAATGCTGCGGAAGAAGCACATTATGTACACCTGCTCAGAGAGGGCAGCGAAGAGGAGGCAAAACGGGCCAAGGAAATTCTGGTGGAACGCAATTTAAGGCTTGTGGCACATGTGGCAAAGAAATATCAGAATGCGGACGAGGATATGGAGGATCTGATCTCCATCGGCTGCATCGGGCTGATCAAAGCGATAGATACTTTTGACGCGGGCAAGGGCAGGTTGGCGACTTATGCCTGCAGATGTATTGACAACGAATTGCTGATGCTGCTGCGGACCAAGAAGAAGACTTCAAAAGAGGTATCGCTCTATGAGTCCATCGGGCAGGACAAAGAGGGCAATGAGATCCGGCTTGTGGATGTGCTGGAGCAGAAGCAGATGGACGCTGTGGAATGTATGGAGCTGAAAAACAATATCCGGAAGCTGTTCCGGTTTGTGGATGAAGCGCTGACGGAACGGGAGAGGCAGATTGTTGTCATGCGGTACGGATTGTCGGGAAAACGTCCTGTGACACAGAGCGAGATCGGAGAAAAGCTGGGAATTTCCAGAAGTTATGTTTCAAGGATCGAGAAAAAGGCGCTGGGAAAACTGCGGAAGTGCTTTGAGGAGAGTGGTTTCGAGAGTTTCGAGAGTAGCGGGAAATAAAGCTTGTCAAAGACCTGCGCTTGTAGTATAATTCTTATGACTAGGTATTTCTGCATCAAAATACAGAAGGGAAGGTATAGGGAGAATATGTCTTACATTGAGGATATTTTGGTAAGAGCAAGTGAGCTGGGGGCGAGTGATATCCATCTTACGGTGGGACTGCCGCCGAAGTATCGTGTCAACGGCAATCTGATCACTTCGGAATTTCCGACCATGACACCGGCAGATACGCTGGATGTACTGGTAAGTATTTTTAACGAACGTCAGAGAGCGATCTTTGAAGAAAGAGGCGAGTATGACCTTGCTTATACCCTTCCGGATCTGGGCCGTTATCGTGTCAATGCCTTCAAGCAGAGAGGCTCCATCGCGTTGGCACTGCGTGTGGTTTCGACCACAGTGCCGTCTCCCGAGGTGCTGGGTATACCGGAATCCATCGTAGATCTGTATAACAGAAAGAGAGGGCTGATTCTGGTTACCGGACCTACCGGTAGTGGTAAGTCCACGACACTGGCAGCCATTATTGATAAGATCAACAGCTGTAGAGATGCACACATCATCACACTGGAGGACCCCATCGAGTATCTGCATCCACATAAGCTTTCCATGGTGAACCAGCGTGAGGTCGGTGTGGATACGAACAATTATGCAAATGCACTGCGTGCTGCGCTGCGTGAGGATCCCGACGTAATCCTGGTAGGAGAGATGCGTGACTATGAGACCATCAGTGTAGCAATCACCGCGGCCGAGACAGGACATCTGGTTATGTCCACATTGCATACCAATTCCGCGGCAACGACCATCGACCGTGTGATCGACGTGTTCCCGCCGCATCAGCAGCAGCAGATCAGAGTTCAGCTGGCAAACGTATTGGAGGCGGTAATCACCCAGTCTCTGATCCCCACCATAGACGGGCAGGGGCGTGTGGCTGCATTCGAGGTACTGCATGCAAATCATGCTGTGCGTAATATGATCCGTGAAGGAAAGTCGCATCAGATCGAGAGTATCATGCAGACCAACCGTAAGCTGGGAATGCAGACCATGGATGACGCCATCGGACAGTTGTATCTGTCCGGCAAGATCGACCGTGAGCAGGCAATTGTATTTGCACATGATCCGGACGGTATGGCACAGAAGCTGTAAAGCCGTAAAGTTGTAGAGTTGCAGAGTTGTAATAGAAATAAAACGATAATTGAATGATGGGGATGTCCGGTACACCGGTACAGGACATCCCTGGGTTTTCTGAAATTTCCTGATTTTCATGCCGTTTCGGCATTTTTTCAAACAAATGAAGTGAATAGAGAGGTTCTTTGGGTGGTTTGTGCCGGGAACAAATAAAAACTGAATAAAAGCCAAATAATACAAGAGGAGGTTATTATAATGTACTGTAAAATTCTATCGGGAGGTGTAATGGGCATTTCCGCTAATTTTGTGTGGGTGGAGGTGGACATTGACACCGGGCTGCCGTCTTTTTCACTGGTGGGATCTCTGGGGAGTGAGGTCCGGGAATCCAGGGAGCGGGTCAGCGTTGCATTGAAGAATGCAGGGTATGCGCTGCCGGCTTCCCGCGTCACTGTGAATCTGGCGCCGGCGGATGTTCACAAAGAAGGAACGGGATATGATCTGCCGATGGCAGTGGGGATCCTGCAGGCCATGCACTATTTCCCGCAGGAGGCAGCTGAGGGGATCCTGTTTCTGGGAGAACTGGGATTGGGGGGCGAATTAAAAAGGATACGTGGGGTTTTGCCCATTGTGCAGGCGGCAAAGGAGGCAGGGATCAAGGAATGTATCGTGCCCCAGGGGAATGCGGCGGAAGGAGCGGTGATCCCGGGAATCGCTGTGAGAGGGGCGGAAAATATCGCGCAGGTGGTCGCGTTTCTGTGTGCCGGCGGAGAAAACAGCGGAAAAGGCGGCGCAGGAACATCCGGCGAAGGAATGACCGGGCGGGAGCGGATTTTGCCGCAGACGGTTGTGGGTACGCAGGCGCTGATCAAAAATCCGGAGCACGGAGGCGACGATTTTTCCCAGGTGAGCGGGCAGGCGCTGGCAAAACGGGGGGCGGAGATTGCTGCCGCAGGATTTCATAATCTGCTCCTGATCGGTCCGCCGGGGGTGGGAAAATCCATGATTGCAAAGCGGATGCCGGGAATTCTGCCGCCGATCACGCTGGAGGAGAGTCTGGAGGTGACGGGAATCTACAGTGTGGCCGGTGCGCTGCGGGACGGGCAGGCACTGGTTCCGGGGAGACCGTTTCAGAGTCCGCATCATACCGCTTCGAGCACCACGCTGCTGGGCGGCGGGTTATATCCGAAACCTGGCTTGATCTCCATGGCGCACAGGGGAATTTTGTTTCTGGATGAATTGCCGGAGTTTCGCAGGGAGGTGATCGACAGTCTGCGGCAGCCCCTGGAGGAAAGGCGGGTGCAGATCTCCAGGATGCGGGGGAGCGTGAGCTATCCGGCGGATATTATGCTGGTGGCCGCCATGAATCCCTGTCCCTGCGGATTTTTCCCGGACAGGAACCGTTGCAAATGCAGTGAGGCGCAGATTGCCAGGTATCGCGGCAAAGTGTCGGGACCGATCATGGACAGGATTGACCTGTGGGTGGAACTGCAGGCGGGGGAGCTGAAGCATTTGCAGCAGACATGGGAGGAAGAAAGTTCCAAGCAGATCCAACAGAGAGTCCTTGAGGCGCGAAAGCGGCAGGAGGAGCGGTTTGCCGGCACAAAATACCGGTTTAACGCGGATATCCGGTCGGAGGATATGGAGAGATTCTGTGCGTTATCCCAAGCGGGAAAGCAGGTCATGGAGAAACTGTATTACCGCCTGCAATTGGGAGCGAGAGCATATCACCGGATCAGAAAGGTGGCGAGAACCATTGCGGACCTGGCGGGGGAGGAAAAGATTAGAGAGGAGCACCTCCTGGAGGCGGCGGGATTCAGACCCGGGGAGAGGTGACAGGAAAATATGACTTATGTTAAGGTCGAAAAAATCATATTCACCGGAAAACAAAATATTGACTGGAAAGGTGTTGAAAGATATATGAAGCGGTTTCAGGGGAAAACCTACCGCGTGGTACAGTATCAAGATGATATACATATTAATCTTCTCACATTGGAGGAATATACGGGATCACAGTATACATGGAGATTGAAAGGAGCGCTGGCAAAGGTAAAGGCAAATATTGTTCAGATACTACCACAGTTACTGGAATGCGCAACAAACAGAAGGTGGGTGGAAAATCAAAATGGAAAACATGGTAATGAAGCATGCAAAGGATGGTATCGATATGATACGTATTTTTCAATGCCGGTTGCAGATGAAAAAGGGAATTGCATACATTGGAATCATTACAGTGGTACAATCATCGTGCGAATAAACGATATGGGGTTTTATTTATACGATATTATTAACATAAAAAAAGAAGCACGTAACCCGCGATAATCATTCGAAAATGAGCACACGGCAAAAAACTGCCTCTTTTGATTGAATTCTAATATGATTTCATTCGCTTGTCAAGTAAAATTTCAAATAGTGGAGGGAAATATGGAAAAAGACAAAAAATACGCCTGCTGGTTGTGTAGTGTGCCGGGAGTGGGAGATAAGACAATAGCGAAATTACGGCAATTATGTCCTGATGCGGAGGGGATATACAGGGGCGGAGAAAAATTGTGGAAGCAAATACTGAATGAAAAACAAATGAATGAAATTCGGGAATTTGCAGAAAAAGCAGATCCTGACGAGGTGTTCGGGAGGATGGCTGCGCAGAATATCTGCTTTGTATCGCTGGAAGAACAGGAATATCCCGGGCGGCTGCGGGACATTCCGGATCCGCCGTACGGATTGTTTTACCGGGGAAGTCTGCCGGATCGGGAGACATTGGCGGTGGCCGTGATCGGAGCAAGGGAATGCTCCGCTTATGGAAACTATGTGGCGCAGGGAATCGGTGCGGCGCTGGGGGAGAATCAGGTGCAGGTGATCAGCGGTATGGCAAGAGGAATTGATGGGATCAGTCAGGCGGCGGCACTGGATGCAGGCGGCTGTTCATTTGGCGTGCTGGGATGCGGCGTGGATATCTGTTACCCGAAATCGAATCAGCCGCTGTATGAAGAATTGTGTGAGAAAGGCGGCATCATTTCGGCTTATCCGCCGGGCACGGAGCCGAGACCGCAGAATTTTCCACCCAGAAACAGGATCGTCAGCGGGCTGGCGGATGCGTTGATCGTGGTGGAGGCAAGGAATAAGAGCGGCACTTTGATCACAGTGGATATGGCGCTGGAACAGGGAAGGGAAGTTTATGTGGTGCCGGGAAGGGTGACGGACAGGCTCAGCGACGGATGCAACCGGCTTCTGAAGCAGGGGGCCGGCGTCTTTCTGTCTCCGGAGGATTTCCTGCGGGAAATCGGCGCCGGGAGGATTGACAGCGGAAAAATGCTGGAGGTATCCAGGGAAAAAGTGGTGCTGGAGCCCAGAATGCAGGCGGTCTATCAGGCGCTCGCGCCGGAGCCGCAGAATGTGGAGGAAATATGGGAAAAGATAACTGAAAAAAAAGAAATTTCACAGCAGGAAATGATGCCTTTCCTGATGCGGTTATGCATGGAAAACCTGGCAGTTCAGGTCACACCCGGAAACTTTGCGCTGTTGCAATTTAGTCCAAATCAGGTATAATGAAAAGAGGATAAATGGGTACAGACAGGAAGAGGAGGAGATCGCGATGCAGCAGATTTTTACGGGGGAGCAGAGTGCCCCGTTTCGGAGTCTTACGAGGAAAGTGCAGATTGGCGACAGGGTGATCGGCGGCGGAAATCCAGTGTTGATCCAGTCGATGACGAATACAAAGACGGAGGATGTGCAGGCGACGGTGGCGCAGATCCTGGAGTTGGAGCGGGCAGGCTGTGAGATCATCCGCTGTACGGTTCCCACTGCGGACGCGGCAAAAGCAATCGCTGAGATCAAAAAGCAGATTCATATCCCATTGGTGGCGGATATTCATTTTGACTATCGTATGGCAATCGCGGCCATGGAGAACGGGGCGGATAAGATCCGTATCAATCCCGGGAACATCGGCAGCACAGACCGGGTAAAAGCGGTAGTGGACGTGGCAAAGGAGCGGAATATCCCAATCCGGGTGGGAGTGAACAGCGGGTCGTTAGAGAAGCACCTGGTGGAGAAGTATGGCGGTGTGACGGCGGCGGGAATTGTGGAGAGCGCGCTGGACAAGGTACATATGATCGAGGATATGGATTACGATAATCTGGTGATCAGCATCAAGTCCTCGGATGTGCTGATGTGCGTGGAGGCACATGAATTGCTGGCGCAGGCGCTTCAAAAGGAGAAAACGATCTATCCGCTGCATGTGGGAATCACGGAGTCAGGGACGGTGGCCAGCGGCAATATTAAGTCGGCGATCGGACTGGGCATGATCCTGGGACAGGGGATCGGAGATACGATCCGGGTGTCTCTGACGGGAAATCCCGTGGAGGAGATCAAATCGGCAAAACTGATTCTGCGGACGCTGGGGCTGCGCAAGGGTGGCATCGAGGTGGTGTCCTGCCCGACTTGCGGACGGACACAGATCGATCTGATCGGGCTGGCGACCAAGGTGGAGAAGCTGGTGGAGGATTATCCGCTGGATATCAAGGTGGCTGTCATGGGCTGCGTGGTGAACGGACCGGGAGAGGCAAAAGAGGCGGATCTGGGCGTGGCCGGCGGCATCGGTGAAGGCATTCTGATCAAGCACGGAGAAATTGTGCGCAAGATGCCGGAGAGTGAGCTCTTGGGCGCATTGAAAGAAGAATTGGATCATTGGGTATGAACAAACCGTTTTTGGAAGTATTTCCAACATTAAAACTGAATCAGGCGCTGCAGGATCTGATGGGGCAGACGGAGGTGGAGAAGATTACTTCACCGAAGAGCAGGGATTTCCTGCGCATTTATCTGTTCAGCACAAGACTGATCCAAAAGGCGGATATTTTTACGACTGAGCAGGAGATCGCACGCCAGTTGTTTCCTCATGCGGGGCTTCAGGTCAAGATTTATGAACATTTTGCGCTTTCTTCCCAATATAATGCAGAGAAGCTACTGGAACTGTATCAGGACAGTATCCTGCTGGAACTGCAGACGCATGACCATATTATGTATAGTGCGTTCAAGAAGGCGGATATCACCTATCCTGAGGAGGGAGTGGTACTGTTTACGCTGGAGGACACTGTGCTGGTGAAGGCCAAAGAGGAAGAGCTGATGCGGATCCTGGAGAAGATCCTGGTGGAGCGCTGCGGGCTGGAAGTGGCGGTGAAGGCTGCTTATAAAGAAGTGCAGACGGGAAAGTTTGCAAAGGAAGATCAGATCCGGCTGCAGCTTCGGGTGCATGAGATTGAAAAGCGGCTGGGGATCGGTGCGACGGACGGAGCCGGGGAGCAGTTCCTGGAGGCGGATGCGGCAGAGAGCGGTTCGGGCGCTGCGGAAGCCGGTAAGGAGGAAAAAGCATCTGCATGGACGGCGATGACAGGCGGCGTAGCAGCCGGCGGCGAGAATATGATGATCGGCACGGAGGGCGGCAAAGCGGCCGGAAGTGCGGGCAAAGAAGGAAGCGGAAAGGCCGGCAAGGCCGGTGGCAAAGCGGCCGGCGGTGCGGTAAAAGGCGGATTCGGCAAGGGGCGTGATTTTGGCGGCAGTGTGCGCCGCAGCGACAATCCGGATGTGCTCTACGGCAGAGATTTCGAAGAGGAGCCCATGCGGATCGAGGAGCTCATCGGCGAGCTCGGCGAGGGGGTAATCCGCGGTAAGATTCTGAACTTGGATAAGCGGGAGATCAAGAATGAGAAGACCATTCTGATCTTTGATCTGACGGACTTCACGGATACCATGACGGTGAAGATGTTCGTGCGCAACGATCAGGTGAAGGAGATCACGGACAGCATCAAGCCCGGGGCCTTTATCAAGGTCAAGGGTATCTGTATGACGGATAAATTTGATCATGAGCTGACCATCGGATCCATAGCGGGCATCAAGAAAATCCCGGATTTCACCGTGAGCCGGATGGATTTTGCGCCCAGAAAGCGGGTGGAGCTGCACTGTCACACCAAGATGAGCGATATGGACGGCGTGTCCGAGGTGAAGGATATCGTAAAATGCGCCTATAAATGGGGGCATCGGGCGATCGCGGTGACGGATCACGGCGTGGTGCAGGCGTTTACGGATGCTAACCACCTCTGGGACGATCTCTGGAAAGCGGAGAAGGGCAAGCGCAAGGAGAACGGGGACGAAAACCCGGACAAGCAGGATTTCTTCAAAATTTTATACGGTGTGGAAGCGTATCTGGTGGACGATCTAAAGGAGATCGTCACCGGAGATCAGGGTCAGACGCTGCAGGATGATTTTGTGGTGTTTGATATCGAGACGACGGGATTTTCACCGGTGAACAACCGCATCATCGAGATCGGGGCGGTAAAGGTCAGCGGAGGCGAGATTGTGGACCGGTATTCCACTTTTGTGAACCCGGATGTGCCGATCCCTTTTGAAATCGAGAAGCTGACCCACATCAAGGACGAGATGGTGATGGATTCCCCGCAGATCGATGTGATCCTGCCGCAGTTTCTGGCGTTCTGCGACGGCTGTGTTATGGTGGCGCACAATGCCAATTTTGATATGAGCTTTATCATGGAAAACTGCAGGCGGCTTGGGTACCCTTCGGAGTTTACCTATGTGGATACCATGAATACGGCCAGGATCCTGTTGCCGAATCAGGCGAAGCATACACTGGATGCGGTGGCGAAGACGCTGAACGTGGTGTTGGAGAGCCATCATCGGGCGGTGGATGATGCGGAATGTACCGCACATATTTTTGTGAAATTTATCAAGATGCTGGCGGAAGAACATCAGGTGACGACGCTGGCGGAACTGAATGCCATGGGGACGAACAGCGTGGATCTGGTGCAGAAGCTGTTTCCTTATCATGCCATCATTCTGGCGAAAAATGATCTGGGGCGGATCAATCTGTATCGGCTGATCAGTGAGTCCCATCTGACTTATTTTAAGAAAGTGCCGCGGATTCCCAAGAGTCTGGTGGAGAAGTACAGGGAGGGACTGATCCTGGGCAGCGCCTGCGAGGCGGGAGAACTGTATCGGGCGCTTCTGGACGGACAGTCGGATATCCAGATCGCAAGACTGGTGAATTTCTATGATTATCTGGAGATCCAGCCGGTGGGCAACAATGCCTTTATGATCGAGTCGGACAAGTTCCGGGACATTCAGTCGGAGGAAGATATCCGAAATGTGAACAGACGGGTTGTGGCGCTGGGCGAGCAGTTCCATAAGCCCGTGGTGGCGACCTGCGATGTGCATTTCTTAAATCCTGAGGATGAGGTGTACCGCCGGATCATCATGGCGGGCAAGGGCTTTGACGACGCGGACAACCAGGCGCCGCTGTATCTGCACACCACGGAGGAGATGCTGGAGGAGTTTTCCTATCTGGGGAGCGACAAGGCGTATGAGGTGGTGGTGACCAACACCAATATGATCGCAGATATGATCGAGACCATCGCGCCGGTGCGGCCGGACAAGTGTCCGCCGGTAATCCCGGACAGCGACAAGACGCTGCGGGAGATCTGTTATAACAGGGCTCATGAGATTTACGGTCCCGAGCTGCCGGCCATCGTGGAAGAGCGGCTGGAGAGAGAGCTGAATTCCATCATCGGAAACGGATTTGCCGTGATGTATATCATTGCCCAGAAGCTGGTGTGGAAGTCGGTGGAGGACGGTTATCTGGTGGGGTCCAGAGGAAGCGTGGGCAGCTCTTTTGTGGCGACCATGGCGGGGATCACGGAGGTGAATCCGCTGAGTCCCCATTATTATTGCAGTGAGTGCCACTATGTGGATTTTGATGAGGAAGATGTATTGGCCTATGCCGGTAAGGCTGGAGTGGACATGCCGGATAAGAACTGTCCGGTCTGCGGGGCGCCGTTACATAAGGACGGATTTGATATTCCCTTTGAGACATTCCTGGGATTCAAAGGCGACAAGGAGCCGGATATTGACCTGAATTTCTCGGGAGAGTATCAGTCCAAGGCGCATAAATACACGGAGGTGATCTTCGGCGCGGGGCAGACGTTCCGGGCCGGGACCATCGCGACTCTGGCGGATAAGACCGCATACGGCTATGTGAAGAATTATTATGAGGAGCGGGGACAGCACAAGCGCGCCAGCGAGATCAACCGGATCACGGCGGGCTGTACGGGAGTGCGCAGGAGTACGGGGCAGCATCCCGGCGGTATCGTGGTATTGCCCTTCGGGCAGGATATCAACTCCTTTACGCCGGTGCAGCACCCGGCGAACGATATGGAGACCAGCACGATCACCACGCATTTTGATTATCATTCCATCGATCACAACCTGCTGAAACTGGATATTCTGGGACACGATGATCCCACCATGATCCGTATGCTGCAGGATATGACGGGAGTGGATCCGCTGACGATCCCGTTAGACGGAAAAGATGTGATGAGCCTGTTCCAGAACACCGACGCACTGGGGATCACGCCGGACCAGATCGGCGGAACACCGTTGGGAGCGCTGGGTATCCCGGAGTTTGGTACGGATTTTGCCATGCAGATGGTGATCGAGGCAGCGCCCACATCCTTCTCGGATCTGGTGCGTATTGCGGGATTGGCCCATGGGACGGACGTGTGGCTGGGCAACGCCCAGGACCTGATCCGCAGCGGAACGGCGACGATTTCCACCGCGATCTGTACCCGTGACGATATCATGACCTATCTGATCGGCAAGGGCGTGGAGCCCGAGAAGTCCTTTAAGATCATGGAGGCGGTGCGAAAAGGCACCGTGGCGAAGGGCAAGTGCGGCAACTGGGAAGAATGGAAGCAGGATATGTTGGATCACGACGTGCCGGACTGGTATGTGAAGTCCTGCCAGAAGATCATGTATATGTTCCCCAAGGCTCATGCGGCGGCGTATGTCATGATGGCATGGCGCATCGCGTACTGC
>ODAI011759444.1_pt1 | contig 15996 bp, 15 predicted proteins | sample 1539321 | NCBI WGS metagenome assembly ODAI01 (sample SAMN02144231, study PRJEB22623) | gut metagenome | biome: sheep rumen | host: Ovis aries | place: New Zealand
GCCGCACGGGGATTGCCGCCGCGCCGAAAACCGACGCGCCGCGCGCAAGGTTATAAACCAGCGTTTCGGCGTTGTCGGATGAGGTGTGAGCCGTGGCGGTTTTAGCGTCCAAGCGAACGCTTAGGCGGTCAAAAAACGCGTAGCGTTCCTGCCTTCCGCAAAGCTCGCAGCTTATTTTGCGGGCTTCGGCAAGGGAAGGAATGTCGCGTGTTTCGGTAAATAATTCAATATTATATTTCTCACAAAGAATTTTACAAAACCTTTCGTCACGCTCCGCCTCGGCTCCTCTGATTTGATGGTTGAGGTGGGCTGCGTATAACGTAAGGTTATATTTTTCTTTTAAGGAATAAAGAACATGAAGAAGCGTAACGGAGTCGGCTCCGCCGGAAAGCGCGACGATGATTTTGTCGCCGTTTTCAATCAGCGAAAACTTTTCGCACGTCGCCGCGACACGGTTAACCATAACGCGTCTCCACGTTGGTAAAGCGCATAAATTCGCCCTGCCAGTGCAGCTTGACGGTGCTCATTTCGCCGTGACGGTTTTTTGCCACAATGCACTCGCCCGAATTCATGTCGGCGGAGGGGGCGGCGTTTTCGTCGCCGGAGTCCTTGTCGTAATAGCCCTCGCGGTAAAGGAAAAGCACGATGTCCGCGTCCTGCTCAATTGAACCGGAGTCGCGCAGGTCGGAAAGCTGCGGACGGTGGTCGGGACGTTGTTCGGACGCGCGCGAAAGCTGCGAAAGCGTGATTACGGGGACGTTGAGCTCCTTTGCCAAAATTTTGAGGTTTCGGGTGATCTCCGAAATTTCGTTTACACGGCTTTCAACGCGCCGTGTGCCGGACATAAGCTGGAGGTAGTCCACCACGACCAAATCAACCTTCCTCAGCCTTCTGAGCTTTGACTTCATTTCCGTGATTGTAAGGCCGGGGGTGTCGTCGATGAAAATATCGGAATTTTTCAGCACGTCGCTTGCCGGAATCAACCTTTGCCATTCCTCGTCGGAAATCCTGCCGGTTCGCAGCTTTGTGCCGCCGACCTGAGCTTCGGAAGAAAGCAGACGGCTGGCAAGCTGTTCGCGCGACATTTCAAGCGAAAAGAACGCGACGGTTTTTTTGCCGGTGACGGCAACGTTGCGCGCGATGTTGAGCGCAAAGCTTGTTTTGCCCATGCCGGGACGCGCCGCAAGTATGATGAGGTCGCTGCGGTTGAGTCCGGTGATAACCCTGTCAAGGTCGCCGATGCCCGTTGAGACGGGCTTCATGCTTTCGTCGGCGTCGCGGTTAAGAGAATCAAGGCGGTCAAAGGTTTGCAAAATGACCGAGCTTATGCGTTCAAGCCCTCCCCTTTGCTCCGAGCCGCGGATGTCAAACAGCTTTTGTTCGGCGGAATCAATGATGATTTCGGGAGAATCGGGAGCCGACGTCGCGTCGTCAATCATTTCGCGCGCGGCTTCAATAAGCCTGCGCAGGTGGTACTTGTCCTCAATAATCTGCGCGTAAGAGCCGGCGTTAGACACGGAGGGGCAGTTTTCAACCAGGTCAAAAAGGTAGGTTTTGCCCGTTGCCTCGTCAAAGGTATTGTTTTGCTGAAGCCTGCCGAGCAGGGTGACAAAGTCAACCGCCTTGCCCGAATCCATCATTTCCTGCATTGCGGCGTAGATTTGCCTGTGCAGTCCGACGTAGAAATATTCAGGCGTTCTGAGGTGTTCAAGCACCTTGTCAAAAACGCCGTTGTCCTTGATTATCGCTCCCAGCACCGCCTGCTCGGCCTCGGGGCTGTAGGGCATGGTTTGGGGAGTGTATTCAGCGGTATTGTTGTCCATTTACTAATCAGTCCTCGCTGACCTGAATGTCGATTTTGGCGGAAATGCCCGTGTAAAGCTTGACCTCCGCACTGTATGTACCGAACTCCTTGATGTCGCGTTCAAGCACAACCTTGCGCTTGTCAACGGAGATGTTGTACTGCTTTTTGATTTCGTCGGCAACCTGCTTTGCGGTGATGCTGCCGAACAGCTTGCCGCCCTTGCCTGCCTTTGCGGTCATCTTGAAGGTTTTGCCCTCAAGCTGCTTTTTGTAGCCCTCCGCCTGAGATTTCGCGGAGGCGATTTTGAAATTTTTGGAATTTTCAGCGTTTTTATACTCGTTCATCGCCTGAGCGTTGGCTTCCTTCGCGAGCTTTTTGGGCAGAAGATAGTTTCTTCCGTAGCCCTCGGAAACCTCGCAGAGTTCGCCCTTTTTGCCGAGCGATTTGATGTCCTGAAGCAAAATTACTTTCATATATATACTCCCTTTTCGTAATGATTAAGCCTTGGCTTCCGCCTCGGCGTTTTCCTCCTCGCTTTCGTCAAGCGATTCGTCAATTGCCTTGATAAGCATATCGTAGGCTTCCTGCCGTGATATATCGTAAAGCTGGGTTGCCGCCATTGTCTGGTGGCCGCCGCCCTTGAGCTTTTCCATAATTACCTGAACGTTTATTCTGCCGTAGCTGCGCGCGGAAATGTTGATTTGATTTCCGTTTCTGAAAATTACGAACGAAGCCGAAACGCCCTGAAGCGTAAGCATTTCGTCGGCTGCCTGAGCCGCCGCAAGGCGGATGTCGCCGTCGGCGGAATCCGTTTGCGATATCGCGCAGGAGCGGTGCATTTCGCTGCGGCACACGATGTCAACCTTTTCGCGGTAGGTGTCTATGCTGCCCGAAAACATTTCCTTGACGGTAAGGGTGTTCGCGCCCTTGCGTCTGAGGTACGCCGCCGCCTCAAAGGTGCGCACGCCGGTTTTCAGCACAAAGTTTTTGGTGTCAAGCATGATTCCGCTTAAAAGCGCGTCCGCCTGAACATAACCGAGCGGGGTATCGTCCATATAGCTGATGATTTCCGCGCACATTTCGCACGCCGACGAAGCCGACGGCTCGTGACAGAATACAAGCGCGGACTGGATGTGGTTTACGCTTTTGCGGTGGTGGTCGATAACCACGCTTCTTTTGCATTTTTCAAAAAGCTCGGGGCTTTCAAGCGAATTTTTAAGGTGGGTGTCCACGACAATCAGCAGCGACCTTGAGGTGACGCCCTTAAGGGCTTCCGCGGGGGTGATGAAGATGTTGTTTTCAAGCCTGTTGTCCGTGTACTCGATGAGCTGGTTGGACATGGAACTGAGCCTGTCTACAACAACCCTGCTGTAACGCTTGAAGGATTTTTCCATTATGCACTGCAGTCCGATTGCCGCGCCTACGCAGTCGAGGTCGGAAAAGCGGTGTCCCATTATGTAAATCTTGTCGGAATCGTTTACCGCGCGGCTGATTGCGTTTGCGATAACCCTCATGCGCACCTTGCTGATTTTTTCCGTAGCCGCCGCTGTTCCGCCGAAAAATTCGTAGGAATTGTCCTTGATAACAGCCACCTGGTCGCCGCCGCGTCCGAGCGCCATTTCAAGCGCCCTGCGCGCGTTTGTCTCGCTTTCCTTCACGGTTTTGCAGCCGCGGCTGAGACCTACCGAAATTGTGGCGATAAGCCGCGTTGAGCTGATTGAGCGGATGTCCTTAAGTATCGGGAACTTCTGCGAAATCATTTTGTCGATGTCGGATTCGCGGAAGATTATCATAAAGCGGTTGTTGTTTATTTTTTTGTAAAGCGCGCCGTAGTCAAGCGCCCAGTGCTGCAGATGAGCCTCAACCGAAATCATAACGGTTGAAAAGCTTTCGTCGGAGCCCGAGTAAAAATCCTCGGCGTTGTCAAAGGTGACAAGCGCGACGCAGGGCAGTCCGGCGTGATATTCGCGCACCATGGTTTTGTAGTAGGTGTTTTCAATAAAGTGGCACACCACAACAGAACCGTCGCCCGTTGAAATGCAGTAGGCGGTGAATTCCTTGCCGTCAATGGCAATTTCAACGCCCTCGCCGTCGGCGATGTCAAACACGTCGCGTCCGGAAAGGTACGCGCTTATGTCGTCGCCCTCGGGGCTGCGGCTGTTGCAAAGACGTTTGCGAAAGCGCGCGTTGCACCACACGATGTCGCCCTCTTCCCCGGCGACTGCCACGGGGTATTTGTATTTTTCAAGATATTCGGAATTAAAGTCCTTGATTCGTTCCGCGGTGCCGCGTACAATCCGCTTGATGTAGTTGCGGAACGTAATCGACAGCGCAAGTACAACCGCCGACGCCGCGGCGGTTATGCCGAGGTCAACGTAAAACAGTACCGCGTCGTAGCTGCTCATAAAGGTTGTCATCAGCAGCATGCACAGGCAAAAGATGATGAACCAGGGGGTTAGCATCCAGTGTTTTCTTCTCATATTTTCTCCGGTGATGTTGTATTAGTGGATTTTGCAGCGCAAGCCTTAAACCTCCTGCAAAATGGGAAGTATCATCGGCGTTCTGCGCGTGCGCTGTGAAATAAGCTTGGAAATATCATCCTTGATTCGGTTCTTGATTATGCCCCATTCGTGAATGTTCTTTTCGGCGCAGTCCTCAAGTATGTCAAGCGCGGTGTTTCTGACCTCGTCAAGCAGGCCTTCGCTTTCGCGGACATACACAAATCCGCGCGAAACGATGTCCGGTCCGCTGATAACATGGCCGTCGTAAACGTCAAGCGACGCTACGATGATGATAAGTCCGTCCTGACCGAGGTGTTTTCTGTCGCGCAAGACGATGCTTCCTACGTCGCCCACGCCCAGACCGTCAACAAACACCTTGCCCGCGGGAACCTTGGCGACCTCCTTGATTCCGCTGTCGGTGATTTCAACCGAGCTGCCGATGTCGCCGATAAAGATGTTTTTCTTTTCCATGCCCAAAAACTCGGCAAGCTCGGCGTGTTTTCTGAGGTGCTTTTGCTCGCCGTGGACGGGTATAAAGTATTTCGGCTTAACAAGCCTGTGCAGGATTTTGAGCTCCTCCTGGCAGGCGTGGCCGGAAACGTGCACGTCATACATGCTTTCGTAAATAACCTTGCAGCCGCGCTTTAAAAGCTCGTCAACAACGTTGCCTACGGTTTTTTCGTTGCCGGGAATGGGATTTGCCGAAATGATGATGAAGTCGCCTTCGCCTACCATGACCTTGCGGTGGTCGGAATACGCCATGCGCGACAGCGCGCTCATGGGTTCGCCCTGGCTGCCGGTGGTGACAAGCACAACCTGTTCGGGCGGATATTTGCCCAGCATGTCGATGTCGATCAGGATGTTGTCGGGCAGCTCAAGATAGCCGAGCTTTTTGGCAACGTCCATGTAGTTTACCATGCTTCTTCCCGAAAAGGCAACCTTTCTGCCGTATTTTTCGGCGCAGTCGATTATCTGCTGAACGCGGTTGACGTTTGAAGCGAAGGTGGCAATGATTATGCGGTATTTTTCCGCCTTTTTAAACAGATTGTCAAGGCTTTCGGAAACCATGCGCTCGGTGGGCGTATAGCCCGGTCTTTCGGCGTTTGTGCTTTCCGCAAGCAATGCCAGAACGCCGTCGTCGCCAACGCGCGCAAAGCTTGAAAGGTCAATCATTTCGCCCGAAATCGGCGTGCAGTCGATTTTAAAGTCGCCCGTGTGCACAATTGTGCCGCCGGGGGTTTTGATTGCGAACGCCACAGAGTCGGGAATCGAGTGGTTTACGTGAATAAACTTGATTTCCATGCAGCCCAGCTTAATTGTGCTGCCGGCGTTTACAACGTTGAGCTTCGCCTTGTTGATGAGGCTGTGCTCGCGGAGCTTGTTTTCAACAAGACCGAGGGGGAGCGGCGTTCCGTAAAGCGGCACGTTGACCTTTGAAAGCAAAAACGGCAGACCGCCGATGTGATCCTCGTGGCCGTGCGTAAGCACAATTCCGCGCACGCGATCCTGATTTTGTTCAATGTAGCTGAAATCGGGTATTACCAAATCAACGCCGAGCATGTCGCCGTCCGGAAATGCCATGCCGCAGTCGATGAGTATTATGTCGTCCCTGCACTCGACAACCGTGATGTTTTTGCCGATTTCGTTCAGGCCGCCGAGAAACGAAACCTTTACGGGCGGCTTCTTTTCGCGTTCGGGACGGGGCTTTCCTTTCTTTTTGTTTATATTGTCAAAGCTTTGGCGGCTGTGTCCTCTGAACCTGTCAGCCGAGTATTTGCTGTTCCTTGACCTGCTGTTTTTGAGCTGATTTTTTGCACTCACTAAAATTAACCTCCGTATTTCATTAAATTTTTCCGTTCGTTATATTAAACATATGCAGACCTCATATGTTGTGTATATTTAATAAAGGATATTACTCCTATTCTATCATACATATATGGTCTTATTATAACGCCAAACCACCCTGTATGTCAACTGTTTTCGGTTTTCGTTTTGCCGTTTGGCAGGCACAAATTACGGGCGCGGGACAAAAACCTTAAAAAAACACTTGTTATTATAAGTAATTTATGGCAAAATATATTTTATACGGAGTTTTTTGAAATTAAGTATTGCAAAAAACAAAACATAGTATTATAATAGGTATTGATTTAAGGAGAATGATTTTGAAAAAGGTTGAAATATTTACCGACGGCGCGTGCAGCGGAAATCCCGGTCCGGGCGGCTGGGGAGCGATTTTGAGATATAACGGTCACGAAAAGGAGCTTTCGGGCGGCGAGGCGAGCACCACCAACAACCGCATGGAGCTTTCGGCGGTTATTTACGCGCTTGAGGCGCTTAAGGAGCCGTGCAGCGTGGTTTTGTACAGCGATTCCCAGTACGTTTGCAACGCCCTGAAGCTTGGCTGGGCAAAAAAGTGGAAGGCAAACAACTGGATGCGCAACAAAAAGGAGCCCGCGCTGAATCCAGAGCTCTGGGAAAGGCTTTTGCGGCTTTGCGATGTCCACGAACTGGAGATAAACTGGGTTAAAGGGCACGCGGGACACCCCGAAAACGAACGCTGCGACCGCCTTGCCGTCGCTCAGGCGAAAAAATACGCGCAAATTTAAAGCCGAAACAAAAGTAAGTGTAAAGGATTCTTCGTCGCTCCGCTCCCGGAATGACAGGGATGAAAAACGCTCCCGGAATGACAGGGAGGAAAAACGCTCCCGGAATGACAGGAAGGAAAATCGCTCCCGGAATGACAGGGAGGAAAAACGCTCCCGGAATGACAGGTCGGGCTTACCGGGACATTAATTAACCGCTTTTTTGCGCGGAATAAACCTATATAATTGATATACTTAATAAGCAAACAACAAGGAAAGGAAGATATCATTGAGACAAATTTACGCGGATAATTCCGCTACAACAAAGCTTTCGCCGATTGTGCTTGAAAAAATGCTCCCCTACCTCACCGAGGTTTACGGCAATCCGTCAAGCCTTTACCGCATTGGCGGACTTGCCAAGGAAGCCGTTGAGGCGGCGCGCGAAAACATAGCCAAAAACCTGGGAGCCGCCCGTCCGAGCGAAATTTACTTTACCTCGGGCGGCAGCGAGTCCGACAACTGGGCTTTAAAGGGCGTTTGCCGCGCCTTAAAGAGCAAGGGCAAAAACCACATAATTACCTCCGCGTTTGAGCACCACGCGATTTTGCACACCTGCGAGGCGCTTGAAAAGGAAGGCTTTGAGGTTACGTATCTGCCCGTATACAAAAACGGAATTGTGCACCCAGAGGACGTTGAAAACGCAATAAAGGACACAACGGCGATTGTGAGCATTATGTACGCCAACAATGAAATCGGCACGATTCAGCCGATAGCGGAAATCGGTGAAATTTGTCGCCGCAAAAAGGTGCTGTTTCACACCGACGCGGTTCAGGCGGCAGGATATGTAAAGATAGACGTTGAAAAGCAAAACATCGACCTGCTTTCAATGACCGCGCACAAAATTCACGGACCCAAGGGCTGCGGACTTTTGTATGTACGCCGCGGCGTTAAGCTTGACAACCTGATTGAAGGCGGCGCTCAGGAGCGTTCACGGCGCGCGGGAACCGAAAATGTGGCGGGAATTGTAGGGCTTGACGCGGCGCTGCAGCTTGCCGTTGACACGATGGACGAGCGGTGCGAAAAGCTTAAAAGGCTGCGCGACAGGCTGATTGACGGGCTGTCGAAAATTGAGCGTTCGCACGTAAACGGCGACAGAATTCACCGCCTGCCGAACAACGTAAACATGTGCTTTGAGGGCATTGAAGGCGAAAGCCTGCTGTTGAAGCTTGATTTAAACGGCGTTTCGGCTTCGTCGGGTTCGGCGTGCACCTCGGGAAGCCTTGACCCCAGCCACGTGCTTTTGGCGATTGGACTTCCGCACGAAATCGCACACGGCAGCACGCGAATGACGTTCAGCGAGGAAACCACGGACGAGGACATTGACTGTATTTTAAAGCTTGTGCCCGAAATTGTGGACTACCTGAGAGGAATGTCGCCGCTGTGGGAAAAAATCAAAAACGAAGAAAGGAAATAAATTATGGTATATTCGGAAAAGGTAATGGATCACTTTGCGAATCCGCGCAACGTGGGTGAAATTGAAAACGCCGACGGCATAGGCGAGGTCGGAAACTCAAAATGCGGCGATATTATGAAAATGTACATCAAGGTTGAGGACGACGCGATAAGCGACGTTAAGTTTAAAACCTTCGGCTGCGGAGCGGCGATTGCCACAAGCAGCATGGCAACCGAGCTGATTAAGGGCAAAAAAATTGACGACGCGCTTAAGCTTACAAACAAGGCGGTTATGGAGGCGCTGGACGGTTTGCCGCCCGTCAAGGTTCACTGCAGCGTGCTTGCCGAGCAGGCGATTAAGGCTGCTGTATCCGATTATTACAGAAAAAACGGCGTGGATCCCGAGCCCATTGTGGGCGTTATTCCCGAGTGCGGTGAAGGACACTGCGCTGTATAATACTAATACCTAATAAAAACAAAAGAACGGACTGCCCGGCTTGACCGGAACAGTCCGTTCGTTTTATGTGAAATAAACACACAATCACATACCGATTAAATTTTATACTGAATTACGGAAGGTCGCTGTTCAAAAGCGTGTAAGCTTCGTTTTTCACCCTGTCCTCTATTTCGCAGGAAGCTTTGGGATAATCGTAGGTTGTGCCGCTGTTGTCGATATATCGGATAAGCACGTCGTCCCTGAAGTAAAGCCGCTGTTCGTCGGTTCCCTTGAAAACAAAGGCAAAGTACAGCTTGCCGTCGTGATAGAAATACCACCGTTCACGGTCCCAGCCGTTGTACGACATCGGAGCGGAAAACTTGGTGGTTTTGCCGTTTTTGGTGTACCTGAGTATTTCGCTGTTCGGAGTATGCGTGCCGGGGTTTTCCTGCGTCGCGTAATACCATTCGCGGATTTGCTTTACCTCCGCCTCTACGTCGTAGGTCTTTGCCGTTTTGGGCTGTGTTTCGGCAGGCTGTGTTTCGGCAGACTTGGTTTCGACAGACTTGGTTTCGGGCTTGGAGGTCTTGGCTTCGGAATCCGGAGTTTTGTCCTGCGGCTCGGACGCGGATTTTGCGCCTTCCACGGTGATTTCGCAGGTATCCGAATCACCCGAGGGCAACGCCGCGGTAACGGTCGTGCTTCCCTCCGACTTGGCGGTAACAACGCCCTTTGCCACAACAGCCACGTTTTCGTTTGAGCTTGTCCAAACAAGGTCGATTTCCGCCGGAGTGGGATTTACCGCAAGCTTGAGCTCGCGGCTTTGACCTGTCTTGAGCGTGATTTTTTTGTCAATGAGCTTTACCCCGGGCTGATTTGATGAGCAGGAGCAAAGCGCGGCGAGGATTATGAACGCCGTTAAAACGGCGGCGAATTTTTTAATCATAAAATCACTTCTTTTCGGTAAGAAGCTTGTTAAGCTCCTCCATAAAGGTATTGATATCCTTGAACTGGCGGTAAACCGAGGCAAAGCGGACGTAGGAAACCTCGTCAACCTTCTTGATTTCCTCCATGGCAAGCTCGCCGATTTGCATAGTGGTGATTTCACGGTCAAGACTGCTTTGGATTTTAGCTTCGATTGTGTTCACCATTTCCTCAATCTGCTTGATGGAAACAGGGCGCTTTTCACACGCGCGCAAAATTCCCGCGGTGAGCTTGTTGCGGTCAAAAACCTCGCGGCTTTTGTCGCGCTTGACAACAATCACGGGCACGGTTTCAATTACCTCGTGAGTGGTAAAACGCTTTCCGCAGCGCAGACATTCCCTGCGGCGGCGTATGCGTTCGCCGTCGTCGGCGGAACGTGAATCAATAACCTTGCTTTCCTCGAAGCTGCAGTAAGGACACTTCATAATAACACCCCTTGTGAAATAAATAGTAAAATAATTCCTTTAAATAATTCTCTAAAATCATTATAACACAATATATTGATTAAAAACAAGTGTTTTTTATTTACAATTGTGTTACATTTAATACTGTTCCCCGCCGAAAAGCAGAAAGCCCGGTTTTTGGTGAAGATTGGCAAAAAATAAAGGCAGACTGAGTTTATAAAACAAAACTGTCTGCCCGTAGGTATAAATTAATTATGTAGCCTTTACACTTAATTTTCAATTTTCAATTTTCAACTTTCAATTTGAAACGACCTCGCAGCCTGTGTTTACGGGCTTGCAGAGGAAGGTTTGCGGAAAGCTTTGCCTCAGCTTTTCGCAGCATTTTTCCGCCTTGCGGCGTGAGTCGAACACTCCGAACACAGCCGAGCCCGAGCCGCTCATGCCCGCGCCCTTTGCCTTGCATTCGAGCATGATTTTTTTGATTTCGCTTACCTGCGGAATTTGCAGTGCAAGCTCAAAATCATTGAAAATTGTTGAGGTAATCATAAAAAGGTCGCGGCTGTACAGCGCCTTTATCATTTCGTCGGTATAGCAGGGGTGCTTTGGCAAGGCGTCAACCTTTTGGTACGCCTCGGCGGTGGAAACGCTTACCGCGTCGGGCTTGCAGATTACAATTGACTCGCAGCGGAAACGCGGAAGCTTTTTCAGGCTTGTGCCCGTGCCCGTGCAAAGCTTTGTGCCGCCCTCGATGCAGAACGGAACGTCCGCGCCCACCCTTTCGCCTATCGCGTTCATGTCGGCAGGCGTCAGGCGCGCGTCAAAAAGCAGATTGAGCGCGAGGATTGCCGCCGCGCCGTCGCCGCTGCCGCCGGCAAGACCTGCCTGAGTGGGGATTTGCTTGTCGATTTCTATGTGAACGCCCTGAGGTTCAAGCCTGCAATAGTCAAAAAAGCGGTAGGCGGCCTTAGCGACGATGTTGGTGTCGTCGTTGGGCACGCCGTCATAGGCGCAGAAAACCGTAACCTTGCCGCTGTCGTTGCGGCTGACCGTGACCGAGTCGTACAGGCTGACCGCCTGCATTACCGTGGAGATTTCATGATAGCCGTCGGGACGCCTGCCCAAAACGTCAAGCGACAAATTAATCTTTGCGGGGGCTTTAACAGTTACCTTCATCCCTGAGCTCCTTTACAAATTCACGGATTCTTTCAAGCGCGATTTTAAGATGCTTGAGCGAATAAGAGTAGCTTACCCTGACAAAGCCGTCTCCGCAGCTTCCGAACGCCGTGCCCGGAACGACGGCAACGTGTTTTTCCATAATAAGCCGCGTGCAGAATTCCTCGGACGAAAGCCCTGTGGATTTAATGCACGGAAAAACATAAAACGCGCCGAGCGGTTCAAAGCACGAAAGTCCCATTTCGTTGAAGCCGTCAACAACCAAACGGCGGCGCATGTCATATTCGCCGCGCATTTTGTCAACGTCGCGGTCGCCGTTTTTCAGCGCCTCAATCGCGGCGTACTGGGCGGTTGTAGGCGCGGACATAATTCCGTACTGGTGAAGCTTTGTCATCTGAGAAATAATTTCGGCGGGTCCCAGGGCGTAGCCGAGCCTCCAGCCCGTCATGGCGTAGGATTTTGAAAAACCGTTGATTACGATTGTGCGTTCGTACATTGAGTCAATTGAGGCGATTGTGACATGGTCGCGTCCGCCGTATGTAAGCTCGGAATATATTTCGTCGGACAGCACGATTAAATCGTGACGCCTGACAACCTCGGCAACCTCCTCCAAATCACGGCGTTCCATAATCGCGCCGGTGGGGTTGTTGGGGAACGGAAGCACAAGCAGCTTGGTTTTCGGCGTTATTGCCGCCTCCAAATCAGCCGCCTTCAGGCGGAAGCTGTCCTCGTTTTTGGTATTGATAATTACGGGCGTGCCGCCTGCCATGACGGTAAGCGGTTCGTAGCACACAAACGACGGCTGGGGAATTATTACCTCGTCGCCGGGTTCAACCAGGCAGCGCAGCGCAAGGTCAATTGCTTCGCTGCCGCCCACGGTGACAATTGTCTGCGAGGAAGGGCTGTAGCTTACGCCGAAGCGGCGTTCGTAATAAGCCGTAATTTCATTAAGCAAAGCCGCGAATCCGCGGTTGGGCGAATACCATGTTTTGCCCTTTTCAAGACTTCTGATGCCCTCGTCGCGGATATGCCACGGAGTTTGAAAGTCAGGTTCACCGATGCTCAGCGAAATGACGTTGTCCATTTCATTGGCAATGTCAAAAAACCTGCGTATGCCCGAGGGCTTGACGCTGCTGATGCTGCGGTTGAGATATTTATTGTAATCTATCACAGGATTAAGCTCCTCTCGTCAGCGCTGTTTTCGGTCGAAAACAGCTTCATTCCCCTGTCCTTGTAGCAGCGAAGGATAAAATGGGTGCCGGTTGACAGCACGCCGTCGATTGTGGAAAGCTTTTTTGCCACAAACATCGCGATATCCTGCATGGTTTCACCCTTTACGATGAGCGCGAAATCATAAACGCCCGCCATAAGGTACACGCTTTCAACCTCGTCAAAAGCCATGCACATTTCAGCCATTTCGTCAAAGCCCGTTTCCTTTTTGGGAGTTACCTTAAGCTCAATCAGCGCCTCAACGTGGTTGCTGTCCGTAACCTGTTCCCAGTTTACAACCGCCTGGTAGCCCTCGATGATTCCTTCCTTTTCATATTCCTTGATCTGCGCCGCGATGTAGTCCTCGGGTTCGCCGAGCATTGCGGCGATTTCCGCGGTGCTGAACTGTGAGTTGGTTTCCAAAAGCTGAAGTAATTTGTTCATAGCTGTCCTCCTGTATTTACCTTTACGCGGGCATAAGTCCGCGGTTTTCCACTGTATTGATTAAATTGACGCAAACTGCCGCCGCAACGCAAAAAATCTCGTTTTTTTCGTCCGCTATTTCAAGCTCGCAGTATTTTGAGCGGCGCGTGTGGCTGAAAACAACCGACTTGTCAACGTCGATGACGCTGAAATTTTTTGTGGCTATGTTTCCGCAAACATGCCAGTTTACGCCGTAAAAATTTGAATAAACGCCGTTTTTTGAAGGCACAACCGCAAGCGTCACGCGCGCGCCGCGCGCCTTCAGCACAAAAATATTGGCTGAGCCAAAGGCAAATCTGCGGATTTGAGCCTCCGTTTTACCGGACGCGCCGCAAATTTTGATACCGACAATTTTGTTTGAGCCCAAACGCCGTGTTGCGTACCTTTCGCCGCCGGATTCATCAAAGAAAACAAAATCCTCAGACGACGAGGAAAGGTCGCGATTAATAAAAAGCTTCATTTTATCACCCTGATAACGACTGTAAAAAAAAAACCGCAGGTTGATACACCTACGGTTATTATACATCATATTCTTAAATTATACAAGTGATTATCACAAAAGTGTTCTTTTAAGCGTTTTTGTGCGGAACAGCGCGCGTTCGCCGAGGCTTTGCTCCTTTTGGATTATGTATGTGCTTGCGTAGCCCATAATAAGCCAGAAGAACATCACCATGTACGAAACGTCGTACAAAAGCGTTATTTCAAAGAACGAATACGCGATGTACGCCGCCAGAAAGCTGAACATGCACGGGAACAAGTCCTCCTTGTACTCCTTGCCCTTCAAAAACAGGTGTTGGGCGCAGTGCTTAGCGAAGCGGAAGCCGAAAATGCAGAACAAAACCAAGCCCAGCGTGCCGGTGGACATCCAGATTGTAAGCAGTCCGTTGTGGGCGTCGTTGTGGTGAAGGTCAAACTTGAACGCGCCGCTTAAGTAGGTTTGGCTGTAGTGAACTATATTGCCGAAGCCGACGCCGATTACGGGCGAAAGCTTGACGATTTCAACGCCCTCGCTCCACAGCTTGAACCTGCCGCTGTCGATGTTTTTGTTTTCATGCTCAAAGGTGATGATTTCACCGTCGCCGCCGGGTTCCTCGTCGGCAAATTCGTTAATCAGGTTTTCGCCGCGGAAGATTATGTCAACCAGGGAATTTGTCTGTGCCGTTACCGCCGCGAAGCCCGTGTTGAAAATCGTGCGGAACATCAGCATTGAAAACACAAGCACAACGGAAATTACTATCACCGAGGCGGTGCGCAGTATTGTGCCGAACACGGTCATGAATTTCTTTTCCTGGGAGAAAAAGCTGTACGCGAGATAGGCTATGAAATACGCGAGCACAAGCACAAAGGTCGCGTTTGAATCGCACAGCAATATCGAAAAGGCGTTTGCGATTACGCACAGCACAACCCACGGGTTGGGGATTTTCCCTACCTCGTCGCGCAGCCTTTGCTTGCTGAGCATATGAAGGCAGAACAGCGCCGTAGCCGACAAAAAGCCGAGCTGGTTCGGGTTGACAAAAAATCCCGTAAAGCGGTTTTCAAAAACCGTAAGAGGCATTTCCGCCTGTAAAAATCCGAAAAGGTTGATTTCAAACATCGCGTGTACGCCGAAAAGCAGGAACACAAGACCGAGCAGATTGCCGACCGTTACTATGTATACAATTGCCTTGGCGATAAAGCCGAGCTCTTTTTTAAAATTGAGCCCGGGTTCGGTGTGCAGCCCGTAAAACACAAAAAAGCAGATAAGCGCGTGCAGAAAGAACAAAAAGCTCACCGGCAGCATTACCGAAAAGCACACGAGCATTGACAGCAGCATCACCGCCAAAAACGCGGCAACCCACAGCCCGAAGCGCATTTTGAAGAAGGTTTTGAACCTTCTTTGATTGTAAAAAACCAAGCCCAGCCCCCACGCAAAGCAAAACGCGGTGAAAACGTAGGCGGGAAACTGCAAAAAGATGATTCTGCAGCCGAGCAGTGTAAGAATATAGGTTTTGCGGAAAAGAGACGCGTCCTTTAAAATTTCCTTTAACCTGTTCATAAGCCCCTCACTTAATAACCTCAACCACGGTTTTTATCATAAGACCTATATCACGGAAAAAGCCGAAGTTTTTAATATAGCTTAGATTGTACTTCATTTTTTCGGGTAAAATTTGTTCGACGTATATCTTGTCCGCGTCGCCGTCCCCGGCAAGCAGCTTTGATTCGTCCTTGTAAAGAATTGACGCCGGCGAGGTGATTCCGGCGGGCAGCAAAAGCGTTGCGTAATAAACGTCCCTGTAACGCTCGACATACTTGGGAACCTCGGGACGAACGCCGACAAAAGACATATCGCCCGAAATAACGTTGAAAATCTGCGGCAGCTCGTCAAGGCGGTACTTGCGCAAAAACTTTCCTGCCTTTGTTATCCTGCTGTCGCCGCCGGTGGTGACGGAGGTTCCGAGCGCCTCCGCGTTTTCAACCATAGTGCGGAATTTGAAAATTCTGAACACCCTGCCGTATTTTGTTACGCGCTTTTGCCTGAAAAACACGCTTCCCTTTGAGTCGCGCTTGACGACAACGGCAATAACGGCGATTGGGATTATTAAAAACGCAAGCAAAATAAGAGACAGAAAAATGTCAAGCAGCCGCTTAAAAAATATGCGGACGGATTTTTTCTTAAGTTTGTCGTAATAACGTTTTACCTCGGGATTTTGAAATTCCGCAGGCAGTTTTTCAAACGCTTTCATGGCAGCTCCGAAAATATGGGGATTTACCGCGGCGCGGCATAAACAGTAAAAAATAACCGCAAATATTATATAACTTTTTTCAGGCGTTTTCAACAAAAGTATCAAAAGCTTAATAAAATACGGCATAACGTAAAAACCGACGGGAGATAACCGTCGGTTTTTAGGTAATTTTATGGAGTAATCAAGCACATAGAAAGGAAGTCAATAATCTGATTAATAGTTCTTAGCACATAAATACTATAGCA